>Ga0075620_106_pt1 | contig 27095 bp, 29 predicted proteins | sample RifGroA1_FD_68374 | JGI IMG/M metagenome (GOLD analysis project Ga0075620, IMG submission 68374) | Microgenomates (Woesebacteria) bacterium GW2011_GWA1_38_8 | reverse complement strand
TCGGTTTTCCCCGCAAAATAACCCCTAAACGCAAAAACCCACCGCCATATGGAAGTTCGAAGACTTCGGGCCGTGGATTTCTGTAAGTTTTACTATACCACAAAATACAATTTTTTCAATAACAATTGTTGAGGGAACGGCCTTAAGGGGACGGTTCTGATTTAGATACGGTTTTTACAAAAATTTCAAGAGATCGCTTCCCCTTCGATATGCCCAGGATTTAGGAATCTTGATTTATGATTTATGAATTATGAATAAATTTCAAAATTCAAATGACAAATTAAGAAAGGGGTTATGAATATTACTAAAACTAAAGAATGTATGGCAATATATATGGTAATATGGTAATATATTTATGCGTACATCTTTTGAGTGGGATAAAAACAAAAACGATAGTAATTTTAAAAAACATAAGGTCAATTTTGAAACTGCCCAATATGCATTTCTTGACAAAAAACGTGTAGTTGCCAAAGACCTTGCACACAGCCAATCGGAAGAAAGATACTATTGTTTCGGTAAAGTGAAAGGGGGTGTACTAACCGTCCGTTTCACTTACAGAAATAAGCGCATACGTATAATCGGTGCGGGATTCTGGAAGAAAGGTAAAAATATATATGATAAAAAAAATTAAATATTCGAATGAGCCGGTTGAAGCCAAAGTTGTCAGCGATTTTTTACCGAGTCCTGAAGAGTTGATATTAAAAGAAAAGAAGCAAAAAGTGACCCTAACTCTCAGCGAAAAAAGTCTCAAATTTTTTAAAGCAAATGCAAAAAAACATGGTGCTTCGTATCAGGCAATGATCAGAAGATTGGTCGACTATTACGTGGCAAACCAAATATAATTCATTGCCTTCGTACCCACACCCGGTGTGTAATGGGCTGATAAATCGGGACGTTTAATCTTCCCCTTTCGACTTTTAGAGATAATTGAATCTCTGAAATCATGAATTATGAAGTATGAATTATGCGTTGGTGAACGTTATTGTAATATCATACTTTTTTTTCTAATATTAGAGATAGTATGGAAGACGTTGAAAAAAAGGATACCTTGCCAAATCCGCATTTGCAATTACTGCAGGAAAAGGAACAATTCAGACCTCTTTTAGAGCAGGCAATACACAACGATCCCAATTTCCAAACTATAAACGGGTTGGGATTATTTGCACATAACTTACAAAATGAATTGTATTCCACCAATAGTATTTCAAAGGGAGATCTTGGCAGGAAAATCTCAAATTCCGGAATTGAGTTGGCTGCCAGAGTACCTGCCACGTTAATTGACAGAACCGATGTCGATCTGGGTTATGAAACACAAAACATTGCGGCTTGGTTAAGGAAAAAAGGATTAGATGCAAAACTAAAAGGCAGGCAACGCGTTCGCTTTTCGGGAGGCAATGAAACCAAAGCCAATAATGCGACAGAAACTTGGTTCAGTCAGGAAGACTTTACACCGGGGGGTTTAGTACTGGCATATGAATATTTAGCTCAAAAAATGACCGAGCACAGTGCTTTATCCGAACAACCCGAGGATAAAAAAGTATTAAAGTTAGCATCCGTTATGGCAAGTATTGTTTCCGAGGAAATAAGAAGTGTCGTATTGGAAGGGAAAGCTCTTGATGCAAATACCACGAAAGCAATACTGAAAAATCCCCTCGCGGATGCGGGTATAGAAATTGTCGATAAAGTATAATCACCCACCCGCAGGGTGAAATAATTGCTCAAATTCGACCCCAGAGTGCTTCATGCTGGTGTTTTCGAGTGATATTATTAATTGATGACTTGGAATGTAATTGTTTTTGAGTCGGAAAGAGGCGAAAAATTAGTCGAGGAATTTATTAAGTCGTTATCTCCATCCACAAAAGCAAAAGTCATACACGGTATAGATCTTTTAGAAAAACACGGACCTTATGTTGGAATGCCACATACAAGGAAAGTCTCAAACCTGTTATATGAATTAAGGGTTAGAGGCAAGGAAGAAGTAAGAATATTTTATGCTTTTTCAAAAGAAAAAATCATTCTCCTTCACGGATTTAAAAAGAAGAAGCAAAAAACTCCATTAAAAGAAATAACAACGTCATCAAAACGACTTAATTCTATTATTGAAAGAGTATAACATTTATGTTATACTAACATCATTATGAAAAACTGGAAAACATTAAAAAAAGAATTGCTCAAAGAAAACAATGTAAAAAGAGAATATGAAACCTTGAAACCGAGATATCAACTAATCACAGAACTTATAGAGGCTAGGAGAAAAAAAGGGATAACTCAAACCGAGCTAGCAAAAAGAATTGGTACAAAACAAACTGCTATTGCACGGATCGAGTCAGGACGGGCTAATCCAACTTTGCTTTTTTTGGAAAAATTGGCCAGTGTTAACTTTAGTAATTTAAGTTAAAATTTCGATATGAGTGAAGATACTGAATCACAAGATGTAAAACCGGCGGTTAACCCGCAAGAATCCAAAGCATCTCCCAGGAAAATTGATATCGGCGACATTTATCCAATCGGAGCCGGTCAGATTGGAAAGACAGGTGCGCAAATGATCAATCCATACTTTGATGAAACTTCAACTATGGTAGCGGGGATATTGGCAGTTACGGGAATTGGAGGGTACTTTGCCAATAAAAATAAGGGTTTACCTGAATCGGATATTCCCGATTTGTTAAATAAAAATATAACCAGAAGACAATTTTTAAAAGGATTTGCACTGGGATTGGCAGGTATATCTTTGAGTTCCATGATCCCCGATGTAAAAAATAAAACAGCCGAACAACTGCATAAATTGGATATGCGTTTGTATAGTCTTTTTACCAATCACGAACTTCTGAACAGATATTGGTTGCGGGAAAAGGTAGGTGAAGCAAGATTTACGGCAAGAAAAGAAAACGGGACACCTTTAACAATTACAAAGATCAAATCGGAGGAACATCTCGATCCTGCAAAAGGAAATGTGGGAAAAATCCACACCTATGAATACAGCTCGCTTGATGTCGAGGATCAGCCAATTCTGACGGAGGCGACAGGTGCGTATTTGGATAAAATCGGAAAAATCAACAAAAAGTTGGTTGTATACGAATTAACACGGGGATTTTTGAGTCCTGTTAAACACCCAAATGACGAAGTAATTTCATCAAGGACAGATGTCATACACAAAATTTACGATACGCCAATGACAGTGCAGTTTAATGCCACAGCACCTCAAGCACTGGGAACGTGTGCTTCCATTGAGATTACAAATTCTGACGAAATTAGGGGTAAACCTTTTATTGCACCCATTATATACGGATCCTCGAGTTTATTTATTCCGGGTAATTTGGATCGGAATTCCCCTATTTGGGATCATGCAGCGGACAGACTGGTAATGAAAAACGAATACTTTGAAGAATTGAATTTCCGAAAGGAAGATCCTTCACATAGTGGGGTAGGTTTTACAAAACAGGGAAAGGTCAGAATCATAGAACAAGATGAGTTGGTCCGAACCGTAGCAGATAAAAAATTGAATGACGATCTTGAATCGATTGCGTTGAACCAGTTTTGTTTCGACCCGAGGGAAGGAAAAGGTGTCCCTCCTGAATTTAAGTGGACGGCAAATATTCACAGAGATATAAATATGCTTTTGATTACTGAAGATGATAAACAAATGATCGTTTCCGGTTCTCTGGACTACTTTGTAAAAAACGACGAATATTTATCTTTAATCAGAAATTTAGAGTCCGACTTGGGAGTAAAATTCAAATTGGCCGCATGTTTGGATGTGGGTTTGGCTGTTGGATTTACACTACGAAAAGATGACAAACATCTGATCAAACCGGTTGAACCTGATTTCCACGACAAAGACGGAAATCTTGATATGGGATCAGTGCACACTTCAAGTATTTTTCTCATCCAAAAGGGTGTTTGAACTTAATGGTGTGGGAAAAACGGAAAATGAATTATCAGGGGAGAGATTTCTGATTAATCCAGAGGATGTATTCAATAATTAAACTTACAAAATTTTCGGAAAAGATGGTGGGTGTGGCGTTTAAGAAAAATATAACTCCGGTTTATTTTGAAACCCGATGGGGATTACATACCTTTTTTGTCAGGAAACCGATCGATGTGGTGATCTGTGATGATAATTTTATCGTCAGAAAAATAATGCGTAATCTAAAACCTTGGAAGGTGTTGTTTTGGGATCCAAGGTATAAAAAAGTTCTGGAATTGCCGTTAAATTATAAAAAATATTCAAAAGTTAAAATCGGAGACAGAATACAATTTTAGATCTTTCAACTTCCCTTCAAAACTACAGCACAATTGCTTCAAAATCTTCAAATATCTCTATTACAAAAATACTTTTTCGTATCAAATTCTAGCAAGTCCTATAATGTTGAATTGGACGCAACTTAGTAATATAATACCGAGATGATCGAAAATAAAGATGTCTTTGTACCTTTTGAGTATGCCCAAACCCGGCGTTTAAGAAATGCCGTCACGCTTCCTGAATATGTTAATACAGAAAACATACTGGTTAACCTGACAGGAATACATCGGTTATGCAATATTGGTGGAATAAGACACCTTCGGATCCAATCAATCAATGGCGATGTCACCAAGGAAATTCCAACAATTGTTGGTTTCAACCAAAACGGCGAGGCGTTTGCGGGGAAGGTAAATGCAAAAGAAAGCGTGCCGGAGTATGAATCGACTTCAAAAACGTCCGGTGAAGTTCATTACCACGCAACCAGTTGGACAAATACTACAATTACTTTAAATACTGCAGAAATCTCTAAAAGAATAGCCGACAATGAAAACTGGGAAAAAGGAACAAGAGATACGAAAGCATGGTCATTTCACTTAAATAAAGATATAAAAAAAGGAATAACAAATGAAGGAATCAGGCATTTAACAATTGGGCTCAACACATCAAACTGGGTTAATACAGCATTTCAGTACGGTATGATGGCAGTTTTTGAAACAATGAGTGGGCCAACGGTTGAAGGTGCTGCATTTAGAGTTGTGTTTATTTCAGCATTGTTGAATACTTTAAATTTCGTTATGGCCCACGAAAAAAAAGATTTTCGATTTTCTTTGTTCTACGGTCCGCAGCCGGATCGCGCTATGTGGCTTTATTTAAACTCGATACCTCTAACTTTAGTTAAATCAGAAGACAACTTACAAAAAGGGATCGTCTAATAAAATTAAGTTTTTATTACTCAACCACTTCCCCTTCCTCTACCCGTTCGGCAGACTCAGAGCTTTTAGCCTTCCCGTCTTTTCCCTTTGAAGATTTCTTTTCCTGTCCGTTATCTGTTTCTTCCTTTTTTTCTTCCCCCTCTTTCGATTCTTCGTTTTGACTTTTAACATTTGAGTTTTGAGTTTGATTACCATACATACTTTGTCCAATTTGACTTAAAGTATCCGAAAGTTCCTTGCTTGCCGAATCGATATCTTCTTTACTTGCATCTTCTTTTGCCAGAACATCTTTCACCGCTTTTATCTTTTCTTCAACCTTTGTCTTAACATCTGCAGGCGCTTTATCACCGGCATCTTTCAAGGCTTTTTCCGCAGCAGCTACCATCGAATCGGCTTGGTTCTTGGCAGTTATCTTCTCTGCTTTCTTCTGATCTTCTGCTTTGTGATGCTCGGCTTCTTCCTGCATTCTCTTGACCTCGTCATCGGAAAGACCGACCGCTCCGGAAATCGTAATATGCTGGGTTTTCTCCGTTGCCTTATCCTTCGCCGTAACTTTCAAAATTCCGGATGCATCCATATCGAAAGTGACTTCTATTTGAGGAACACCTCTTGGTGAAGGAGGTATTCCGTCCAGAATAAATCTTCCCAGAGACTTATTGTCCGCACTCATCGGCCGTTCTCCCTGAGTAACGTGCACCTCAACCTGTGTTTGATTGTCGGCTGCGGTTGAAAAAACCTCCGTCTTGCTTGCGGGAATGGTCGTATTTCTGGCGATCATGGGTGTTGCTACTCCACCCAAAGTCTCAATTCCCAAAGTCAAAGGGGTAACGTCCAAAAGAAGAATGTCCTTTACTTCCCCACCCAGAACACCTGCCTGAATAGCTGCTCCAACCGCTACAACTTCATCGGGGTTGACCGATTGATTGGGAGACTTCCCAAAAAACTCCTTTACAACTTCAACGACTTTCGGCATTCTAGTCATTCCTCCAACCATAATTACTTCATCAATATCGTGCGGATCCAGTTTTGCATCCTTCAAACACGATTCAACCGGTTTTATGGTTTTTTGTATAAGTTCATCAACCAAACCTTCAAGCTTTGCCCGCGTTAGTTTCATCGTCAGATGAAGAGGAACCCCATCTTTTTGAGTGATATATGGCTGATTAATTTCAACTTCCGGAGCTGCGGAAAGTTCGATCTTTGCTTTTTCGGCGGCATCGCGAACCCTCTGAAGAGCTTGCTTATCAGCCGTCAGATCGACGGTGTTATCTTTTTTGAATTCCGAAACGATATATTCAACGATCAATTCGTCAAAATCATCCCCACCGAGATGGGTGTCTCCATTTGTTGCTTTAACTTCAAAAACGCCTTCACCAAGCTCCAGAATCGAAATATCAAACGTTCCTCCTCCCAGATCGTAAACTGCGACCTTCTCCGCTTTCTTCTTATCGAGTCCGTATGCAAGCGCCGCAGCAGTCGGTTCATTGATTATTCTTTCTACCTTAAATCCTGCAATTTCACCTGCTTGCTTGGTTGCCTGCCTTTGAGCATCGTCAAAATACGCAGGAACAGTAATGACCGCCTGTGTTACTTCTTCGCCAAGATACTTTTCAGCGTCCTTTTTCAGCTTCATTAGTATCCTTGCGGAAATTTCCTGAGGGGTATATTTTTTCCCTTCAACTTCAACATCGGCACCGCCGTCTTTTCCTGAAACAATTTCGTAGGGAACCATCTTCTTGGTCCTCTCGACTTCTTTATCGTCGTGCCTTCTTCCCATCAACCTCTTGATGGAGTAAATCGTATTTTTGGGATTTGTGACTACCTGTCTTTTGGCAACGTCGCCAACCAGATTTTTCACCGGTTCAACTACCGAGGGTGTAATGTTTCGCCCAGTATCAGCCGCCGGTATGACTTTCGGCCTTCCGCCTTCCATCACCGCTACACATGAATTTGTTGTTCCTAGATCAATTCCAACTATTTTTCCCATATTATTTTATTTTGTAAACTTTTACTTTTGCGTGCCTTATTACCAGTCTATCATTCGGCACATCACTCTTTTCTTCATCCTTAAACTTCCATCCGGTTAAAATTATCTCAGCAATTTTTCCGTTCTTATTTTGATCCTCCGTCCCAACCGTTTCAACCGCCTCCTGAAAATTATGATCAAAATCGCTTTCCGGCGGCGGATCTATTTCCTCAAGACCCTCTTCCGCAAATACTTTTCTAAACTCTCCGATCGCTATTGCCAAACCGGCATCGTTCAAATGTTTCTGCGCCGATTCAAAATTATCTAACACCGATAGCAGTGTGGTCAAGACCCTTTGACTTGAGAACCTGATCCACAAACTCTTTTCTTCCTCGGTTCTTTTCCGTAAATTGTCATAATCGGCAAGAGCCCTTGCTAATTGATTTTTTAAAAGTACGATTTCTGTATTTTCCGGTTCATTATTTCCCTGTTTACCCTGAGCATTGCCAAAGGGTTTCTTCTTTTCTTTATTAATTTTCATATCAACGTGTTGCCTCTTGAATAAGTGAACCAAAGTACTTTAAAACAGGCACAACACGAGGATAACTCAAACGCGTCGGTCCGACAACCCCCAAAGCTCCCTTTCTTCCGTATACATTGAAATGTGTTGTAACAATGCTTACGGGAGAAAGGTTGGGCCATGAAAGCTCTTCTCCAAACATTATATCCAAGATCGAACCCGGATCCGGTCGATGAAACATCAGGTCGTTGATCCTTTCCACCTCATCTATCATCGAAAAAAGACTTTCGCAGAGCATCATGTCTGCAAATTCGGGATTTTGAAAAACATTGGCATATCCCGCGTGCCAGATCTTGTCGTATGAATCGACTGCTGCAACCGCCAAACTTCCTGTCTGGCGTGCAAGCGCGTGAGTTGCCTCATCCATTATTCTGTCAATGTCGCCCTTTCCCCGCGTGACATCTTCTTTGGCCTTAACTTCGTCTGCCAAACTCATCTGCTTTTCCTCCATCAACTGATCGACGTAAAGCTTCATCGCCTTTGGTGTCGGAACGCGGCCGGAAGATGTGTGAATTTGTTTTAAAAATCCGGTTTTAATGAGCACAGACATCTCATTTCTTATCGTAGCCGGTGAAATTCCGAGATTATATTTTTTATCTAATGCTTCGGAACCGACAGGCTCGGCGGTATTAATATACTCGTCGATCAAAAGCTTTAAGATCTGAATCTGTCTTGCAGAAAGTGCATCTGCCATATGATTAGCACTATCCTACCACGAGTGCTAAAGGGGTGTCAAGTACTTAATTAGACCTAAAAATATCACGCAAACCACGTACTCACGCTCTTTCGACGCAAACACGCAGTATTTGGGAGAAAGTAAGTGCAGTCGCGTGGTCAAGTAAAAAAAGTATGTTTTTATAAAAGTAAATATACCCCGATAACCGAGACAAATGCACCGATCAATTTATTTTTGATATTATTTCTTTCTTTCAAAAATATTGCCGCTAAAATTACGGTAACAATAATACTTGTTGCCCTCAAGGGGCCGATTACAGCGGCGTTTTGTCCGACCTGATATGCCCGATAAAGTGAAAGCATTCCCAAGGTATCGAACAGGCAAAGCAAAGTAATTTTGACTGCCCTGTCTTTTTTAAAATAATATTTAAGTTTTTTAATGGTTTGAGGCTTTATAATTAAAAGCGTAATAACGGGCAGAATTGTTGCATATATCAAAAAGTTTGCAGAGTCATAACTTCGTAAAATATAGAATCCATTGATATCCCCCATCCCGAATAAAAATGCCGATATTAAAACAAAGATCACCCCTTCGTTCAGTAAAATTTTTCTGTTTTCGAGGCGGGTTATTACTACCCCCGCAACAATTATAATTGCCCCCGCGACCACCTTGATGGTAACCGCTTCATTTAAGAAAAGATGCGCACCAATTACATTCCACAATCTGCCTGTTACCGAAAATATTACTACCTCGGAAGCGCCTATGTGCTGAAATGCCTTATATTTAAGGATGTATGCGGGAGTAAGGATCGCTGCAAGAAGCAGAAAATTCCAAACCAAAGAAGGTGGTATATGTAGGTTCAAATTGCCTCTAAGTATGGCAATGGTGATCGCGAGGATCCCGCCGATCCCGAGAAAGATTATTGTTTGCGCAAGCGGGCTTGAATCGTCGTCTTTCAATAAACTTCTATGAAATAAACCGTTACAGGAAAGAAGAAGTATGCTGATTATAAGATATGCTTGCCAAGACATACTCCATTATATGAACAAATATGCCCATATTCCACAATACCGACTTTCCATTCAGGTATCCCCAAATCAAATTTCACTTAAATTAAATCCAAATGTCGTTCCAATATATGTGGGTATAAAAATTATTATTTTTTATAAGGATTTAACTAACCAGTCAATATGTTGCTATCAACCTTTCTTGGTGGAGGAGTATCGAAGAAACTCCATTCAAGATCTATTCCCCTTCTTTCCGCTTCTATTTCAAATCCCCGATCTATATAATCCTTGTCTAACCCTTTTTCAATACCCTCTTCCGTTAAACGTTTCAAATCGTCCCAACCCAGCATTTGTACAGGACTCTCGTTTATGCATACTACTCCATTTCTCGAATGATATTCCTCAGGATTCTCCGCCTTTGGGAAAGTTAAGGTTAAAATATGTCTTCCCCAGTTAAAAGAAGAATAATTGCGAATCAATTCTTTGGCTTTTGCAGGTTTCAGTGATTGAGCCAGAAGAGATATTTTTTCAGGTAGTGTCATTGACCATCTGTCGTTTTTACGCCTGCATGCATCGGTCATTTGTATTTCAAAACGTAAGGCATTTACAAAATACCCCGCGGGATTGAGCTTGTTCTCCTTAATTCTTTCCATATTCTGAAGCAGATATTTTATAATAAAAATTCAAATATTAAAAACTCTTTCTTTTAGTTATCAAATACTTGATTAGCCTGCTAATTAATTTGTCGTCTCCGTTGGGGTTGGAGCAAGAGTTTCGGTTTCTTTTTGCGGGATCGGTGTGATATCCCTTTTGACCAATGTCCTTTTTAGAATATTAAGAAATATTCCCAACTCATCGGATCTTAATATTGCTGAGGTTATTATATACACGACAACTCCGATCAAGGAGACCACTCCTGTCAAAATCAACAAATTAACTGTGTATCTTGTGTCAAGTACAAATTTTTCAAACGGCAGATTTTTTGTTGACTCAAGCTGGGTCAGAAAAGAAAGTCTTTTCACCCAAACACTCCGGTCAAAGATCTTCAATATAAAAAACATTACCAGTCCCGACGTCGCCGAGGCGGTGAGTGATTTAAAAAATGGTTTGAGAAGAATTTTATAACTCATCTTTAGATATTTTTTATTCAGAAGAAAAAAGAGAGTGGTCGATTGAAATATGCACCCTATTGTATACGCCATCGCCAATCCCCATACATCAAATTTAAAGACATTGATAAAAATAAAGTCTAAAATAACGATCGCGGTTATAGAAATTATTGAGATCAAAACAGGTGTTTTAGTGTTATTCTGAGCATAGAAAGCCCGCGACAGGAGCGATGTGGCCGCCTGAAAGACAACTCCAACAGCAAAGGCCGAAAGAACATATCCGGTTTGTACGGTTGCCTTCCAGCTGAAGATCTCCGTTCCGTAAACAAGACGGATCACGGGAACACGGAAAACTATTAAAAATACCGAGACAGGAAGGGCTAAAAATATTAGTTGGTTTAGGGACGACAAAAGTGTCTTTCTGAATTTTTCGATATCATCAGCATCTCTTGCCAGTGTCGGGAGGGCGGCTTTTGCAATTGATGTTCCGAAAAGTCCAACAGGAAGAAGCTGAAGCGTATTTCCAAAAGTAAAATATGCATATGAAGCCTTACTTAAAAGTGAGGAAAAGAAAAGTTCTACTATTTTTGAAATCTGCAGAAATCCGACCTCCAAAAGTCTCGGAAGGGCAAGTTTACCGATTGTTTTAACTTCGTCGTCGATTTTGATCCTGAATCTAAATCTGAAGCCCAACTTTACCGCAACAGGGAGCTGAACCAGAAAATGAGAAAGTGCCCCAACTACAACACCGATCGTCGGACCCATCAGATGATGATCTTTTGAAAAAAGGATCGTTCCGAGGATAATTCCGAGATTATAAAAAAGAGGCGCCAAGGACGGAACTAAAAAATGCCGGAGTGATTCCAGTACCCCTGTCAAAACATAACTGACAACAAAAAGTCCCTGCGCGGCAAAAAGTATACGGGCAATTCCGACTATCTTCTCCCGCTCCATCGGTGTGTAACCCGGAGAAAGAATGCTATATATCGGGTCTGCAAAAATACTCATCAGGATCGCAAAAAACGCAAATAACAAAAGCCCGATGTTTAAAACCGATGCGGCTATTTCCCAAGCGTGACCATTCCCCTTTTTTATCGATTTGGAGAAGACTGGAATAAAAGCTGAGGCAAAAGTCCCAAAAACCAGCACTTCGAAAATAAGGTCGGGGAGACGAAATGCGGCAAAGAAAAGGGAAAGATCATCGGGTGTAAAAAAATGCGCCAAAGTTCTTTGCCTGACCAAACCCAAAATCCTTGAGGCAATTATCATGACCATAATGATCGTAGCAGCGGACAAAACCGAACCCTGAGGTTCCAGGACTATCTTTTTTCCTCTTTCAAAAATTTTCTTTAGCATTGTCTGATTATTGCCTAATTATTCAGTATAGATTATACTCACGAGTTAGTGATTAGTGAACAGTAATTAGTGACTAGTGACAGGAATCTACAAATTGTGATCTCTGACACCAATCACCTGCCACCGATCACCACAAACTAAGGTATGCCTGTAACAAAAACCGCAAAAAGAGCCCTTCGGGGTTCAAAAAGAAAAGCCGTAAACAACAAACTGATGTCAGCCCGCCTTGAAATTGCTATTCGTATGGCAAAGAAAAGTAAAAAGGAAAAGGATGTTGTTTCCGCGATATCTTTGACCGACCGCTCCGCAAAAATCCATGTTATCCATAAAAATAAAGCTGCAAGGATCAAGAGCGCACTTTCGAAACTGCTTCCCAAATCTGCGTCGAAAACGGTGACCAAAAAAACCTCCAAAAAGGCAAAGGTTGCCAAATCTTCGAAAAAATAACCTTCTCCACTCTTCTTCTTTATGATATATTGAGTTTGCAGTATTTTTTATGGCCAAGCCGACCTAATTTCGCTTTTTGATTTATTTGTATTTACTATCATGCCCGTCAAAAAGAATGCCAAGATCCGTCAGATAAACCTTGTTCCCAAGGAGGGTCTATCATCATCAACGTCGGGGCGCATTCTTCTGTGGATACTGTCTACTTTCCGCATGATCCTGATATTGACCGAGCTTGTGGTTATCGGAGCTTTTATCTCCCGTTTTTGGCTCGATGCCAAAAATACCGATCTTTCGGAGGAGATGAGAGACGCAAAAAATGTGATACAGTCCTTATCTGAATTTGAAGGAGACTTTAAGGACATACAAAACAGACTGGTTATTTTTGATACTTATAAAGAGAATAAGGGAAAAATTTATACAGGAATAAAAACGTTGGCTTCCTTTAAGCCTCTCGGGGTCAATTTTAAATCGCTGACGATTGATATGGATACAGTCATCATTACGGCGCAATCGATCAGCGAGGTCGAAATTCAGCAGTACCTTTTAAATCTCAAGTCCAGCGGAGCATTTGAAAATGTCGTTCTTAGCAATCTTACTTTATCGAAAGAAAACTCGATCATAGATTTTTCACTAAGCGCAAATATTAAAAACGAAATATGAGTACAAACTGGATAGATAGATATGCAAGAAGCAGGTACATGGTTCAAAAAACCATTCGTGAATATAACGAAAGGCCATCATTAAAAGCCTATGTGGAAATATTCCTTACTTTAACGGCAATATCTCTTTTTGGACTATTTGCCATCAGACCCACCCTTATTACAATAGGAAAACTTTTGCAGGAGATCGAAGCAAAAAAATCAACTCTGACAACGATGAACGAAAAAATTGGAAATCTAAGAACTGCAGAGGATCTTTTTGCTAGAGAGAGTGAAAAAATCAAGTTGGTGAAAGAGGCTATCCCCGAATTTCCTAGTCCGGATAATCTGATCTTGCAAATTGAAGAGCTGGCTAAAACAAAAAACGTAACTATCGACAACATGTCAATTGAAGACACTAAAATTCTTGGAGAACTACCGGCTGACGATGACGGAGTGCTTACATTATCGTTGTATACAGTGGGTGAATACCAAAATCTTATAATGTTTGCATCGGAAATCGAAGAATTGAGAAGACCTATCAAATATAATGGTCTTACAATAAATATGACGAGTTTGTCAGACAATAAACTGTTATTTATGTCGATCAAAGATCCATCTACGCCTTATATCATAAAAAGATAAATATGAGAAAACAAAAAACACCCGCACTGGTAAATTTGGCAATTTATACTACTATCACGATATTCTTGTGGATATTTTTTGATATATACAGGGCACTAAAAAAACCTCCCGTTTTGGATATCGAAAGCAAAATTCTCGAACCGGTAAATCCAAACTTAGACATGAACCTTCTTGAAGAGATCGATAAAAGTTTGTACTTTGAGAAATCATCATATGAACCCGAGGATCTATTAAATGAAACCATTATAGAGACAAATACTGCTATAGAAACAGATACTGCAACGGTTAGTGCAGACAGTGATTAAGCTAAGTAAAAAATATGCAAAGACGATCTTTAAAAAAGACAGTTCCAACGCTTGTAGGGGTTATTATCCTTCTGTTTGGATTAGCATCCGGAGTGGTCTTGTTAAATGCCCGCCAGATCTTTAGACTCGGAGCCGTAGATATTTCAACCCCAAAAAATGTACGTGTTTCAAACATTACCGATAGCAGCTTTTGTATTAGTTTTTTAACCGCTAAAGAGGTCCGTCCGTTTGTTAAGGTAGGCGGGGATAAATTCTTTATAAGTGATATACAAACAATAAGAGCAAACGAAAAGTCTAATATTCATTATTTCACCATAAATGGTCTGTTGCCGGAAAGAGAATATTTTTTTACTATCAATTCCGATGGGGTGGATTATTTTAAGGATAACCCTATGACCGCAAGAACGGGTAAACAAATTGCTTCAAATACAAAAGGGGGCATCATTTATGGAAAAGTATATTCCAAATCGGGTGAGGAGCTAAAAGACGCGCTCGTATATGTCAGGGGAGGAAACGGGTCGCTTGTGTCAACTAAAACATCCGGGGACGGCAGTTTTATGTTTTCAACATCTCACATCAGAACGGCCGACCTATCTTCTTATGAAGAGTTTGATGAAGAAAGAACTATTATTCAGGTTCTTATTGAAAATATTCAATCGACTTCATCCATTACCACAAATTTGAAAAATTCATACCCCTTCCCCCCTATAATAATCGGTCAGAATTTAGATTTAAGACAATCCTCTGCTAATGTCGATTATACCGTTCCCCTTCCAAGTGTTTTTGGTGCATTTTCAAACCAAACGGATATTCCCTTTTTTATTAAAAATATCTACAAGGAAAAACTACCAAATTTTCTCAATGAACAATATTGAAGAAAAAAAGCCAATTAGTTCTCCCCTTAAAGCACTACTTTTGCTGTCGTTTTTGATCTTATCGGGGGTTGGAGCCTATTCGCTGTACAGATTATTAACGGGTGAAGATTCCAATACTGCCGACCTTGCACTTTTGAAACCTTCACCAACGGTAGTTTTTGTTGAAAATATAATCCCAACAGAAACCCAAACACCCGACACAATCAGATACTTTACTCCAACCTCAAGTGCTGCACCTTCCGTATCTCCGGTGAAGCCGACACCAACATTGAGTGTATCGATGGTCACACTCCCCACTTCAACACCAAAAAGTACGCCATCCCCTTCTCCGACAGTGCGGGTATTCGCTTCGCCAACGGCTGCAGTCGATAAAACTCTTCCCGACGCAGGATATTCCTATCCAACAATTTTACTGCTGATCGCAGGAATTATCCTTCTTTCTCCGGCTTCATTTAAAAAAATGCGCTCACATAATTAATGTTTATTAAAATATCCAAGAAAACCCTCATAAATAAATTTATGTCTATTGGTCTAAAGAGAATTTCATTGATATAATTTTTTGTGTGAATAAATACCTAAAAAGCCGCTCAAACAATATTCTTTTATTTGTAATTGTATTTACCGGCATTCTCACTCGTTTTTATAAACTTGATTGGGGGGACGGATTTTTTTTCCATCCGGACGAATACCACATTATCGGAGCGGTAGGAAAACTGATCAACGAAGGGCTATTTGCCAATCCCAAACTTTTTTCTTATGGATCGTTTACCGTCTATTTAATATATGCCGTAAGATCAATTCTCATTCATATCTTTAACATCCCCGACCCAAACCTGTTCATTATCGGAAGATCTCTTGCTGCTTTTTTCTCGACTTTAACACTGGTGAATATTTATCTAATCTCAAAGAGAGTATTTCTAAAAAACGTTAACTTCCCGCTATATGTGAGCCTGGTTGCTGCTTTTGTTCCCGGCTTGATACAGCAAGCTCACTACCTGACGCCTGAATCCTTTATGACATTCTGGATCACGTTGTCGGCTTATTTTTTGATTAAATATTCAGAAAAGCTCAGGCTATCACACCTCGCTCTCACCGCAATGTGCGTCGGAGTTGCCGGAGGGACAAAAGTTTCATCATTTGCCGTTCTTCCCTTTGTATTAACGATGGTATTTTTCTCAAACATCAAAAAATCCGGCATATTCAAAAATCTGCAAAGGGCTATTTTATTTTTAACGATCATATTCGTTTTCTTCTTTGTCACATTCCCGTATGCGATACTCGATTATGAAAATTTTAAGGGAACAACGCGTTACGAAAGCTCTCTTTCGATGGGAGATATCAAAGTCTTTTATACAAGATCGTTTGAAAATACCCTTCCTTTTATTTTCCAACTTACAAAAATTTATCCTTATATTCTGGGGATTGTCTTAATGGTTTTTTCAATAATCGGATCGGTAATTGCTGTATTAAAAATATCCAAATATGGATTTCGCCACTTTTATTACTTCTTATACAGATTGCGTTTAAAGTGGTCCGAATTCCGGCAGATAAAGATCCCAGGTGCACGAACCGCACCGGTTTACCGGAATGAAAAATATATATATAACCTGCTCATTCTTGCGGGGTATTTTCTTTCGTATTTTATTTTCAACTCGCTTTTATATACAAAGTGGACGCGGTTCGTACACCCGACAATCCCGTTTTTTATAATTCTTTCTTTCGTCGGAATATCCGAGATTGTGGGCAGATTTAAAGATAGTACTTTAAAAAACCGATTTGGTACTATTTTTTCTTACGCAGTTATCGTTCCCTCTATCGTAACCGGAGTTATGTTTTTCTCGATCTATGTCCGGCCGGATGTCAGGACAACTTCAACCGAATGGGTAAAGAATAATGTCGCCGTCAACAGCATTCTCCTTACCGAAACAGGAAACACTTTAGAGGTGCCACTTATAGGCAGTTACACAAAAATTCCCTTTGATTTTTATAATCTTGATACCAATCCGGAACTTTTATATAAATTCGTAAACGATATTCAGAAAAGCGATTATTTCATAATCCAAAGCCGGAGGATATACAAAAACCATAAGTATTCAGAATTCCCGATAGTGTACAATTTTTACAATGCACTTTTTTCCGGAAAATTGGGGTTTGAGGAAGTTGCGGCTTTTAATTCCTATCCGGAATTGAAAATAGGAAATTATAAATTAGAAATTCCCGACGAAGTCGCTGAGGAAACTTGGACTGTTTTTGATCACCCTGTTATAAAAATTTATAGGAAGATCAAGTCCTATCCTAATAATTATTATGTTGAACTTCTTAGACGGTAATATTATAAAAAAAGTCATACCTGTATTTATCTTTTTATTTGCATTCGCACTTCGTGTTTACGGGATCGATTGGGATCAGAACCAGCATCTCCACCCCGATGAGAGATTTTTAACAATGACAACGGACGCTATGATTTGGCCGGAAAGTTTGGCTGAGTATTTAAGTCCATCGATATCAAAATTAAATCCATACAACCTTGGAACGGCGTTCTATGTCTACGGAACATTGCCGACAACGATCGTCAAATATTTCTCGCGATCCGAATTGTTTGATGTTTTTCAATATAACAATATCGCACTCACAGGAAGACTTATTTCGGCAATTTTTGACGTCGGCGTTGTTATTCTTGTATATTTTATTTCAAAAAATATTTTTAATAGAAAAACGGCCTTACTTTCCGCCTTTTTGTATTCCGTTTCTGTTCTTCCAATACAGCTTTCCCACTTTTTTGCGGTTGATACTTTCCTGAATTTTTTTCTTGCCCTTACTTTTTATTTTCTAATTAAATTAATATCCGGCAACAAATATTATTTCAGTATTGGACTCGGCCTTTCTTATGGTGCTGCCCTCGCGTGCAAAATTTCCGCTCTATATTATCTCCCCGTAATTCTTTTGGGGTATTTTTTTTATTTCCTAAAATCTCGTTCCTCCCTAAATACTATATACCATATACTATTTACTGTTTCTTTTTCTGTTTTGACTTTCCGTTTCCTCGACCCCCACGTTTTTACCGGAAATCTTTTTCCACCGGAAATTTCTCCGCAATTCATTAAAAACATTATAGAGCTTCAGACAATGGGAGTAAGGGGTTCAACATTTCCTCCCGCAATTCAATGGCACAACATCACACCGATCATATTTCCCCTAAAAAACATTGTTCTCTGGGGGTTGGGGCTACCGCTGGGGGTTTTGTCGGTTATTGCAGTTATATACAAAATTGTTGAATTGTTTATTGGTTTATTTAAAACGAACAATTTAAAAAGCTTCTATAATAATTTAATAGTAAAAGAATTTAATAGTTTGTTAATCCTCTTCTGGATTCTCTTTCTCTTTTTCTATCAAGCCATCCAACCAACTCCTTCCATGCGCTATTTCCTTCCGATTTACCCTTTCTTTGCCATCCTCTCAGCTGATTTTTCTGTTACCTTCCTGTTTCCCAAATTCCGCAATTTCTTACTACTATCTACTATCTACTATCTACTAATCATCCTCTGGCCTCTTTCCTTTCTCTCCATCTACTCCCGTCCTCACTCCCGTGTTTCGGCATCCGAATGGATATATCAAAACATTCCACAGGGTAAGACCTTGTCGTGTGATTCATGGGACGATTGTTTGCCTCTGTCGTTGGCAGAAGGGAAAACTGCAAACCAATATAATATATTGTCGCTTGAACCATTCGTTCCCGACGACCCACAAAAAATTGATAAATACAAATCACAACTAGATCAAATTGATTATCTTATTTTTTCTTCAAACAGAGCATGGGGATCTCTTCCTCAATGGCCGGAAAAATTCCCCTATATGATTAAATTTTACGAAGATCTTTTTGCAGGTAAGTCAAACTTTCAAAAGGTTGCAGAAATTACATCTTATCCAAAATTGAAAATTGGAAATTGGGAATTTGAAATTTGCGACGATGTCGCGGAGGAAGCATTCACCGTCTACGATCACCCGAAAGTGTTGATCTATAAAAAAATTCAATAATTCCAAACACCAATAAAAACTACGTCGTTGTATTTTGAGACTACTTCCTCGTGATCAATTTTAAATCCGCACAATAAACCGTCTTTTAACAAATGTTTATAATTCGGATCTAAAATAAGATAATAATCTGTATCATCAGGCAAATATAAACATAAATTTTCACCTCTTGGTATAAAATTTATGTCCCTTGTTCTTTTTAGAGCATATGTAATGCCGCCGGGTTCAGGTTGTCCCCAATCCCCCCAACAACAAGAATATACATAGGGTTGAATACCGTAAGTTAACCCGTCAATTTTATCGGCTATTATTCTACCAAATGGTGTGTTTTTGTGCGGCAGTCCTTTTGAATAATCAACGAAAACCTGCTTTATGTTCAAGATAGTAATACATGAAAATATTATTGTTAAAAATAAATTTTTGTTTTTTTGTATTAAGTCAGCTTTTCCAATAATAAAATTAATACCAAGCGCAATTATTACATATAAAAAGGGTATAATTCCAATACTTCTCGTGGCGCTTGGTACATCCGTACGTACGTTCAAGACCAACAAAGACGGCAATTGGAAGGCAATTAACGGTATAAATAATAAGAACTGTTTTTTACATTCTATTTTGGAGAAAAGTAAATAAATTATCCCAACTATAAAAAAAATTCCGCTGACCAAATCCAGTTGGGGACTATTTGTCGGATTAATTCGGAAACAGGCATCCCCTTTGTAATTAAACATTAATAAATGTTTTACAATGTTGGAATAAAATCTATTAATAAAGTCAGGTGCTAGTGTTCCGGATGCAACCAAAAACTTGCTACCGAAATAACTATTTGTATCTCCAAATCCGAATTTATCGAAACTCAGAATGAATGGGGTTGATAATAGGAAAAATACAATAAGAGAAACCATCAAATATTTTTTTATTGGTAATATTTTCTTAAAATCTTTATTTAAGGCAAAAATAATAAGTGTTAGAAAAAATACTGGAGGAACAATAATAAATGCCGGATATATGTACAAGCCCAATCCTAACAACAAACTACAATATAATAAAAAGGTCGGGTTTTTATTATTTATACTTTTGAGTAGGAAGTAAAAAATATAAGAAATTACAGTCGGTATCATTATGTTCATCAATCCTAACCTACTATAAATAACTGGCCACTTAGATACTGCCAATAAAAAGGCTGTAATTAATGCTATTTCTTTATTGAAAAGCTCCCTTGCAAACAAATAGCCACCAAAAACAAGCAATAATCCAAACACAACCGAAGTGACTTTCAAAGCAAGAAAATTAAAACCAACAATCAATGAAAATAATGAGGCGATATAAAAGAAAATGGGGCCATTCCCTAAAACATAATGGAAAGGGAACTTTCCTTCCAAAATAGGGGTCATAAAATCCATTCCTTCAACAATGTCTCCCCAAATCTCCGCCGGAATATTATCAAGTTTATATAATCTTAAAAATAAACCAAGTAAGATTATTAGATAAATTAAATAATTATCTATATTTTTTAGAATATTTCGTTTATATTTATCTATTAACATGTTGCTTCCTCAAAATAATCCACCATGTAAAACTCTTGTTAAATTCATGCTAATAATTACTTGTATTCATTCGTGAGTTTTTTGAGCCCTTAGAATATAACGGTATGCAAATATTTTGATAAACGGTAAATTACCTAACCTATCGTTGATTTTGCATATAAGCTTGTTCCTAAATATACTTCTTGGAAATAACCCCAAACCATCAACCTCAATGTTTTTGAATCCATTCTTTTTTAATGTCTTGTAAATATTCCAACGGCTCATATAAACTATGTTTTTCTCGTACTTTATAATCCCTTTCAAAATAAAATATAAATACCACACAGGATTCAGCGCATTTGGTTCGGAAAATATAATTGTTCCGCCTCTGTTTAGAGTTTTGTGAATGTTTCGAAGTGCTGTCTCCATATCCACATGGTGCAAAATGTCGCATCCTACAACTGTTTTTATATTTTTCAACTTAAGTAATGAACCCGCTGTTTTTACAGTGTATCCCAATTTTTTAACAAGTTCCTTTAACTCTAAATGCGACTCTTCACTTACGTCAATCGCCGTTACCTTGTATCCCCTCTTTAGTAACGGAACAGTTAATCTTCCGTTTCCCGATCCAAAATCAACAACCTCATATGTTCCGATTGGTATACGTCCTATCACATTCTCCAGTTCCATTATTGTATGAACCGGAGGATCAGCTATTTTATTAATGTCGTATCTGTTTTTTCCTCATTGAAATGTTTCGTTTGGATTAATATGTTTTGATTATTTTTTTGTAAATATTTTTTCATATTCAGATATTACTTTATCTAAACCAAATATTTTTTCAATATCGCCTCGCTTCTTAAGATACTTTTTTCTATTGGTCAGTACTTCAACAATAGCTTTTACCAATTCCGTTTTATTATTTGGGGAGACAATTATTCCCATTCCAGTCTCTTTTACAGGAATTCTTACGCCGGGGATATTTGTAGAAACAACGGGGCAACCCGAAAGCATCGCCTCAACTTGAACCATACCAAAAGCCTCAAGTTTTTGTGTTGACGGTAGAACTAAAAGGTCGATTGAATCATAAAAACCGGCCAACTTGGCATCATTAAATTTCCCCAAATATTCAATCTTGTCGCCATGTTTTTTCACCATCTTATTAAAATTATTTATATAGCCACCTCCAATTACCTCATCAGAAGGCCCGACAAAAAATATCCTAAACGACCCGCCCACTTCTTTTTTCAAATGGGGTATTGTAGAGATAAGATTTTCAATTCCTTTTTCTTGTGCAATTCTCCCAACAAAACCAATCTTATATTTTATATTGTTATGTTTATGCATAAATCTTTTGTTGGGGTGTGATAGTTTTATTGGAGGATTAACATATTTTATCTTATTGGTATATTTACTAAGGAAATGTGAATTTCCTGCATAATCCTTTGAAAGCGCAATGATATTGTCCGCCAATTTACATGTAATTCTATGAGAAATATACAGTACAAAATAAGACATAATATTTACAAAACCCCGCCATAAGGGAACGTCACATTGATATGTAACTATAATTTTTTTTCCAAAAAGTTTCCCAAGTATTGCCGGCACCACCGACTCAAAAGAAGGAAGGTGTAAGTTTATAACATCAGCTTTCAATAAATCCGGTACAATTTCAAAAGGGTACAAAGGCATAATCGGACCACGCCCGATTAAGAAAGGTGTGAATGCCCTTGAAATAACTACACCGTTTATAATCTCATTCTTTTTAAGATCCTTTTTGTGTCTCGATGTAATAATTTTAACCATATGTCCCTTTTTGACCAATTCTTCAGATAAATTTTTAGCATATATTGTCAAACCGCTTACATTTGGCGAGTAGTAACTTAATGTAATCAAAATATTCATTTTTTACTAAAGTGTTTGTGTTGATCCGAAACGTAAACGAGGTCCACTTTTTTTATCCTTTTTTTCAGATAATTTAATAGCGGTTTATCATCATCAATAAACACTTCCAGTTTAAGCTTTTTTATCATCCTTTCTTTATAAATATGCGGTTGCTCATTTTTCATATTGATATGAATATCTTTAAAGAACTTTCTTAATTTATAAAACCTGAACCAATCCTTTGTTCTTTCGTCTAAAAAAGAATATCTCGAAGAAACAACAAAAAGTTCATATTTATTGCTTTTATAAAGCTCTTTGATAAGTTTGATGTTTTTTCTTATCGGAGGCCGGAGAAGGGGGTGGTGGCTTAGGTATCTAATATATTGTTCTCCTTTGCTTTCGGGGTACCTATATGTCAACTTGTGATCAACTTTTAACCTGACTAGCTTTTCCATAACAAAGTCGGGTACAAAAAAGGGTTTTCCTATAACTACTCCATCAAGGTCAAAACCGATTTTTGTTTTTCTCATTGACATGTTTCCCCTGTAAAAATACATTAACAGATGTAATAATTCAAATACATTGGTAAAAAACCAGTAATGTCATTCTGTACGAAGTGAAGAATCTCATTTTAATGAAAGCAAAATAGATCCTTCGTCGTGTCAATCCTCAGGATGACGAACGGGTTGTCAATCTGTAATATTACTCATATGTTTATAAACGATTTTCTTTACATCATCAAATGGTGGAGTATGTTCTTTGCTGTTGGAGTTATTTTCCTTCCTCTAACTTGGTTAATATTTAAGAGATTTTTCGGTCTGGGATATGCACTCGGCAAAACTTTAGGTGTAATAATTCTTTCGTACATAACTTTTTTACTTTCAATTTTTTCGGTCGCAAAATTCTCTCTTGCTAATCTTTATTTGTACATATTAGTTTCACTCGGGATCAATTTATATATTTTATATAAAAACAAAAATGAAGTTATAAAGGATCTTAAAAACAACATTCCTGAAATATTCATCCAAGAGTTACTCTTCACCTCAGGACTTCTTTTGTGGTCATATGTCCGGGCACACCAGCCGGAGATCCGCGGATTGGAAAAATTCATGGACTATGGATTTGTTACATCCGCCTTACGTTCGGAAATACTTCCTCCAACGGACATGTGGGCAGCGGGAAATACGATCAACTATTATTGGTTCGGACATTTTGTTACAGCGGTCCTGACCAAACTTTCCAATATTCCCTCTGAGATCACTTATAATCTGATGCTGGCAACGATCATGGGTTTGACCCTATCTTCAGCTTTTTCAATATCCGCCACCCTATTCAAACACATTTCTAAAAACGGCATAAAAAAACATTTCTTTATTGCCGGGATCATCTCTGCAATAATTCTTACCTTTGCCGGCAACTTCCATACTCCTTTTTATGTACTAAAAAACGGTTCCGAAAACTATTGGTATCCGGACGCGACAAGATTTATCGGTTACAATCCCGAAACCGAAGATAAAACGATTCACGAATTTCCCATGTATTCATTTGTCGTCGCCGATCTTCATGGACATCTTCTAAATCTACCCTTTGTCCTGTTATTTGTCGCGTCATCATTCGTGATCGTGAGTCAAAGAAAAAGAGGTTCTTTTGATAATCTAAACCTGATCCTCCCCGGATCTTTGCTTGGAATAATGTTTATGACCTCAACGTGGGATTTTGGAAATTATACATTAGCGCTTGGCTACATACTTCTTTTTTCCGAACTTCAGAAGAACAATTTCAGACTATTAAAAACCGCTTGGGATGTAGGAAAAACAATTATCTACATTCTGGCGCTGGGAATCATTGTTGCGCTCCCATTTATTCTAAAATTCGAATCAATAGCCGAAGGCATCAGGTTTGTACACACCAGAACTCCGATTTGGCAAATTGCAATTCTGTGGGGATTTCCGGCATTACTAACAGCTATCTTTATATATACCGCCAAAAAGCTGGGTAAGAAAAACTCCACGTCCGATATATTTATACTATCCCTCCTTGCCGCTTCGTGGACATTGATAATCCTTCCGGAGATCATATTTCTGAAAGATATCTATATCGCAAGTCATTACCGCGCAAATACAATGTTCAAACTAACCTATCAGGCGTTTGTCATGAGCTATCTTGCGGGAGGATATATCATTGTAAGACACATTACACTGCAAAAAGATTTTTATGTTAAAAGATTCCTTTCTTTGTTTTGGGTCATTGTTCTTTTTTCCATCCTTTCATACGCCCGTATTTCAACAAATTCCTATTACGGAAAACTTCAAAATTATGTGGGTCTGGATGGAGCTAAATGGATGCAAACACAATACTTGGATGAATACAACATCATCAACTGGTTAAAGGAGAATGCCGAAAAAGGCGATGTTTTACTCGAGGCTCCGGGTGATTCCTATACCGATTACAACGTAATATCCTCATACACCGGGATTCCGACAATATCAGGCTGGTATGTGCACGAATGGCTTTGGCGTGGAACTCCCGACTTTCCTCAAGAGAGGGTAAACGATATTACTAATATATACGAGGGGTCAGATGTGATCCTAACGAAATCATTGCTGGACAAATATAAAGTAAAATTCATTATTGTAGGAAACTTCGAAAGAGAGAGGTTTAAGATGTTGAACGAGTTAAAATTCAGCCAACTCGCTTCCCCCGTTTTCCAGACAGGAATGACAACGGTATATAAAGTGAATAATGAAGTATGAATTATGGGATCGGGGAATTTTATAAAATTCTTACCCCATACTCCATATCCCATACCCCAATTTGATAATGGATAACATCCTGAAAGATCTAAATAAGCAGCAAAAAGAAGCGGTAACTTTTTCCGGAGAATCTCTGTTGGTATTAGCCGGGGCAGGATCCGGTAAGACAAAAGTTCTTACTCACCGAGCTGCCTATATCGTTTCACAAAAAGAGGCTAATCCTGAAAACTTATTATTGTTAACCTTCACTAACAAAGCTGCAAACGAGATGAAGGAGCGCATCAATAAACTCCTTTCTACTAACTACAATCTACTTTCTACTGTTCCTTTCGCCGGAACCTTTCATTCTTTCTGCGCAAGACTTTTACGAATTGACGGAGAAAGGATCGGGATTCCAAGAAGTTTTTTAATATATGATGACAACGACCAAAAAGATCTGATCAAACAAATTCTTCAAAAACTTGATCTGCCAAAAGAGTATTATAATCCCGGCAGTATTTCTGCTCAGATCTCTGAAGCCAAAACCATGATGCTTTCGCCATTGGAATATGCAGAGGTGACGCGCGGGAAAAATCAGGAAAAGATCTTTCTGATCTATAATGAATACGAAAAGGAATTGAAAAAAGCAGGTGCTTTGGATTTTGATGATCTACTTCTCCGCGGAGTTGAAATTCTGAAAGAAGACAAATTTACATTAGAAAAATGGCAGAGCAAGCTTACGCAAATCTTTGTCGATGAATGGCAGGATACAAATAAAGTTCAATACAAATTAACAAAACTTCTGGTTGGTGGTAGAAAAAATCTAACAGCCGTTGGCGATGCGGCGCAAAGTGTTTACAGTTGGAGAGGTGCTGACTACCGGAACATCACATATCTTACGAAGGATTATCCGACAATAAAAGTAATTAACCTCGAACAAAACTACCGTTCGACACAAACAATTCTTGATGCCGCAAATTCAGTTATCAAAAAAAACACTTCCCACCCCGTTCTTTCGCTTTGGACCAATAAAAAAGGTGGAAATAAAATAAAGTTATATCGCGCAAGAAATGAATTAGACGAGGCGGATTTTGTAGTTGAACAGATAGAATCTTTGAAGAGCCACCACCCCCGAGGTGGAAGCAGCTCTCACCTCGGGGGTGTAAGTTACTCCGATGTCGCTGTATTATACCGAACCAACGCCCAGTCCCGTGTTTTGGAAGAAGCCCTTCTTCATGCAGGTATTCCTTATGTATTGGTTGGCGGAGTAAGGTTTTACGAAAGACGCGAAATCAGGGATGTACTGGCATTCTTACGGCTCCTGGCAAACCCCAAAGACTCTGTTTCAAAAAAAAGGATTGAAAAATTGGGAATTAGAAGATTGGGAAAATTTGAAGATCTTGCCAAAACTTACCACCCGCGGGGTGCAACAGGTTCACACCTCGCGGATAGTGGCCATTTCACCACTCTTGAACTGCTCGACTCAACTCTCCAACACACCGATTATCTTTCTAAATACAAGGTCGAAAATGAAGAAAACCTTGCGCGTCTTGAAAATATCAAAGAACTTCGCTCGGTTGCAATGGAATTTCCCGATCTATACGAATTTCTTGAAAATGTTGCGCTTATAGAAGCCGAGCCCTCCTTCGTTCCGACCAAGTCGGAACTACGGAAGGGCAAGCAAGATGATAAGAAAAATTGTGTAACTTTAATGACTCTTCATGCTGCAAAAGGACTTGAATTCGGGGTAGTTTTTATCGTCGGCATGGAAGAGGGTCTTTTCCCCCATTCCAGATCTTTATTTGATATCCAACAACTTGAGGAAGAAAGACGTCTTTGCTATGTGGGAATCACCCGCGCAAAAGAAATTCTTTATCTTACTTATGCAGGAAAAAGGTTGTTCTTCGGACAGAAATCTTCGAACCCCCCAAGCAGATTTATAATTGATATTCCGGAGGAGCTTCTCAGTGGATCAGAAGACGCAACACGAAGCTTAATTAACAATAATCCGTTTTTTGCCAATGACGACTTGGATGATTTTGATGATGGGGTGAACTTTTAATAATTTTATAGTTTGGGAATTTAATATTGTTTATAACAACCACCATTACCAAATTATTAAATACTTAAATTATTTTCTTA
>Ga0075620_104_pt1 | contig 28443 bp, 27 predicted proteins | sample RifGroA1_FD_68374 | JGI IMG/M metagenome (GOLD analysis project Ga0075620, IMG submission 68374) | Microgenomates (Woesebacteria) bacterium GW2011_GWA1_38_8 | reverse complement strand
GGAAGGATCAAGGATAGAGAGGACCCAAGCTGACTCTCTCCTCTTGGAAGTCCGTAATAAAGAGGAACTTGGGGGGGGATGTGATTGGAAATTACGAGTATGGAGATAATAAGACAAATGTTAATAAAAAGAAAAATGAGCGATGTGTGGATGTAAAGGATCTTGTATTTTTCAATATCTTTACGCAGTTTAGAGAGGGGGTTTTTTGGGATGTTTGTTATTTTTTTTTGAGCTGTTTTTTTCATTTTACCAAGTTGACAAGGAACAGGATTAAATATGTAAGTGATTTTACCATTTACCGGGACTTTGGAGAAGTTAGTAAAGAACGTGTCTTGAATATTCACTCCCAAGCTTCCAGATCTGGTATTTTTCTGTATCTTTGTAAAGAATATAGTAATTTCCGACAAACATACTCAGACTAGGTAGGGTATCGGAATCTTTAAGTAAAACTATAATTTTTGGTCTCTCGCGATCCAACAATTGGAGAAGTTCACCGTCAGATGAAAAATCTTTAATGTGATAGCCCGCAAGATACTTTGTTGGAGGCAGTCTCTTTGTTAATGCGTAAATTTGTGCAGAGTCTTCCCAAACGAATATTTTATCGTTTTCTCTTGTAAGCTTATTAATAACTGCCGCTATTTCATAGTTAGTCTTCACTCTTCCGCCAAACGATTCTATATATTTATCATCCGGTGATAATTTTGCGGCGTAGGAAATAAAGTTGCCGTAGTAGTTTGCAGATCTGTAATTCCAAAACCGGTAATAAAAAGGCGTAAAAAACAATAATGTTAAAGGTAATACGGAATACACCTGAAGCATACTTTGTGAAGTAAGAAGCAACGCAACAAACGTGGAAAATACGGCACTCGTTTGCAATAGGTAATGAGGATAGGGTCTTTCTGAAAGTGTGACCGCAAAAAGAGAAAAAGTTAACCACGAAACAAGAAAAAGAAATTTTTTATCGATTCTCTTTCTGAGTGTAAAAAGATATATATTAATGATAAATAATACCCCCGCCCTTATCAAAAGCGGTGCGTTTCTTGTCAAAAAGGGTTCGGTTTTGTCATCCGGTCTCCAGCTTGAGAGATAGCCGAAATTTTGCAGATAAGCGGCGATCAAATATTCTCCAAACGCGCCTTGTAGGGAGTAGTAAATAAAAGTAAGAGCTATCGGGGAGGCGATTCCCAAAAACAAAACAGCGGTATTTTTGACAATGCCCAAAAGGTCTTTCTTTGTGAATTTTATAAAAAGAAGCCAATAAAATATTATTGCAGGAACATCAAATAATGCAGGGACTTTATAAAGAGTAGACAGTGATAAAAATATCCCCGATATGAATATATTTTGGTATGAGTTTTTCTTATTAAGAAGAATATAAAAGGCGGCAATTGTTGTTAGGATCATAAAATTTTCTGCGTTGGCGATATTTCCCTCGAAAAAAGGAATAGTTGTCAGGATTGAAAAAATGATTGTTGCAGCAACGGGAAACGATTTTATCTTAGGGTATAACTTTTCGGAAAATTTATAAAAAAGTGCGATCCCGACAATGTTTGCAAAAAGAAGAATTGACTTGAACCAAAAAAGATTTCCGGCAATGGCGGCAGTGATATAAAGAAGTGGAGGTTTATTATCATGCAGGTCTTTGTATAAAGTTACTCCCTGTCTAATCCCTTGACCTAAAGTTAGATATATCGTTTCGTCACCGTATGAATAAGGCTCAAAAAAGTTAGGGATGCGAAAGATTATTACCAATAAAAGCACAACAAAAAGCCAAATGGGGATGTGGAAGAGGTCGTGTATTTTTTTTAACATGGCATGATTAATTTCTATATACTAAACAAACTTCTCTATCTGTTTTTATGTTTCTTGCTTTTTGTTTTCTCTTTATATCTCTATATCTTTATATCCTAATATCTTTCTTAATCCTCTATTGTCCTGACGTACCATCCAAATTTCAAATTACCCATCTCCTTTTTTTCTGACAGTGAGTATCCTTCCAATTGCACTTCGTCCAACGAACCGCTTGTGACAGCTCCGACCCGTTCCGTATTGACAGGAACCTCTCTGATTATGTCCGTTTCCTCCATTAAAGCCGTTCCGACGTAGTAGGGAAGTTCTCCGCTTCCTGAAATATAAATAGGTGCAGGGATGCCATAAAATTTAGTTTCCCAAAGATGGTGGGCTGAAGAATTCCAGTTGATCAGAAAATCACTCTCGTTCTTTGTCTCCTTTACATAGTTGGACATTTGCCTGAACGGAAGTTTTGCCGGTGTCAGGAAATAATGGATATCGATAATTGCGAAAGTCAGTATAGCGACTGCCAGCGGAATAAATGTGATTTTACTTCTTGAGGTGACCAGAATTATCATTGCGGCAGGAATGGTATACAAAAGATATCGGTTGAAAAAGATGGACGTAAATTTCTGCGATATTATCCAAGTTATCAAAATCGGACCCAAGAACCACAAGAGAAAGAAAATCGTCTTCTCTACACTTTTCCACCAACGCTTTGTAAGAAGTGTTAAAAAAACAAGATAAGGAGCAACTTCATAAATTTTCATATTTACAAATGGAACATTAAAACCCAGTCGTTTAATACCTTGTCCAAGATAATCATAAATTAAAACCTTAAGGTCGTTCAGGTCCGGTGTTCCAAGCCAGAACCCTCCTTTGACCATTGTTACCTGCTTATATAATGGGACGAGCCATGGAATGTAAAGTATGCCAACCAACACTAATGATTTGACAGTATTTCCCGCAGTCCTTCTTTTTCCGGAAAAAAATTCCTTTATAACCCATAATGCCTGAATGGCAATTGCAAAAAAGGCGAAATGATGGGAATATATTGCCCATAGTGTAAATAAAATATATCCAATATAATTTATTATTTGTTTGCCTTTAAAGGAGAATATCCGCAAGAAAAAATACATCGAAGCAGTAACGCCAAATGCTAAAATGGAATACATCCTGCCCTCGAAGGCATAGATGAAAAAAAATGGATTAAGTGCAGTTGCCAAAACCGCTAAGAGACCAGTTTTTTTGCTCCAGATCATTGAAGTGATTAGATAAACAAAAAGTAAACATAGCAAAAAATAAAAAAGAGACAATCCTCGTATCGTTATCTCGCTAACGCCAAAATATTGGAACGCCAAGTGTTCCGTGATGTTGTAAAGCGGTGGGGAAGTGTCGGTCGAAATGACTTTTATAATCTCAGGTATAGACTTCATTGACAAAATTGCCGAAAATCCTTCGTCGCCCCATATGGACTCATTGAATACAGTTTCTTTCATTATTTAAGTATAAACAGTAAGCAGTAAACAGTAAACAATAAGTAGGTGATAAGTTACAAGTGATAGGAGATAAGAACGTAATAGGAGTCAACGAGTTAGTGAATCAATGAAGCCATTTAGCCATTTAACAATACATTAGTATTGAACCCACATCGGTAATGGTATTAAAAATCGATTATCATATAATAGTGATATGAAGAAGATTGTCCCTGTCTTAATTATATTTTCGATTATCTTAGTAGCATTATTGGTAATACGTTTCACCCTTGGCGGGGACGAAGACACTTGGATTTGTGAATATGGGCGGTGGGTGAAGCACGGCAACCCTAGTTCCTCAATGCCATCTTCCGGATGCGGTTCAAAACTTGTTGATACGGCTGAGGAAGAACTTACGGATATGAGTGTATGTTATTCCCCAAATGGCAACAAAATGATATACGAAGATGCTTTAAAAAGAGCAGAAGCGGGGTGTGAAGGCGGAAAACTATCAGATGAGCATTTTTGCAATAGTTCAACCGGAACATGGTGGATCGAATTTGCTCCGAATGAGGTAAAAGAAGGATGTAATCCGGCCTGTGTTGTGTTTGTAGACACGGGCGAAACCGAAATCAACTGGCGATGTACAGGATTAAGGGAGGGGGGAGTATAGTATCAAATAAGAATATAGGAATACAGAGAATGGAGAATGGGGAATAAGTTAATTAAGTGATTAAGCGATTGAGTAGAAAGGGAAATATATAACGTATAGAGTATTACGTACCATGATTAAATTAATAAAGTCCGGCAACTATACCCTTGTTGAAACAAAAAGCGATATTAAAATTCTGACACTGGACGGAAAAAGCTACGTTTGGGTTTTTACAAGGTCTATCGGTGAAATGCTTGTTACAACAAGAATTACCCATAAAACTGATCAAAAACTTGCCAAAGGGGAATATCGGCTGTACGAAGTTGAAAATGAACCGAAACTTGTTGACACACTTCATTTGGAACTTCAGATTTGCGAAGGGGAGTACTATGCGATACCCCCCAAGGGGTGCTGGCAGGGGTATCTTCTCATAACCGGTTTTCCAAAAGACAAAAAGACCCGAAGCAGGATCATCCCCACTGAAGAAACAATCTCAAAGAGGTTTTAGTCGTTTAAAATATAGCTTTGACATTTGCGACCCCTATCTTATTTCGAATATTCACAAATTTGTAAGAGTACCTCTGACGGATTCAAGATGTTGATTATAGAGTAAAGCCTTTTCAAATTCTTGGCGGGCGGAAACGGTATTTTTCTGTTTCATAAATATTTCACCCCTCACAATATATAACTCTGAAAAAGCGCGGTTGCCGTTACTCAATATATTATTTGTGATATCAAAAACACGTTCGTAATCACCAAGTTCGAAGTAAGAAAGAATGGGTTCGATGTTGTACCAAAGTGTGCGGAATGGAAGTCTGTTTTTTATTTTCTCGAATTCGTTAACAGACCCCGGGTAGTCTTTGATGTTGTAAAGTGCGACAGACAAATTAAAACCGGCATACACATCATTTGGATCCTGCCTCAATTGTTTCTTGGCAAATTCGGATGCCAACCTCCATGAATTTACAAAGTCTTTATTTTCACCCAGTATTACCTCAACAAGTTTTTCCTGTTCGGGTTTTGCAAGCACAAGATATTCATAATTGAATGCTTTCCACAAGGTGTTAAAGGCATCAAAGGTATATGACAGGTCTTTCCCTTGCAATGAGTCGTCCTGTATTAACTCCCCAGCATTTTCGTTGTACCCCTTTATTACTCTGTAATGGCCGACGTCTTCACCCTCTTTTGTAATTGTTCTTGCAATTACAGGGATATCATATGTAATAAATAGTTTTATAAGTTCGATAGATCCATTTGGACGGTGATAATATATAAAACCATATTCTTTTGCTTTTTCTCCCAGTTCCATAAGGGTTACCGATTTATCATCATTATCTCCTTGCGGGTTTTGGTAGGGGCGAAGAACTTCCCCCAGTTCTTTCTGGGTTGTATCAATACCGTAGTATGACAAAGCCATTGACAAGGAGGCGGGACCGCAGTTGTTAAAGGTTTGGAAAGTATGGTAGCCTCCAGGTAGCGTTTTTTCCATTGGGGGTATTTCAAGCACGATTTTCGGAGTTGAGGTAGGGGAAGGAGTAAAAAAGGGAGTATGGGAGAGATTGATTTCTTTTGTATTTACCCCGTCAGGTTGGTGATTTATGAAAATCACCCAGACCAAGAGGGTAATTGCATACACACTTAAGAGTGCGGGTGTAGTAAGAAGTGTAATTTTTTTTCTCATATAAATAAGGACTCTAAGTATACCAAACAGATTTCGTCAACAATGTTAAGAGTCTGACATATTGGTGATCTGATCATGTAATCTCTGTTACAGTAAGACTGTCGTATTTTTATGTATTATGTTATACATGACCACCAAAGAAAGATCCTCGAAACTGCATAGTTTTGGATTCACTCTGATAGCAACTCTGTTGGTTGTACCTCTTATGACCGTCGGGGCATATCTTGCCTTGAGATCAAATAACGGCAACAATGTGGCCGTAGCAACAACTGAAAAATTAACTGAAAAAATTAACATTGTTCCGACACCCTTTCCTTTTCAGGAAATGACCATTCCGGCACTAAGTTCACGTACTTATGAAAGTCGATTGGGATCGTTGGAAGAATTATCGGAAAATGTAAATTATTCAAGTTTTTTAACAAGTTACGATTCGGATGGATTGAAAATTAACGGACTGTTAACGATACCAAAAACAAAAAACGGCGGTGAAAAATTTCCTGCAATTGTCTTTGTCCACGGATATATTTCTCCCGGAGAGTATAAAACAAGCGAAAACTATGTTTCTTATATGGATTATCTGGCCAAGAGTGGATTTGTTGTTTTTAAAATAGATCTCCGGGGGCACGCGAGCTCCGAAGGAGAGGCAGGAGGCGCTTATTATTCGGATGATTATATTGTTGATACGTTGAATGCGGTTGAAGCTCTTCGTTCCTCCGAATTTGTTGATCCGGACATGATCGGATTGTGGGGTCACAGTATGGGTGGAAATGTAGTTTTTAGAAGCTTTGTTGCAGGCAATATTCCTGCAGTGGTGATCTGGGCAGGGGCGGGTTACACTTATTCGGATCTTCAGGAATATATGATTAACGATAACAGTTATCGCCCTCAACCAACCGATTCTCCCCGGTCAAGAGAAAGACAAAAACTAAGAGATACTTATGGTAATTTTGATTCCGGACACTGGTTTTGGAAACAGATCCCCGCGACAAATTATTTGGATGGGGTTAAGGGTAGCGTTCAGCTGCATCATGCTGTGGATGATAATGTTGTAAGTATCGAATACAGCAGAAATTTAATTAAAGTACTGGATGGTTCCGGAATAGAACACGATTTAAATGAATACCAAAGCGGTGGTCATAATCTTACGGGAACAAGTTTCAATCAAGCAATGCAAAAAACCATTGATTTTTTTAAAGACAACCTTTCTTCAGAATAACCCCAGTTCAATATATTTAGTATGAATAGGATATAATTACTGAGTGGAAAACTGGCAAAAGATTGTAATATTTTTATATTTTTTTTTAAACGTTATTACCGTTATCAGAGGCTATCGTGAATGTAAAGACAGGAAGAATGCATTCGGAGAATCACCCTTACTATTTTTTCTGGGAATGTTTGTCTGGGGTGATGCTGTAATATTCGGATTGTTTTGGGCATCAATATCCTTGGTTACATTTTTTTTAAATGATTGGATACTATTTCTTCTTATAATTTCTTTGTTTTGGCTAGTGAGAAGTCTGGGTGAAACAAATTACTGGATAAATCAGCAGTTTTCGACAATTGTCAGAAATCCTCCTGAAAAATTAAGATTTTATACTTTTTTTAAAAACGATTCTGTGTGGTTTGTGTACCAGATTATTTGGCAATGTGTGACAGTGGTCTCGGCCATTTTTACGATCTATTTGTTGGATATTTGGTTAAAGTCCTTTTGAAAGATAGCATAGAATTTTTTGAAGAGTATTACCACCCATGATTAAGAACAATCCTGCTCTGTCTCCTATCGCAGAAAACCGAGAGCGTAAGCTCGCGGGAGCTTTATTCGGGAAAAATATTATTGGTGAAGATAAAATCTGCTATGGTTTTGGACATCAGGATCACTCCGTTATGCGATGGATGAATGTAGTCATCCGGATTTATATATTTTAAGTCTCCATCACCTGTTGGGGTAAGCGATTTTTCGTAGACATTAATCAACGGAATATTGTTTTTATTGGCATATTCGACAACCGCTTCAATATACATTATTCTCTCCTTAGCCCACAAGGCTCTTTCTTCGCCCGATAGATCATATACACCTTTTGCAAAAAAAATAGTATTTGGTGCGATCGGGGTCATTAATGCAACTGCAGTTTTTGGTCTTGTCTGAATAATTTTCTTTACACTCTCGTCCAATATTTGTATATGTTTCGAAACATTTTCGTTTTCCGGTTTTTCTGAGAGGGGATTGTAGGCGAACGATTCTATAATTATCAGATCTACTGCCTGCGATAAAATTGCAGGAAACTCTTGTCCTCTATAGGAGGTGTTTCCGGTTAGTCTTTCGGGCAGGGAGGTGATATTTGTTGAACCGAAACCGTAATTATAATTAACAAACTCATGGTCGGGGTAAAGGTCGATCAGGTTTTGACGCAGTGTATCTGCATTGGGTCCGAGCGAACCAACAATCGAATCGCCGACGAGTAGTGTTAAATATGATCGGGCATATGGAATTTTTGGGAGGACGTACGGGAAAGGATTGAAAGGGGTTGGTGTGGAGAATTTTGATGTGATATTGCCCTGAGTTTGCTCAAGTTTTTGTGATTTTTTAACGATCGGCAGGAAAAAGATAAGGATGATGAAAAGTACGGTAAGCGATAAAAACTGCAAATTAATTTCTTTTGCCGATCTGTTCATTGTTTAATTATATAGGGGAAATATCGCTTATCTATCCGCAGGATTGGTTAATGTATATTTGTCTCTAATAAATTTAGTGTCGACATTTTTGACCTCTCTATATTGCAAATATTCTAAAAGGTTATATTCACGAATATCAAAATCTTTGTATTTTTCCTGTAAGAAATCTATCTTGTGGAGAAGTACGCGAAAACCCTGTGATTCAGCCTGAGATTTTTCCAGATCGGTTGCCGGATCGGAAAAGTCTTTCAGCAAAAGATTTAGTTGTGCTCCATAGGAAAGTGAATCGCTTGAAAGTCTTGAAAGATAATTGTAATCCACTCCGGCTCCGGTTGTTGCCCGACGGAAGTTGTAAATGAGATAATCAAAATTCGCAAGGTTTATTAGAATTAAAATTATTCCTGTGTAAACGGCTGATTTGGCAAGAAAAACGTTTTTTTCAACATTTTTGATGAACGTATATAAATAAATCGAAAATATCCCCAGGATCCAAGTCGCAACAGCAAAACCGTACAACCTTTTATAAGTAAAACCCCAGGCGTTTGAGTATTCATAGACGCTTTTATAGGCCATAAATGTGAGAAATATTCCTTCAATAATAAGTATCAACGCCAATTTTTCATTAACTTTTTTCTTTTCCGTATCTGCGTAAACAAGCCCCATTATAATTACCGCTACAATGGAAAGTTGGGCAAACACTTCATTGGCATAATTTGAGTATGTGTACCCAAGAGCCGCCAGCGTCTCTTTGGACGAAAAATATAGTTGGAATTGCGCAATGAAAAAGACAGCCAGTACTACTGCAACCGCGGTTTTCGGTATCAGTAAATTTAGAGCTAATCGACTTGTAATTTTGAAACCTTCTTTCTTGTTCACAAAGGTTGCTATTCTTGGAATTAAATATGCCAACCCTGTAAAAATAATTAGTCTTACAACCCATCTTAAGACCGCTTCATCTATTTTGAGACCTCTCAAACCAATTAAATCAGCTGCACTAAGAAGGAGTCTTTCAAAAAGGGGATTTGCTGACGCAAGAAGGGGTAGAATTATGGCCAAAATCGTTAAAGTTACGAGTAGAACGGCGATCATATTTAAAGCGCTTTCCCTCTTTTTTTGGGAAGCAACAGACCCCTCAAATTCCAAGCGATAGTTGTTCTTTATAAAAGCACTTTGCAGAAAAAGCATCAAGGGTGCAAGAATAATTGAAAATATACTGTCCGGATCATCCTTTTTGGTCAAAACAAAAAGACAGCTGAAATAAAATATTGCCAGAATATTTAGTAAAGTTATGAATGGTTCGCTTCGGATCGAGAGAAAAATTGATAATATTAACGCGATCGTAAAAAAAACTTTTGTTAAAGAGGTTTTGTCATTTTTTATGTAAAATGCAAGTAACAAAAATAATATAAATGAGACCGAAAATCCAAGATACGGGAAGAATCCAAAAGTAACCGATAAAAGGGAGAAAATTGCACACCCAAGTAAGATTAATACGTAAACTTTGCTGTTATCCGTTAATTGCATTCAGGTAACTTTATTATATATCAATAGTTCCAGTTGTAGGAAAATGTGTGGAATTAATTTTTCAATAATTGGTTCAACCTTGAAATAGTATAATTCAATTTATGAATAAAGAAATATTAATGGCTACAACTAACTCTCATAAAACAGAGCGCTTCAAGAGTTATTTAACACCACTTGGCTTGTCGGTAGTAAATTTTTCCGATATTGGGAAAAAAATAGAGGTAATCGAAGACGGGAGGACTCCTGAAGAAAATGCTTTGAAAAAAGCAAAAGCCGGGTACGATGCAACCGGTATGCCCGCCTTTGGTGTTGATTATTGGTTATACATTAAAGGAATTCCTGACGAAATACAGCCCGGTCCAAACGTCAGGAGAATATTTGTTGGTAGTGGTGGTGAGAGAAAAGAGGCGACAGATGAAGAAATGATTGACTATTACACTAAATTGATTAATAGATTGGGTGGAAGAACTCAGGGTTTATGGAATTCTGCCGTTGTGTTAATAACCGGTTTCGGAAATTCCTATACAGGTAGTTTTGAAAGAGAAACAATATTAACATCAACAATAAGCCCTAACAAAACGGAAGGGGAACCTCTAAACTCTATTCAAATTGATTCAAGGACTGGAAAATATTATACCGATCTCACAAAAGATGAGTGGTTAATGCTTCAAGACAAAAGAGAGAGGGGGTATATCAGATTTTTTGAAAAACATCTTGATGAAATTTAATTTGTCGATTTCCAATCCGATCACGGTTCCATAGTCTAGACCACGGAACCGTGTGATAAAATTATGGGTTATGAACGAACGAAGGGTAAACATGAGAAACACTCGTGGGCTCTTTTCTTTCAACCATTTCTTTGGAGAAGCAAAGAAATGGTTAATGTGTTCTTGAGAAAAGCAAAGTTGGTATCCCAAAATCAAGCAATTGAAGATATGTGTGGTCAATATTTGTGGTTTTTCGAAAGTCAGTTATGAAAACGGTAATTGTTAACGACAAAATGCAAAAGGGGTATAAGTATTATTTGACTGAACCGATGGGGAAAAATTTCGACCCTGATTTTGAACCGGAATTAACACCTAAAGAAATTCTTGAGCTTGGTGCATTTGGCGGGAAATATATGACGGATTGCAGGGGTGAATTTCCGAAAAGTTGGTTTAAAAAAGCAAAACTTTCTCCCGAGAGTAAAAACCCAAAACTGAATTATTTTGGCATTGACGCCTCCCAACCCCTGAAGATTTGGCAGAAAAAAGGTTGGATAAATCCGCAGGATCCAAGAGGGTGGTTTCAATGGTATTGCCGTTACTTTATGGGAAGGCGAACAGTAGATGACGAAAGACAGATAAAAAGATGGAAAGCAATAAAAAGACATGTTGCGCAAGTTAAGAAAAACTGCCGTCCGCGGGATTTGACCTGCCGGAAACGCCAGCGCCAAGCCCTTCTTCACTGGGCGTATGATCCACGGAAAATATAGAAAGATAGTAAATAACACAGTTTCCCACTATAATACTCCCACGTTATAGTTATTAAAATGGTAAAAGAAATATTTAGAGAAATGAAAGAAAGATTGGGGGGTGGAGTGTCGGTTGATTTTTGTTTGTATTGTGACCCTGAAAAAATTACCAATGTTCAGGAGCACAATAAGGCATGGAGAGATGCTGCAAGAAGTTTGCCATTTGGACAAAATGTGGAAGTCCAGTATGAAACAAGGTTTGACCTTGGATATTGGGAAATGCTACCCCTCTTCTTAAGAGGAAATGTGGATGGTGTACACGCCCCGACAAAAGGGAGGGATATTGCAAGTAGTGACGAGCCGCATCGAAGATGGTCACTGGAGGAAACGGAAAGATCAATGGATCTGGCTCACGAATTGGACGCAAAATATTTTGTGCACCATCTGACACCACAAGATGATTTTCAAGACAGAAACCGGCAGTTGGAACGCGGTTTTAAATCCTTAGATGAGCTGACGGAATATTATAAGAACAAAGGGTATGGTTTTAAAATCCTTCCTGAAATACTGGAACATCCAAAATCACCGGCAAACAAAACAGAGTCTGTAAATATTATAGAAAAAGCAAAGATTATTTTTAATAAATACAAAATGGAAGAAAAATTAGGTTTTTGTTTGGACATCGCACACCTCTGGCACAATTTGAAATCACTTCTTCCGGACAGAACCCCTTTTGATTTTGAGGAAGAATTGAATGACTACATTTCAGAAATATCAAAACACACTTCAATTGACGTTGTACATTTGGCTGGAGCATACGTTGAAGAAGGTGATAAAAACCAAGTACATGTAACCCATGCTTACCCTGGTTTGATGATGGGGGAACACTACTCGCAGACATCGAGGTGCAGAATAGATGAAAAACCTTCATCCTTTAATGGTGAATGGATGAACGCCGATACCGTTTTGCGTTCAATAAAAAGTATTAAATCCATTCAGGGAAAAGATCCAATTATTACCATTGAGGCACACGATCCCAATATTGAAAATCAATTAGCAGCATGCAGAAAAATAAGTCAACAATATAAAACATTATAAATATGGCAGAAAGAAGAGTAGAAACACCAAGAGAATATTATTCTCACCCGGAAGTGGCAAGATCTATATTGAGACATTTGGGAAACACCGAAGAATTACCGGAAGTACTTTCTTTATTGGAATGTGAGAAAGAGTTCCACTATATAGATAGTGAATATTTGGCTATTTCAAATCCTGAAATAAAAAATCAAAAAGATAGATCACCCGCAAGGTCAGTTAAACCATGGGAGATTCCTGCATACCTTAGACATAACCCGGTAAGTGAAATATTTCGATCTTTATGGTCTAGAGATTCGAAAGTCAGAGTGGGTCATCCCGGTGCACAAATAATTCCGTGGGATGTTGAATATTTCAACCTCCCTAGTCCGGGCTATGCATTTATTGACCAACGGGAGGTTTTTGAAAAAATGGAACCGGCATTTCAGGAAATGGAGGCGACTTTTGGCCATTACGGAATTCAACATATGACTGTGATGACGGGACGAGGATATCATTTTTTAACACAGGTGCCATCGGTTTCACCTGTGATGCAGGATCTTATTGAAATTGGAAATGTGATTGAAGAACCGGTATCTTCTTTGCAAAGACAAGTACCTATGTTTTCAAAAAGGGATAGACCTGTTCCGCCGAACTCGCAATTGGCATACAAAGGCGCAAATCGTTTGATGCAGTACGTCTTTGGCCAAACAATAAATAACGCAAGGGCAAAGTCGGTTTTACCGATCGAAATTTCCGATAGGGGTGAGGAGGGTATATCTTTTGATGAAACTGGATACGTAAGACATTTGGGAACAGCTGTATCGGGAACATTGGGCTCCATATATATGAAACCTTTAATAAAAGAGGCATATTATGTTCCGAATACAAGATTAATAACAAGGATAGCGAGGAATGTAGGGGGGCAAGAAATTGATGAAGTGCCGGCTCTAATTCAGGTTAGACAGAATTATAAAAAATCTGTAGATAATTTGGCACAGTCAGGAGGTTTTATTCCTGATGGTTCCGCCGGTGTGGCGAGGCTGATAAAGGATTACAAGAGATCTGAACTCAGACAGCTTCATCTTGCTCTTGATAATGAACCCGGAGATCCACCGGAAAAATGGCGCGAAACATACCGCAAGGATGATTATGCATGGATAAAAGATATTAACACTCATCTTCATGAGAAAGTTATGAATGCAAATCCATTACTCTTGCAACCCGACGATTTGAATTATTTTATAAATACAATATATGATGCTTGGGGTGCTCAACTATCTTCTGCCGGGCACATAGCTGCGTTAATGAGAAGCATATATGAAGATAACTTTGGTTGGGGTAGTAGGTTTTCCAGACACGACAGCGCAACGGCACATGCGACAGCTTGGACCGCAATTATATTGGGACAAAGATTTGAAAAGCGTTAATAAAGGTTAAATAATAAATAACATTTGCCCCGGAAGAGGTTTGTGGTGGGGGAGTAGCAGAAGGACATAAGAACATTAAATGTTGCGATACTAACATATAAAGACAATGGAGAAATTAAAACAAATTAACACCATTTTTTAATAATTTAATTATTTTAAAACGTCGCACAATATTGTGCCTGATAAATTTTCTACAAATACATAGGCACATACTACAGGATGTATTTTTTTTAAAATACGGTGGGGGAGCAGGAGAAAGATATTAAGAAAAAACAAAAATCAATTAAAAATAAGCGCGCATCACATATTTCAAATTACGAAGCCCTACTAAATAACAAAGTATTCACAATTAATTTATACCTTCTCTGTGACACGATATTCTAAATACTTTCCCAGCATAAGCCTTGTGTGGGCATCGAGTCCGGGGAGAGCGGAAAAGAAGAATCCTGCGACAGGCATCAGGATATATTCAAAAGGGGTTAATAATGCCCGCCAAAGAGGAAATTCCTTTGGCCTTTTTGGTTTATAGATATTATCAAAAATGATCATTACAACAAGAAAAAGAAGTGCGACGGTCAATATGAAAGATGAGATTTTCGGAACCATATACCCCAAAGTAGTCCGTCCGAAAGCAGGATTGATAATTGTTGGAAGGGTGAGACCGATCGTGATAATGAACCAATTGACAGGCCACAAAAAGTGCGCCCACATAACGGTTATAAGCCTCATTGTACGGCTCCAAAATGGTATATCGGGATTTGTTAAATATTGCCGTATGATCCAAGGATCGTCCGATACACCCCACGCCCAGCGCTTATATTGTTCGTATTGATTCTGCAGGGTCTTAAAGAAGGATGTCGATTGGGCAGCGTCAACTTTTACCGGAAGATATATTGGTTCAACCTCTACATCTCCCCCATTTTTAAAATATGCTTTAAAAAATATTCCCCAATCTTCAGGAATTTTGTCGGCGTCCCAATAACCGGTGTTATGAAGTAATTTGAGCGAAAGAGCGTAGTTTTGCGCATTAATAAGCCGGTCTTTTCGCGGGAGTTGTGATAGATTCCAGATAGAACCAAGCGTATTGGGAACGCGGGTGATTGCTGGCAATTCCCAAATATTGTTATAAAACATTATCGCCGGTTGCCAGAACATCTTGTGCCTTTTTGGATTATCGAGAAATTTATAAGTCAGGCATGCAAAGTGGTTAGGGTGATACACATGGTCTGCGTCGCAGGAAGTTATCGTAATATAGTTGATATCCATTTTTTGATTATCAACCAATTCCTTTTTAACCCACATTGCCGCAAATCTTTCGTTGGATGCTTTACCAACGACTTCTCCTTGAACCAGATTGTGAACAGTAACAAAAAGATTTTCAAAAGTATCACCAAAATGATTTTTCAATTTTTCGACTTTATCTTTTCTGTCCTTTTCCGGCTCCTTTGCTTCCATTGCCAAAACAATACTAATTTGTTTTTTTGACAAAGTTTGGTCAGCTATTGATTGTATCGTTCGGGTAAGTGTATGAAGCGGTTCTTTGTAAGTGGTGACTATTACTACGTTGTGGACTTTTTTGTAATCAGGAAAAGATTTTATATCCTCTTCCCATTTATAGATCATTGAAGCCTGTATTCTGATATGGGAGATATAAGAAGTTACGGCTATCGTTGCTGATTGATAGAACCAATAGACGTTATAAGCAAGGATAAAATAAGCAACGGCATTTGGAATAACAAAAATTCCCCAATAGGGAAATAGAATAATATTCCAGGAAACAAATCCGGGAAGAATTTCCAATAATCTTTGGACCCCTCTTTCGTGGTTCAAAATAAATTTTCTAATCATATGACAGAGGTAAGATTATTTTACACCAGACGGGAAAAAAGTGGTTTTTGAAATTTTATTGATCGATCGGAGAATTGCGCACCGATTATTTCAGATGTATTGGGAAGAAACGGTTTTAGATTAATAGCAATTTGTTTTATGTTATCAATGAGTTTAATTAAAGCTTCCTCTTTTCTATCGTTTTCCAAACTCCAAACCTGATTTTCATTAATAAATATATCTTGTTTTTTAATATTGTCCCAAATTAAAGCCAACGCATTGTCAAACCTGAAGTTTTCAATTTCCTTTGCAACCTCTTTACTAATTTTTAATTTCTTATTTTTTTCAGCTTGACCTGAGCGAAGTCGATGGGTTCTTAATTCTGAAGTTTCTGCCATCTTTGCCACTCTTGCAACTAAATTTCCCAGTCCGTTTGCGAGGTCGGCGTTGTAGCTTTCTTCAAATTTCTCATAAGTAAAATCAGAATCCTCAAAAGGATGCACCTTGGATAAAAGATAGTATCTTACGGGGTCCGTTCCGTATTTTTTGACAAGTTCAATCGGGTCGATCGTATTACCTTGGCTTTTACTGATTTTTTGCCCGTTAAGCGTCATAAATCCGTGAATAAATACCTGTTTGGAAAAAGGAATGACCGCTGAAGCAAGCATTGCCTGCCACATTGCCGACTGTTGGCGAAGATTGTCCTTTCCGGCAACCTGAGTTCCCGGCCAAAAATCGTTGAAATTATTAATATCATCCGGCCAGCCAAGTGTGCTGATGTAATTTATAAGAGCGTCAAACCAAACGTACATGACGTGGTTTGGGTCGTTGGGAACGGGAACCCCCCAAGGCATTTTTTCGCGAAGTCTGGAAATTGAAAAATCCTGCAATCCGTCTTTTACAAAAATGGCGATTTCTTTTTGTCTGTTTGCCGGAATAACAAATTCTGGATTTTTATCGTAAAGTTCCAAAAGTTTGTTTTGGTATTTAGAAAATCTAAAAAAATAATTTTCCTCTTCGCGGATTTCAATTTCTCGGTTTGGGTGGATTGGGCATTTACCGTCGACAAGTTCAGAATCGGTCTTTTCCAGTTCGCATCCGACACAATATTTTGTTTTGTAGATCTTTTTATAAATGTCGCCGTTTTTATCGCACCGCCTCCAAAATTCCTGTACTGCCTTTATGTGGTTTTTGTCGGTAGTTCTTATAAAATTTGTTGTTGAAAGATCGAGATGATTTTTAAGTATTTTATAAACCTCAGCCAACTCGTCGCAATATTTTTGAGGATCTTTGTCCATTTCTTTTGCCTTCTCAAATATTTTTGCGCCGTGCTCATCTGTTCCGTAATTAAAAATTACATTGTCTCCCAATAGATTATGATATCTGGCTAATACATCCGCTTGCACAATCTCTAAGGCAAACCCAATGTGCGGGTCGGAATTGACATACGGTAGAGTGGTGGTAATGTAATAGTTGTTTTTATCACTCATGTTGTACCTATTATATCTCATTTTGAAACTGAAGACGTAGGAATTTTTTGTTTAAAAATTAGTGTAAATAAGATAATTGCCGAAATTAGATAGTGCGACGAGATTAGGGCTGTAAATAAATTTACCCCAGTGTTGTGTAGAAACGGAAACTCTATCCAAAACAAGAGATAGGCGATAAGTAATAAGATCCTATATCTGATATTTTTAGTATTTACGAAAGTAAAAATAAATACCGGAAACAATACGGCGTAGTAGTGCTGCCATGAAACAGGAGAAAGAATAATTGATGCAATGATCCCAAGCATAATATTTCCCGAATTGTAAACAATCCAAAGTATTATTAGAGCCAACACCACATAAAACAGAAGAGCAGTATGTTCCAGCCCTAACACATTGAGCCGTGCAGGAATTGATTGATTATAATAATTAAGTTGTTGATTATTGCTGATCTGCGGGATGAAATTGCCGGTCTTATTAAGTAAATAAAAGGTGTAAAAGGAGAGTTTAACGACTGGGAGCATTAACACAACAGTGCCGAGAATGATGATAAGGGTTTTTGCCGTCAACTTTGAATTATTTTTCAAAAGTGATATTAGAGTGATAAGATAATTCGTTTTCAAGATAACAATAGATGCAAGAATGTAAGGCACTTGTTTTCCATAACTGTTATTCAGGAGTCCTGAGTAAAATCGAGGGACGGCAGAATTATTCTTGCTTGTTACGGAACAAATTAACAAACTTACCAAATAACCAATAACCAAATTTGGCTGTCCCATTTCAATCGAAAATCTGACGGGAAAAGAAGAGAAAAAAAGAAGAGTGAGTATTAGAAACCAAATATTTCGATAATTTGATAGTACTGATGGATTTATAAATTTGGGATGACTATTTCTTCCGTCATTCCCACGACTTGCCCTTCCGAAGTTTCTGAACGAAGGAGGGAGGCGGGATTCTACATTAACAGATTTCTCTTGTGACGATAATTTTTTTGCTAACACATAACACGTGGCAAACCCGCAAATTATATTAATTATCGTAAAAAGAAATTTTGCGGTTGGGAGACTAAAAATTGAAAAAGGCAGAAAATAAAATAATACGGTAGGCGGACCAAGTGTTTGCATATAGGAAACCGTATACGGATTAATCCCCATAAGGACGCCCTCAACCAGGCGGTAGTATGTTTCAAGATCAAGAAGTTGAGAAGGTCCTGCCATTTGCGGTAGAAAGAACCGTAGTCTGATAAAAATCAGCAGGTTAATCAATATCAAAATGGAAAAAATAAAGGGTGACCTGAATAGTTTCATGAACTGTCTTTTTTTGAATAATATATTTCAGCAGCGATGCAAATTGCCAGAAGCAGCAGAAAGTTCAGCCAATTACCAAGTCCGAAATATCGAAGAATAAGGAATATTGTTATTCCGGATGAAGTTATCAATCCCCGTCTCGAATTAATGAATATTATTGAGAAGGAGAAGAAGAGTGAAAAAAATACCACCAGGAAAAATAATGGAAGTGCGCCTGTCTCGAAGGGGTCAATAAAATATATGATTCCCGCGACCCCCAGCCAAAGAAAGAGAGTAATGGTAAAAGTTAATAAAAAGTTTTTTCGCATTTTAACCTCCCTTTTTCTTTCAGTTATCTTTGGATGTCTTCGCATATAATGTATTATATAGTTTATGGAAATATTTAGTGCGGTGTTGATTGTTGTGGGTTTTGTTGTAATTATCTTATACATAAACAAAAAGTTAAACGAACTTGCCGACAAGCAAAAACCGTCCTCAGAACTTCTGGAATACCTAAAAACAACAAATATCCGGCTTGATGCCCAGGGAAAAGCCTTTAACGAAAGACTTGATAATGCAGCGAAGGTTATAGGAGGTTTGCAGAAAAATATTGGCGAGATGAGTGAGATAGGGCGTGGAATGCGCGAGCTTCAGGATTTTTTGAAAAATCCAAAACTGCGTGGAAACATTGGAGAACAGATATTAAACGAGCTTTTGAAGCAGTACTTACCCAAAGAGTCGTTTAATTTGCAGTACGTTTTTAAAAGTGGTGAAAAGGTTGATGCGGCAATAAAAACATCGGCAGGAATAATCCCCGTTGATTCAAAATTTCCGATGGAAAATTTCAGAAAGATCAGCAAAGCGGATACGGATGAGGAAAGAAAAACTTATAACAAATTATTCGAGTCGGATGTTAAAAAACACATTGACGATATCGGTAGGAAATATATCCTGACCGAAGAGGGAACGATTGATTATGCCCTGATGTATATTCCATCCGAGGCGGTTTATTATGAAGTTGTTAACAACCAATCGCTTTTTGATTACGCCGGAACAAAAAGAGTACTCCCCGTCTCCCCCACCACTTTTTATGCTTATATGAAAGCGATACTAATGAGTTTTGAAGGACAGAAGATCGAAAAGCAGGCAAAGGAAATATTGTCATCGCTTCGGGCGATCCAAAAGGATTATGAAAAGGTCGGAAGCGGGTTGTCGGTTCTGCAGAAACACTTAACCAATGCACATAATATGATGGGGGATGTTCTCTCTGTTTTTGCGGTCTTGGGTCAAAAAATTTCCTCGACTAAAAACCTCGATAGTGGAAAAGAAGAAAAGGATTTGGAATAAAACAGCTACATTGCTATAATAACGACGATGAATATCAACCCCCTGCTAGAAAATATTGAGAAAGAGGAAAAAAGAAACATTAACTTTCTCCATTTAACTGCTAATGAAAACCAAATGTCCCAAACAGCAAGAAGGTTTTTGGGTTCCAAAATTAACGAGCGTTATTTTTTTGGAGGAGGAAACTTGGATCAGGTTGTAGATATGGTCCATTTCACTGGACTTGGTTTTAAGGGGGTAGATGATCTTATAAATGAGGCAAAGAAGGCTGCGTGTAAGATGCTTTCTGCAGCTGATGTAAACATAAATGTCCTTTCCGGAGTTCATTCGATGATGTGTTCTATATTATCGACAACGGATCCTGGTGATATTGTAATGACGGTTCCTTTGGAATTTGGAGGACATTTTGCCACGAAGGGAATATTGGAGAGAATTGGAAGAAGACACATATATGCTGACTTTGATTTTTCAAATCTCAGGTTTGATGTCAAAAAGATTGGCAAGAAATTTAACGAACAAAAAATCAAAGCGTTATATTTGGATGTTTCATATTATTTAAACTCGCACAACCTAAAGGAAATCAGAGAAGAAATTGGAGAGGATCCAATAATAATTTATGATGCTAGCCATACAATGGGGCTCATTATGGGTCAACAATTCCAGTCTCCATTGGAGGAGGGGGCAAATGTGATAAGTGCAAATACTCATAAGACATTACCGGGTCCGCATAAGGGAATCATTGCATTTCGTGATAAGGATCTTGCAGAAAAAGCAAACGCAATTATTGATGGATGTCTTTACTCAACTCCGCACATTACACATCTGATTGCTCTTTCTACTACGATTCTTGAATTGAAAGAATTTGGGCAAGAATACGCTAAACAGATTATTGCAAACTCGAATTCGATAGCAGAGGCTTTTGCAGAACTTGGATATCATGTTCGAAAAGCAAATACCGGATCATACTCAGAAAACCATCAAGCACATATATTTATCGACAATAAGGGAGACTATTCGTTGCTTTATAAAAATTTAATAAAAAATAACATCTCGACAAATTTCGAAGGATCGGAATTAAGTGGCGGTAGATGGTTTATAAGAATTGGTACCGCCGAGATTACCCGGAGAGGTATGAAGGAAAAAGAAATGATTAAAATCGCTGATTTAATGGATAGAGCAATGAAAGGCCAAGATGTAAAAGACGAAGTGGTATCTTTCAACAAAAAATTTTCAAGAATTCACTTTTCGTTTGATAAGTAATTGCAACGTAAATTAAAATCAATTTACCATTCTTTACGGGGTGAAAGAGTTAGCAAATTATGTGTTCGTCTTCGTGATAAAATGGCGACATGGCTTCAATTAAAAAATTAAATGAGGAACAGCTTCGGGCAGTGAAGCATAAAAACGGACCCCTTATGATCATTGCCGGGGCGGGGACGGGGAAAACAACAGTTATAACCGAGCGGGTGAAATATCTGATTGAAAAAAAGCTTGCCACCCCCCCCGAAATTTTAGCGCTTACTTTCACCGAAAAAGCAGCGGCTGAAATGCAGGAAAGAATTGATGTTGCACTTCCTTTGGGTTATACGCAAATGTGGATCTCTACTTTCCACGCTTTTTGCGATCGAATACTTAAAAACGAAGCGCTTCAAATTGGGCTTAATCCGAAATATAAATTGAATACTCAAAGTGAGTCGATTCAGTTTTTCCGGAAAAATCTTTTTAAATTTGAACTTGAATATTTTAGACCTCTTGGAAACCCGACGAAATTTATTGACGGGATGCTTCAACACTTTTCAAGACTTCAGGATGAAGATGTAAAACCAAGCGAATATCTTGCTTGGGTAAATCCTAAATCCGAAATCCGAAATCCGAAAAGGGAAAAATCAAAGTCCGTAACACGTAACCCATTAACCGAAGAACAAACCATAGAACTTCAAAAATGGCAGGAATTAGCGAGAGCCTATAAAATGTACGATGAATTAAAAACAAAAGAGGGGGTAATGGATTTTGGGGATCTTATCGTCAAAACACTGGAACTTTTCAGAAAGCGTCCAAATGTCTTAAAAGAATATCAAAAGAAATTCAAATACATTTTGGTGGATGAATTTCAGGATACCAACATTTCTCAAAATGAGTTGGTAAAGTTATTGGCTGGGAAAGAGGGCAATATTACTGTCGTCCTCGATGACGATCAGTCAATTTACCGTTTCAGGGGCGCAGCTGTTTCCAACGCATTATACTTCAGGAAGTTCTATCCAAAGGCAAAAGTAATTACCTTAGTTAATAACTACCGGTCGGATCAGGAAATATTGGATAGGGCATATAGTCTTATTCAATTTAACAACCCCGACCGACTTGAGGTTGTGGAAAAGATAAATAAGAAACTGATTTCTCAGGTAAAATATCCTGACACTGTTGATGAACGGATTGAATTTATTCACAGTGACCGTGTGGAAAATGAAGCAGAAGTGGTGGGGAAGGAAATTGAAACATTAACTGCCAACCCTCCTTCGCGCAAGGCTTCGGAAGGGTTAGCTCTATATAATTATAAGGATATTTCTATATTAGTAAGAGCTAACAATCACGCCGAGCCTTTTATGCGGGCACTTTCCCGCTATGGGACCCCTTACCAATTTTTAGGTCCGGGAAGGCTTTTTAAACAAACTGAAATAGTTGACCTAATTTCATATATGAAAGTTCTATACGATTTTGATGATTCGATTTCGATGTACAAACTTTTATCAATTGAATATTTTGAAATACCCCCGCGCGATCTTATAAAAATTACAAATTATGCAAGACAGAAAAATCTTTCTCTTTTTGAGGTATCAGAAACGGTTACTGATGTATCTGTATCGGATGATACGAAAGATAAAATCGGTAAAATTATTAAAATTATTTCCGAGCAACAAAAGCAAATTAATAAAGAAACTGCAGGACAGCTTTTATATAATTTCCTGAATGAAACGGGTCTAATTTTAAAACTTCTTTCTCCGGACACTCCCTTGGCCGAAAGACGTGCAAAAAACATTTCAAAATTTTTCGACAAATTAAAGACCTATGAAGTCGAACACGAAGATGCTTCAGTTCGTGCCGTTGTTGACTGGATTGACCTTGCTAGTGAACTGGGAGAGTCGCCACTGGCGGCAGACACCGATTGGACCGATATAAATGCAGTAAATATTTTAACTATCCATTCCTCAAAAGGTCTTGAGTTTCCTGTTGTATTTTTGGTCAACCTCGTCTCACAAAGATTTCCGACAAATGAGAGAAGAGAGCAAATTCCGATCCCTGAAGAATTAATAAAAGAAGTTTTACCTCAGGGAGATTATCACATTCAGGAAGAAAGACGGCTTTTTTATGTCGGGATGACAAGGGCTAAAGAAAGGTTGTATTTAACAGCAGCGGATTATTATGGAGAAGGAAAGCGTGAGAAAAAAATATCACCGTTTGTTTATGAGGCGATGGGGGATAAATTTGCTGATATCAAAGAGACTACAGACGACAGCAAGCAGCTTTCATTTTTGGAATATAAACCCACTGTAGACAGTAGACCGTTAGCTGCTAGCGAAAAAATCCATGTTGATTTTTTGAGTTACAGTCAAATTGAGACATTCAAGATTTGTCCTCTCCATTACAAATTAAAATACATTTACAAACTTCCGACCCCCCCATCCTCATCGCAGAGTTTTGGTAATTCTTTTCATCAGGTTATGAAAGAGTTTTACGATGTTGTAAAAAAAGGGGAAAAGCCAAATCTTGATTTGATGTATAAAATTTTGGAGGGTAAATGGATATCGGACGGGTACACAAGCAAAGCTCACGAAACTCGGTCATACGAGAAAATAAAAAAGTTTTTGAAACATTACCTGGAAAATCTTTTTGATCCCAAGGTTCTTCCCATCCAAACGGAACAGCCGTTTACGGTAATTATGGATAATTTGAAAGTGGGTGGAAAAATAGACAGAGTAGACCATAATGGAAACGGGATTCACATTATCGATTATAAAACAGGTGCAAACCCGATTACCCAAAAAGAAGCGGATTCCGATTTGCAGCTCTCTATTTATGCTTTGGCAGCAACTCACATACCCGAATATCCATTTAACAGAAAACCTGAAGATATAAAATTGTCGCTATACTATTTTGACACCCCGCAGATTGTTACAACTTTAAGAACAAAAGAACAATTGGAGAATGCAAAAAAGCAGATTTTGGATTATAAAAAACAAATTGAAGAATCGGATTTTAAATGCTCACATGGCTATCTTTGTGTTGAAATGGAATGCGAATATAAATTGTTTTGTAGAGCTGAAGAAAAATGAAAATTGACAAAAGCTGGTATATAAAACCAAAGGATCCGAATTATCCCACACAAAATTTAGCGGGAGGAGTTGTAATCCGCGAAGATAACGGAAAATTATTAATTGCTCTTGTCGGCGATAAAAAGTTTTCGACTTTTATATTGCCCAAGGGAAAAGTAGAGAATAATGAAACATCCGTGACTGCAGCAAAGAGAGAAATTGCAGAAGAAACGGGTTTACATAAACTTGTGATACATGCAAAGTTGGGTGTCAAAGAAAGAATGACATTTGATAAAACATCATGGAATATTTATGATTATTTTCTATTTTCTACAAAACAAATATTCGGAAAGATAAAGCCAAACGAGGATGAAAAAGATTTCTTTTTGGAATGGTTTGATTTGGAAAATTTACCACCAATTTTCTGGCCGGAGCAAAAGGATTTGATTGAAGAAAACCGGGAAAAAATAAAATTAGCTTTTTTTGGATAGTTCTCTTATAGCATCTTTCCCGATCCATTGTGCGGACCTAGAGTTTGGATAATTTTTAATAATATCCTCTGCAACTTTTATAGATTTCTCTCTAAGATTTGTATTTCTTTTCCCTATCTGTCTTAATGCCCAGTTCACTGCTTTTTTGACAAAATTTCGCTCATCCGTCGACTCTCTGATAATAACAGGGAAAAACTTCATAAGTTTTCCATCTGGAGCTTTTTTATCATGAACGGCAAGTGCTGCCATCATTGCAAACCCCGCTCTTTTTTCAAATTCGGGAATTCTTTTACTCCACTCATATGCTTTTTTATAAGCAAATGGGGACTTGTCAAATAAATTGCTAATCACTTGGTCGCAGACATCCCATGAATCAAAATCGGCAACCCATTCATCCATTTGCGCATCTGTTATCATTGCCGGAATGTCTATAAATCCGGCTAAGATCCTTGCTTCGTGGATTTTGCTGTCCCACAATTGTATAGCTAACTGATGCAAGTCCTCTGGAGATTTGGTGTAGGATGAATTTTTTTGTATTTCTTTTGCTAAAGGGCGAAGTATATATATTGAAACCCCTAAAGTATTTTTCGGATTTATCCCAAACCTGGCCATCCCCTCAACATTTTTTGGATTTTTGTATGTCTTTAATTTATCAATTATTTCTTGGTAATTCATTGTGCATCCAAAATATTATTGTTTCAAAGTATAATATACTGAAATTTGTTAATAACTGACCTTTTTAAAAATCATTGATTTAAAAAGAATAAAAATTGGGAAGATCAGTGAAACAAACAAGAAACTGTAAATGATATATTCCATTGTTGATTTTGCGTAGGAAGAAAGAAAATACATAATTACAGTACCCGGTATGGTTGCAAGAACGCTGATCAAAAAGTAGGGCAGGAATTTCATTTTAGAAAGACCGGCAAAATATGAGGTGATATCTGAAAATCCGTGTAAAAATATTCGCGAAAGAATAAGTGTGGTATATCCATGATCGTTTACAAATCCGATGTATTTGCTTAATACCTCTTTACCGACTAGGTTTTCTACAATTTTTACTCCCCATCTTCTTGCAATATAGAAATTTGTAATTGAGGACAAGATAACAGTTACAAAAGAATAAATAACTACTGTTTCCCCGAATAGGAAAAACCCGATAGCTGTAACAGATGTTCCGCTTAAAGGGGCAAAAATATATGTTAATAAATGAAGAAAAATGTAAACGATCGGGGCCAAAATACCGGCGTTTTCGATCATTTTCTCAACCTCTTCCTTCGGAAAATAGTAGCTCAATATATTTATAACAATAACTATGGCGGTTATTATTAATAAACCCTGAAATCTTTTTAATAATTTCATTTATATCTCTATCAATTAACAGTTCCATAGACTATGGAACTAAATGAAAAAATATTCATTCAGTATTGGGTAATTTTCCATATGACTGAACTTTATCTAAATCAAAAAGCACATAAGAGGTAATAGTTTTTTTACCAAAGGTTCCTTCACTGCCTTCATAATAAATTAAACCATCATAATCCAGTTCTGTTTGTACAAATTCTCTGAATATTTTCATCCACGGAGGGTTGGGGTAGTTTGATATTGGCTTAACATCCTTATGATTCTTCGCAAGTTCACCAGTTGCCAGCATTTCTCTTAAGTCAATATCATCGTGCTCTGCGAGTTGTTCCAGGTATTTTGAATATTTATCCCCGTTCTCCCTTTTTATTCTATACACTCGAGGGCTGATTCGTTGTTTTTCTGAATTAACAAATATCTGAAAACGATCGGGAAATTGGCTCAACCATTTTTGCACGAATTGCTTTGGAACTGCGACATTGTTCAGATCTGGTGCTCGAAAATCGAGCATCTTAGCCTCCCTAAGATCAAATTGATAAATATTTGGAGAGGGGGTTCCTCTTGATGCTTGTCGAACTAATGAGTAATCTTCTGCACAATTCGTATCATCGGTTAAGTACAACCCCGTTCCAATTGTCGCTGAACCGTCGCCTTGATTTTCATCACGTCCGTCATATGCATAGTTTGTGTCAAGTAAAAAAGGATTTTTTGAACCATGAAATAAACTACCCGTAAATATTAAAGTTTTGGGCTCCGATTTTGAGAACTTCAATTGATCTTTATTATCTTCTGTCATATCAAAATCCCATTACCAAAAAACCATGTTTTTGGATCTCTTTTTTGTTCCAGAATTTTTCAAGGTCTTTTGTTTTCAAAACGAATTTTATTTTTCGTTTAATAACTCTACCTGTGTAATTCTTTAGTTTTGGATCCCATTCTTTCAAAACCAAAACATCTCCGGGGGAACATTTGAAATCGGCGAGTCGGACGTCAAAATTCTTTTCTCTGTTTTTTACTTTTTCGAACAAATCAGGTAATGTTTTCTTTTCGAAGACCTTCATAATTTCAGTTTATGCTTTATAGTTGACGGAAGTTTGAGAAATTTCCATCGCAAATATTCTATCGCCCGGTAAGGGTAGTAAAGCCATTTGTTGGCGACAAAATCCCAACTACCAAGAAACTCAACTACTTGCGGGTTATATCCTTCCTTGAATTTTGTGAACCCCTTTCCCTCTTCTCTCCCCCAAAGATCAAAAGTTTTAAGTCCCAACTTCTTACCAAATTTAATTGCTTCCCACATGATCAAATTATTTGCCATGACATTTTTGTATTTATCGGCAGAAGCGCCATATGGGTAATATAGGAAATCCTTCCAGACAAAAAGTACCCAAGCGGTAATAACTTCTTGATTGTAGGTGGCAGTTAGTAGATGGGCAATTGGTCGTTTGGAATTTTGGAGTTTTTGAGTTTTGTTTAGATGTCTCCACATCAGCCTATGATACTTTTGACTATGCGCAAAAAACCCCTGCCTTTTTGCTGTTTCAAAAGTAAGTTCAAGATATTTTTCAAAGGCCTCGTCAGAAGGATCAGATGTTATTGTAACTCCATGTTTTTGTGCCAATCGTATGTTGTAACGGGTTTTTGAGGAGAAGGACTTCATAAGTTCGTCTTCCGATTTTGTCAGGTCGATCCAAAAGGAGGTTGGGGTAAAGAGAGTCTTGCCGGGAATACAGCCGGAATTTTTCATTAAGTTAACCAGTTGTTCTGTTAACGGGTTACGGGTTACGGGTTTGGAAGGATGGTCAATTGTTGATGATTGATTATTAAAGGGGAATGCAATAACGGGTTCTATTTTTATAAAAAATAAATTATTTTCTTTTGCCAGTTTTCTAAGGTACGGAAATAGTTCCTTTGTCGGCTTGGGGCATTTTATGAGCGTTCCGATTTTATATTTACCGATTGGCAGTTTATGGGTTAGAAGCGTATAAGAATCAATTATTGTCTTTTTATGGGCATTCACGAACCTTATCACTTCATTTCCGGACTCGCGTCTAAACTCTCCCCATTCCCACGATTGAAGAGGGTGGACTGCCATTTTGTTAAACTGTTCTTTTTCTGAATTTTCTGCCAATCTGAAGCTCATGAGTATATGATACTAAATAGGCGGTTAAGATTTGATGAAGATAGTAAAGTACCTTAATTGATCAATGGCTATTGTCTCATTTATTTTCATCTACTATAATCTGTAGTATATGAATGAAATATACTCATTGGGCCCGCTTGAAAAAAAAATTATAACCGATTAAACTCTTCTAACAAAATTCGTAAATAACCTCAATACAATCCTTAATAGCTACTACAAAAAATGACGGTCTGCTTAACGTGACCGGTGACTTCGTTCAATTTCCGACATCATTTATAAAATTGCCATTCGCTATGGGTACTGCAAAATACGCGTTAGATATTGTTGGTTTTGGAAACGTTGATAGTGTCGGCAATGTAAAAACGACCAGTCTGATTAAAATCGAAGAGGATCATAGCATGAGCCTTGAGCTTATAGCCAGGATTATTAAACCCCAGATTGCC
>Ga0075620_117_pt1 | contig 32928 bp, 34 predicted proteins | sample RifGroA1_FD_68374 | JGI IMG/M metagenome (GOLD analysis project Ga0075620, IMG submission 68374) | Microgenomates (Woesebacteria) bacterium GW2011_GWA1_38_8 | reverse complement strand
GTTAGTTTCTAATAAATATTATCAAAACTGTATCTAAATCAGAACCGTCCCCCAACGCTCCCTTAAATTTTTCTTTACTTTTTATTTATGAACAAACCTGCCACCTCCAATATTATTAGAACAAGTATGGAGAGTATTGGCAAGAAAAAAAATGAAAAAACTTTTCCATAATCTTTATTGAAGTAAAATATTGTTGCTAGTACAAAATAAGCGAACCCAACAGTAATTAAGTTAGATTTCAGTTTGTTTTTTTTCTTTTTCCTTGCCTTTATATAGTTTATTACTCCGAGAATTATAATTATTGCAGCAGAAAATAGGAGCAAAACTAATATTGAAAATACAGTCCAATATGCATTGGCAATGTCATCCATGTTATCACTACAAATTGTATCAGAATCTTAAAATTACAGCAGGCCTTGGTGGTTCAACTTCGAACAATCTGGCACGAATTAAGTTCGTTTGATATAGAAAGATTGAGACAATTTCGAAGTCCCAATTATGCGTTTTCAGTTATTTGACTGGAATATAGTTATTTTCTGTTGATTTTTGTATAATACTGACAGAAGTGAATTTTCCTCTGTCCATTTATTCGCGGCTGTCCAATTAAGGGGGTGATATGTAAATGAAGAAATGTAAGAGTTGTAAATCGGAGATAGACGAAAAAGCTACCAAATGTCCTCATTGTCAAACTGACCAAAGAAGTTGGTTTAGAAGACACCCTTTACTTACTGGAATTATTGGTCTATTTGTTGTGTTTATGATTATGGGAGTAGGGGGTTCGGGAAAAAGTTCATCCAATGATACTAAATCCACTTCAGATAAAGAAGGTGAATCTACAGATGTGGAGACGAAGGTTGAACCAACCGAAGACCCAAACCCGCACTTTTCAGACGGAACATATGAAGTTGGTAATGAAATACAACCTGGAACATATAGAACACGAGAAGCGTCATCTGGTTGCTATTATTCAAGATTGAGTGGTTTTGGTAATGATTTGGGAGATATTATAACTAATGACAATATTGATGCTCCAGCAATTGTAACAATTGAAGCTACTGATAAAGGTTTTACATCAAAAAGATGTGGAACTTGGACTCAGGATTTGTCTGCAATAACAACAGATAAGACAACTTTTGGAGATGGAATGTATATTATTGGAACTGATATTGAACCTGGACAATATAAGAACACAGGTCAAACAGGGTGTTACTTTGCTAGATTATCCAATTTTACAGGAGGGATGGGTGGAATATTATCAAACGAAAATACGGATGATGTAGCCATAGTGACAATAGCAACTACTGATAAAGGTTTTGTTTCAAAAAGGTGTGGTATTTGGTCAAAAATGAACTAAGTAGCCAGATTAGAGGTCTGCTACAAATCAGCTTTGTGGCTGTTTATTTTTTGTGGTCAATTTGGCACGAAATAAGCTAATTTGATATAGGTCAGGTTGAAAGGTTTCTTAATTCGCAATATGTCTTCCAAGTAAATGGATAAATTATTTACTTATTTTTGAAGATTCCCTGTTGGGCGTAGGAAAAATACCAAAGAATTCTCGGTAACAAACCCACATAGCCTAATAAGGCTATTCCAAATAGTGTAAATTCAGTAAACCCAAAATTTTTTAAGGTTTTTAATGGATTGTATATATTTATTGCTCCAAGTAAGAAATATAGAGATATACTTCCGATTAGGCCGCAAATAATGTGAATCCACAGTTGGTGAGCCCTATAAGGAAAGGATTCTCCAAGACTACCTTTTGGCCTCCAAATGACATCATTATATAAGCCATAATAGATTCCTAACATAATTCCTGAAATAAGCATCAGAATAAATCGAAAAATATCAGTGGTGGAGATACCTAATAGAAGAAAAATAATAGATATAAATCGCATTAAAAATTCTTTACTTTTCAAAACCTTCATAATATTCGAAAAAATTTGATCAATGTCCATTTTCTGATTTGATTATATATCGATTGAAGTCAAAAAGCATATTTTTCGAACTACAGTAACCGGAGTATGGACATATCCTCATTTTTGCCTAATTATTCAGGTGTAACTAAGGGGACGGTTCTTAAATAGCCACAGTATTTACAATTATACAATTATTTACAATTACCGAAAAAACCGTAATAATTAATAGACAACAATAATATGCCAAGATTACCCAGACTTTTATTATCTCAAAGTTATTATCATGTTATGACTAGAGGGAATAATAAAAACATAATTTTCAGATCAGCAAAAGACTATAAAAAATATTTAGGAATATTTCATAAACTGAAACATGAGCATCCTTTTGATTTATATCATTTTTGTTTGATGCCAAACCACGTACATTTATTAGTTAAAACAAATAAAGCTTCTGATTTTTCTACTTTCATGAAACGATTAAACTTAAAATATTTTTATTATTATAAAAAGAAATACGGGTGGGTTGGACATTTTTTTCAAGATAGATTTAAAAGTCAACCTGTTGGAAAAGATGAATATTTCATTCAATGCGGTAAATATATTGAATTGAATCCTGTAAGAGCAGGTTTAGTTAAAAACCCAAAGGACTATCTTTATTCAAGTTATAACTTTTATTCATATGGAGAAAAAAACGATCTGATAACTGCTGACTTTGTATATGAAAATTTGACAGAAACAGAAATTGAGAAACGCAAGAAGTATCAGAAATTAATTGTTGATATTACAGTGCTGTCAAACTATAAGAAACGCATATGGGGATCATCGGGGCAGAGGTATAATGAAACTAGAAAAATTCGCTATCACAGAAAGTAAACGTTCATTATTTATTATTTTATCAAAACTGTATCTAAATCAGAACCGTCCCTATAAGTCCCTATAACTATAAGATAAGAGTCCCTATAAGTTGCCCAGCTACGAGCTATTGTTTCTGGTGAGCAAAGTCGAATCCATTGGTATAAAGTAAGCTCGCTCGAAATTAGTAGAATTGTTCAAATATTGAATTCGGAGATTGGAGTTGTTTTTGACTTTTTCAGCCTCGGGATGTAAATTTAAGCACTTGCTCACCGAAGAATATATATGAGATGCGAAATAATTAAATCAGAATGCTCAGTACTTGATAATAATTGTTCGAGTTGTGGGCATGCCAGAAAAGCACTTGAAACTGCAACTAAAGAATATCTTGAAAGAAATAATGTAGTTATTCCCAATTTTACTGTTGCTAAAAGTACGAGTACTAAAGATGGTTCAGGAACGATTCATTCGATGTGGTTTGGTAATCCAATTGCCGAAGTAGCAAACGGAAATCTGAAAGTAGACGAACAGAGTCTTTAATATAGCTTCAAAGTTCAATTCTCTTCAGGGTTAGCAATAGTTTGATATAGTATCGTGAGGCTAAAGAAAATGCAGGCTTGCCAGGATTTGAACCTGGAAGAGCGGTTTTGGAGACCGCCATGATACCATTTCATCACAAGCCTATTTGTGCTTTTTGGCGCAATATATTTGTTATATTTAATAGAGATACCCTTAAGACCTGTTTATTATATCAATAATTTCATCCTTCTCATAATAGATATTTCTCCTTGTTTAATGCAGAGGAAATTGTATAGAATGTCTAAATTTAAATTATTAATGACTAGTGAAATACAAATAACTTCAGATATTCCGGATGTTTGTAAAAACTGTATTAAGAAAGATATGGAAGCGTTATATTGTCTTGTGTTTCCGGCATTATCCGATAAAGTCGCCAGTGGGGTCAAATGTTTTAGGGTTGATGTAGACACGAAAAATATATCCGGTGGAAGATACAATTATACCAAGGGGTCCAGGCAAAGGATTAGGGTAAAATGAGCCCATTTGGGGGTGGACGGCAAGAAATATGTTGGTATAATCAGTTTTCCAATCGCAAATCTTTAAAACGGGCTTGCACTCTCTTTTATATTTCTTTCTCAACCGCGCAAACCCGTATTATTTTCCAATAATAAAAAATATAAGATTGCGTTTGTGGAAAAAATTTATAAATATTTATGGAAAGAGAATATAATTTTAAAAGTGACTTGGTTACCGGAGATGCAAGGGCGGCAGCAGAAAATCTTCTTGATAATAACGGATTTTATATAAAAGGACTTTGTACACTGGCAAAAATAGTGGCAAAGACACCTAATGTAAGAAAAAGATACGAGTCCTTAATAAACACTCTGCCTGCGGACGAAAATAATTTCCTTGCGGAAGAAAAGACGTTAACAGTTTCCTTTTCCGCTTTGGAGGAATTTTCCGGTCTGAATATGGAAGATTTGCACAAGGATGGTTTGATCGTTCCTGTGGTACTTATGTATAAAGCATTAGCCTGTAAATGGGATGATTGTTTTGACAAATCAGCAGGTAGGTCGGGTGAAGCTGCGTGGAATAGTAAAGATGGAGAAGGTAAAAGCGCGGGCGAATTATGGACAAGGGGTATAAATCTTATTAAAGCAAATCAGAACATTCCGTTCGAAAAAAAGAACGATCTGATCGCTGATTTGACTAATACAAGAGATGATTATCTTTTTTATGAAACCAAGTTAAAAGAACCTGAAACATTCCACGGTCTTGATGGACTTGACACTTTTACTCTTTCTCTTGAAATGAGAAAAAGATCTTTTGGCAGGATGGCGAAAGTTATGACAAGAGTTTTTAATAAGGGTGAAAAAGATGAAATTCTCGAAACTAAAATGGCAAATACGACCTTAGCCTTGGGTGTTATAGATGGATTTATGGATTTGAAAGAGGATGGGGACAATGGGGTTATGACTGAAGCAAGAGCGTATGTAGAGCATAAAAATATGTTAGAAAGATACGCATTAATTGAAGGAATAAAACTGGCAGGAAACTTATTAAACTGATTTAGTCTGAATATTTGTAAGGGGTCTTCATTCATTGGTAAACAAGAATCTAAATGGAGTCAATGATCCTTTCCATTTCCGAAAGCGATTGATTGATCTTACCCGTCTTGTTTACGATAATATACGGAAATTTATGTTTATACCGATCATATACATAAATGTCCCTTTTTAACCTTTTTTTAAACTCCTCGATATCCAAACTCTTTTCATCTCTGGCAACGTATCTTTGAAAGGATGTGCTGTGGGAAGGGGTTTTAACAAATAACCTGACAGATTTCTTACTTAAGATTTGGGACGTTTCCGCATCAAATACTTGTGAGAAAGTTTCTTCATATGTAGCTGCCCTTAAGATATCAACCCGCCATACAATGTTTTTACCTTCTTTTACCTTGCTAAAAGCGCTTTTTGTCGTTCCTTTATAAAATGAACCGTATTTAACATATTCCAGCATCTCTCCTTTTTGGATCAATGACTCGAATTCATTGAAACTTACGAAATGGTGGTGTACTCCGGGTATTTCACCCTTTCGCTGCGGTCGGGTAGAATGGGTGACCACCGCTTCAAAATCACTCCGTTTAGTTAAAAAACGCTCGATTAAAGTATCCTTTCCGGCTCCGGAAAATCCGGTAACAACGACAAGCTTTCCAATATTTACAGTCATATACAAAGTATTATATATAAGCTTAGAAGCAATTGTGGAGCAGGTATGTCAAAAAGATTTTAAGACCTTGCATTATAGAAAGATATCTGGGAAAATATCGTACAAACCTATAGTTTGAATACGTTATAGGACTAATTATTTTTAATTGATATGTCTAAAAGTGAAGCTGATAAGAATAATGTAACCACGGATAAAGTGGTATGTGCTGCAGATTTTTCTGATATCTATACAGAATTTGGAGTTCCGGGAGCGATTCCTCCCTGGATGAGAAGAAAGCCGTCTACGTTTGCCCAAGGAGCAAGGTGCCAATTAGATGAGAGGTGCAAAAAGGTCAACACTCAAATGTGTGACATATTAAAATGTCAGAAAAGTACAACTATAAAAGCTGACAGGTTGAACGAGATCGTTTAAAAGTTATTTTTTTTAATATATGTCTGTAGAAATTTTTTATCATATATTATTAGACCAAAGCCCGCGTTGGATTGTGTGGGAATCTATGAAGGAGAACCTGCTTTCTTAATCATTTTCTCGACTATTTTGCAACTACGACAGGAATTTTGACTTTTCCTTCGTAACCGTCAAGAAATTTAGATATTGAAGTACCGGTTATTTTTTCAATTTCCTTCCTTGTCAAATACACCACCCTTGCTCGATAGGGTTTTGGTAAGTTAGATATTGCATCCTCTGGCGGATAAGTAGATATTGTTGATGGATTCAATACAATATATGTTTCTTTTGCATGCTGACACCCCTCAAGAGTAAATTTTCTGACGTCAGAAGGGTAGGGTGCAAACGCTTGCGCTTGATCAGCAATAGGAAATGTCTTGATGTCTTCTGTGAGCAGGTTGGTATTTAATGCAATAGATCCAGACCCCTTTCCGGGTAATTTTATATTTTCCGTTCCCCTTACGACATCTGTTAGTTCTATTGCCTCAGGATTAAAACCAATAACTGTAACGTTGGTTCCAAGTCCCACTGCCGCATCTCCGGTGCTTAGAGGGTGATTGCCAAATTCATAAACAAGTTTTCTTTGATCAGCAAATGCCGCTGTGGCAAATTGACGGGCGGTCTCGATTTGTTGTGGTATGGGTTGCTTTGTTATGTCAATTATCGGCAAATATATTTTGATCTTTGGAGTAATGTATTTTACAGTAATCCCTCCGGCTATTAGTGCTTCTTTAATGCTTTTATTTGTCTCTTTTGAATGGGGAACTGATTCAGTATTTAAGAAATCATTAAACGGTCTATTCTCTGTCATATATTGAGAGAATTCTATTATACTTTCTATTTCAATTTACTTGTTTCTTTATGCAATGTGTGCTTTTTGCACCTCTTGCAGTACTTCTTTATCTGCAGTTTTGCCGACTTTTCGGATTTTTCAGCCATATTGACCTTATTCCTCTCAGTCACATAGTTTTGCGACTTACAAGTTTGACAGATCATTCCGACCAGCTCTCTTGCGCCTTTCTTTGCCATAGCGGGAAGAATTATAACATCTGGAGGATTTCAAAGTCGAGTACTGTTTTTAGTTTACCCTTTAAGTTACTATAAATTCCTTTATTGTTAATGCTATAATTTCAGGGTAATTCGCCCAAGTGGCTCAGTGGTAGAGCATCTTCTTGGTAAGAAGAGGGTCGTGGGTTCAATTCCCACCTTGGGCTCACAAAGTAGGACAACTTTAACTCCACCGGCTAAAGCTTCTTGATACTTCGTCGACTAACGTCTAAAGAAGAGGGTCGTGGGTTCAATTCCCACCTTGGGCTCAAAAAAAATACCTCTTGAAACATCAATATAAAAAGTGCTTTAATGATGTCATCTACATGTCAAAAAAGAATGTTTTTGCTTCGGTCATAGCTATTATTATACTTGCAGGTGGTGTTGTTGCGGGTGTAATGCTTATCCGACAGCAGCAGGAACTTCGGGAAAAAGCAGCAGTTCCGGGCGGTCAGGCGAGAGTGTCTCTCTTTCCTACCCTTGGAAATTTGAATGTTGGTGATGATATTCCTGTCAGCGTATATTTTAATACTTCGGGTGTTTCGATTTCGTCAATATCCCTACGTCTTTTATATCCTTTTTCCGGAGCCCAACCTGAAGTAACAACTTCCAACATAGAAATTAATCCCATCATTGAGAATTCCGGAAACTGGAATTGTCCGAAGAAAAGTATCACAACCGAAGGACAAAATGTTGCGATTGATATTGAGTGTGCCAACATTAGCGCAACAGGTTATGCTACGAGCACGGATACGCTTCTTTCAACCTTCAGTTTAACAGTTGGACAGATTCCCCAGACCAATCCTTTTACTTTGAGTTTTGATCCCAGTCAAAGCATAATTACACAAAAATCAAATGGTGCCGATATATTGAATATTCCTGATGATGAAACGGGAACAGCAACCTTTACCGTAACATCGGACACTTATGTTTCTCCGACAACCGGACCTTCTCCGATTGCAACAAAAGTACCGACAAAAACACCTACTCCGAGCCCAACTACTACGGCAAAAGTCACTTTGACCCCAACACCGACACGCGGACTTACGGTCACACCCACTAAAACTCCAACACCGACAACGAGCATTTCGGCTGAGCTTCCCGATGCAGGTTTTGCCGCACCGACTTATATAGGTGTAGGTTTAGGGCTTGTATTAATTATCGCCGCCGTTCTTCTTGCGATTTAAATATATATAATTATTTTGATTGGTAATAATAAATAGTTGTATATATTGGAAATTGGAATTTATTTGATCATCATTGCATCCCCGAAAGAGAAAAATCTGTATTTTTGTTTAATTGCCTCATTGTATGCCCGACCAAGTGAGCTTGATCGAAAATCGGTAAATTCTTTATTGGTACCTGCCTGCGCAGGCAGGTTTGGGTAACTCACAAATGCTGATACAAGTGCAAGCAGTGTGGATTTTGGCAGATGAAAATTTGTAATTAAAGCGTCAACGAAGTGGAATTTATAAGGAGGGAAGATAAAAAGATTCGTAGAATCTTTAAAATTTCTAATTTCTAATTGACCTAATCGACTCAAATGACCGAAGGCTAAAGTTTCAAGTACACGGGTGGTAGTAGTGCCGACAGTAATTATTCTTTTTCCTTCTTTTTTAGCCTTATTTAAACGTTTTAAGGTATCCCCATCCACTTCAAAATATTCCTCATGAATTTTGTGTTTTTCGACATCTTTTTCTTTGACGGGTGCGAAAGTTCCGAGTCCGACATGAAGGGTTACATATTCGGTTTGCACACCCTTTTTCCTAAGTTTTTTTAAAAGTTCATTAGTGAAGTGAAGACCTGCGGTTGGGGCAGCGGCCGAACCCACTGATTTTGCGTATACGGTTTGATATTTTTCCCTAAGATCATTTTCTGAAAGGGGAGACTTATTTATATAAGGCGGGATTGGAGTGTGTCCGATCAAATTAATTTTACCAAGTAGTTGGTCGTGGGGAAGGTCAAATTCAATAAGCGTTATATAACCATCCCGCTTTTTTACATTTCCCTCAAAGCCTTCAAATTGTATTCTGTCATTTAAAAACAGTCCGGGTTTGGTGATCGCTTCGCAAATTGTGTGAGATTCTTCACTTTGTTCAGAATGACGGGTATTGTCATCCTGAGTACTTAAAGTACGAAGGATCCCCCTCTTGTCTTTCCTGTATTTCACCCTGTCATCCCCGCGCTGTGTCCTTCCGTAGCCTTGGGTGAAGGAGGGCAGGCGGGAATCCATATCAATATTTTGTAGGAATCTCAAAATAAGAACTTCCACTTTCCCTTTTGTCATTTTCGTTCCGTATAATCGGGCAGGAAAAACCTTGGATTTATTGAGGATTAAAACATCATTACTATTCAAATAATTGATGATATTATAAAAGACGGTGTGTCTTGTTTCGCCGTTATTTCGATCTAAAACAAGAAGTCTTGAAGAATCTCTCGGATCTGCCGGTTTTTGGGCAATTAAATCTCTTGAGAGCTGGTAGTCGAATCTGGATATATCCATATGGGTAATATATCTGGAATTACTGTGCCATTACAAGTATAATTATCCTGTTTCTTCCAGTAGTGTGTAAAATAATCTGCCGGCATAGCTCAGTGGTAAGGAGACCTTAGCCACTGAGCAAATAAAGTATGCCGGTAAAAGCGCCGGCATAGCTCAGTGGTAGAGCAACGCTTTTGTAAAGCGAAGGTCGTGGGTTCGAATCCTATTGCCGGCTCACTGACGTTTGTTGTCAACAGAATTCGATAGCGCATTGGTATCTTTGATACTGTGCACGGCGAATCCTATTGCCGGCTCACAATATAAGTTTACCCTGAGCCTGCCGAAAGGCTGAGGTGGCGGAGTGGACAATCGCATCCCGATAGATAATAATGCTGGAGTGGCGGAGTGGACAATCGCACCAGACTGTAAATCTGGCGCCCGGACGGGCTACATAGGTTCGAATCCTGTCTCCAGCACTTAAAAAGTTAAAAGTTGCTTGGCTGATTTGTAATCAGCCTTCTTCATGGGAGTGTTTTTTTAATTTTGTATAAAAGAAGTCTTCTGAAGCCTTACTCTTTCAAGTCCATTCTTGGTAATAGAAATGACCCTGAATCAGGGGGTTAAGGTGAAGTTTTTCCCCGAACGAATCGAGGTGGGTAGACTCAACCCAAAGCCCTCGGGCGATGGGTAATTCGTCCTTAGTAGAAACTTTTCTACTACCCCCGGCTAAGCCGGAGACCCAAATAAAGCTTTTTTGATGAGGAAAAAGCTTTCCCTTAAACCGATATCCAATTTCAAATATCCAATTAGGAATTGGTGTTCACTGGTATATATTGGTAATTATTTTGTTATATATATCCCGTTCCCGGTAGAAGAAGTTTCAGTATGAAGCCGATGATGGGAGAAATTATAGTATTTAAGGGTGAAACTCCACCGAAAGGAAAGATCAAAAACAGCAGGATAATTAAACCATATCTGTTCATAAAACGGTCCGCTTCTACTGCGTCTTTATCTGGTAAAAGCCCCAAGAATATTTTTCCTCCATCCAAGGGGTGAATGGGGATCAGGTTAAACACTGCCAGAGTAATATTTATCGTAATTATGTACAAAAATAGGATGTTTAAAAAATTGGAAGGAAAAAATGGATTTCCCATAAAACGGAGGATGATGGACATTGCTGCCGCAAGAATAAGGTTGGACGAAGGACCGGAAAGCGCTATCAAAGCTCCATCCTTTTTTGGATCCTTCAGATTATAAGGGTCAAACATTACAGGTTTTGCCCAGCCAAAGATGAAGGGAGATCTTGCCAGTATTAAAAATAGAGGTACAAGCACCGTTCCGTACAGGTCAAGGTGTTTAATGGGGTTTAAGGTTAACCTACCCATTAATCTTGCCGTAGGGTCGCCGAGACGGTCGGACATCCAAGCGTGGGCAGCCTCGTGAACAGTTATCGCTACGGTAAATGCAATTATTGATGCTAAAATTTCCATATTTTTCCCTTTTGCGAAATTTCTACTTTATTAGTATAATATCAAAAGCTCAAAGCTCAAAGTGCAAAACTCAAAGCTTCAGAAAATATCTCATAAGCTTTTAGTTTTAAGTTGTTGTTTTGACTTTTAAGTTTTAAGTTAAATATTATGTCCTACGTTTGTCAAATTTGTCATAAGAAGAATGTTATGGGGCGTTCGCAAACGCATAGACGCGGTGTTGCAGGGAAGCGCTGGAAGCATCGTTCCCAAGTTACTCCAAGATTGTTTAAGATAAATCTTCAAAAGAAAACGGTTCTTATAAATGGGGAATCAAAACAAATGCGCCTTTGCGCCAAGTGTATAAAAAGAATAAAAAATTTCGGTAGTATCAAAGATTATAAAAATATAACCTTTGTTTAAATTTTCATATTTTTACACAAACTGCGATTAAATCTGAATTGACAATCAGAAATTAGAATATCGCTTCAGGGTATCCTTCAGAAAACTGCTTCCAGGTTACGGGTGATTTACCCTCAAGCTGGACGGAGTCTAAAACAATAACATTTGATTTTTCTTCGACGTGCGCTTTAAGAATTTTTAACCTTAATCGCTTTATATCTTTATATCTTGATATCTTGATCTCCGACCATGCCCCCGGCCACGGTTCCATTGCCCGGATAAAACGCGCAAGGCACTGGGCACTAGGCACTAGTGAATAGTTTTTTACAAACGAGATTTTCCACTCGCCTTGAAAGGTGGCACCCTGCAAGGTGGCAGATAGAATTTCCGGTGGAATGAAGCCGTCTTCTTTTTTAAGCTCTCTGGTAAATGTTGCTTTTTCGTGGTCCTGGGGATGTGTTTTTACCTTTCCGTTTATATAGGCAGTAATAAGTGACGGTATCGCTTCGGATGCCCGTTCGAACAGTCTTGATCTTAGACTTAGACTGTCATCTGTTTCAAGTATTTCATCCTTGAATTGGGAAATTATCGGACCGTGATCCAAAAGCGGGTCGAGTTTCATAAAAGTGACGCCGGTAATTTTTTCTCCCGAAACGATCGAAGCCTGAATAGGGGAGGAACCGCGCCATAGAGGAAGAAGGGAGGGGTGGATATTTACGATTCCGTATCTGAAATGGTTAATAACGGATTCGGGGATTATTTTCCCGTAGGATGCAAGGATGCCGATGTCGGCGGAAATATTGTAACTGACAATGTCCAAAGGATCGAAAAATATAGGTTTTTTGTGTTCATATGCCCACTTATCAACAGGAGAAAAGGTTTTGACTTGATCTCTTCCGGCAAGTTTCGGCTCTTGGGTTACGACGGAAGCGATAGGGGATTCGCTTCTGGCCTTAAAGGCTTTATGCAGATTTTCCAAAAAAGGAACGACATAGTCGGGTGTACCGAAAAATACAATCTTCATATTAAATTTCTACTTGTACCCATTCATCGTTGACCAACTCATAAAGAGGTTTTTTTTGTTCTATAAGACGGTCGGTAAACAGTACTCCTTCAAGATGGTCGATTTCATGCTGAATGATCTGTGCTTCAAAAGTTTCAAATAATTTGGTCTGCTTTTCTCCGTTCTCGTCCAGATAATTTATTTTTATATTGTCAGGACGCTTCAGGGGTCCATACAGGTTGGGAAGCGATAAACACCCTTCCATAAGTTTAATATGTTCGTCCATCAGATCCTTCGGGGTCTTGGAAACAGAAACAACAATCGGATTAACGATTGTTGTAATGTCATCTTTAGGCTTCATTGCAAAAATTCTAAAATTTCTTCCGATTTGCGGAGCGGCGAGACCTACACCGATCGGATCCTTTTGAATATACAAAGTTTCTTTCAGGTCTTTAATTAACGAAAAGGTCTTTTTATCAAAAACTTTGACCTCTTTTGAGATGTTTCTTAAAACGGGGTCTTTTACAGTAACGATCTTCTGGATCATATAATAAGTATTTTACATCAATCGAGGCTATTTTGCAGACCGTCAATTTCTTCCAGTGCCACCTTTGCTCTTGTATCATTGGGATCAATGTTTTTAAGGATGTATTCAAGCTGATATTTTGCCTCCTCGATATTGCCTTTTTCCTGCATAATAATTGCATAAGCATAGCGGGCATCTTTATAATTTGCTTTTAGATCGATCGTTATTTTCAGGGTTTCGATCGCTTTTTCAACATCACCGATCCTGTAATATGTAAGACTTAAATTATGATAGAGCTTGGCTTCGGTGGGTGCCATTTCGATTCCTTTTAAAAGCGCGTTTTTAGCATCCAGTATATATATAGGATTTACTTCAGAAAGAAGGATTGCAACTCTTGCCTTATTCCGTAAAATGTTCAAATTATTAGGTGACAGTGTTTCTGCTTTTGTAACACTCCTCACTGCGTTTTGCGAAAAAAGTTTTGCAGACTCTTCATTATTTTGGCTTTTATAAACAAGCGCGATATCTGCAAGCTGGCTCGCCAACTCATCGTGATACACAGCTTCTTTGGGGGATATTTCGATCGCCGAATTAATTGTTTTTACAGAATCGATCAGATTTCCGGATTTTGCCAACCCGTCAGCTTTGTTGTACAGAATATCGGCGTACCAGTAGCGGGAGATGGAAAATAACAAGTAACAGGTAACAAGTAACAGGAAAAAAGAAAACACCTTTTGCTCCTGTTTTAATATTTTGTAACTTCTCACATTTAATTCGTCACTTTTGCCTGTCGCTTGTGGTTTATTACTTGTCACTTGTAACCTATCACCTGCTACCATCGCGACTGCCATTGCCGGAAAAAGAAAAAATAGAAGATTGACAGGAACGACGGAAAAGCCGAAGAAGTTTGTGATTAAAATCGAAATAAATCCTGAAAATAGCCCAATTGTAATCAGTAAATCGTCATTTTTAAAAATTGTGTTGTCAATTTTTAAGTTTTGATCTTTTAGTAGTTTGAAAATATGTGTTGAAAAAATGTATAAACTGCAAATTATCAGGATTGTATAGGTTAAGATCCCTACACTCCCCGTTGTCGCCATAAAATTTAAGTATTCATTGTGCGCTTTGTTATAAAGAAAATCCCATTCTGATACAAGATTGTGGGAAACGGGTCTGAACCGATAATACGAAAAGGCGAAGGTTTCAACCCCGCTTCCGAACAACGGGTAGTTTTTCCAGACATCGATTGCGCCCTGCCAAACGATCTTTCTGATCTCGACTGAGCTGGAACCTCCTAGTTCAAGTGCGGGAGATGTTGCTTGTGGTGCGTCATCCACGATAGCAGTTTTGTCGTTAATCTTGCCTATCAGTTGTGATATGGTCGGAGACCATGGAGAACCGACAACGGCAATGATAACTCCAAATGATACATTGGTGATGATAAAAGTACGCAATACTTTTTTGAATAAGTTTTTGTCTTTTAACAAAAAAATTAACACAAGTCCCCAATAGATCAAATTTGCAATTCCAAACCCCAAAATACCGGACCGTGACTTTGTGAACAAGAGGGTAATGAAAAATATTGACGAGATAATGTAGGGAATAAATGTCTTGATAAGAGTTGAATACTTTATGCTTTTATCTATCAGTTTTGAGTTCTGTTGATAGCCGATTATTGTTTGCCGGAGGATCGTAAAACCCCAACTTATACTTACCGGGATAACAGCTGCCAACCACGCTGCAAGCCAATTCGGTTGTCCGAATGTTGAAAAAACCCTGTTTTGAACATCTTGGACCCAAATGTCTTTATCAATGCCGAAACGTTCTAATATTCCGTAGACGGATGATAAAAAGGTAGAAAACAGGATCATCTTGATAGATGAAAGGACATCGTTTGCCTGAAGATTTGACACATAACCCCAATACAAGATCGAATAACCGATGATAGACAGAAGACCTCCGTTAAACCTACTGTAATAACCGAATACGGATGTTCTGGCATCGATGGAAATAATGGTTGAGATCGTTTGGCTGCCGATAAATATAAGTATCGGAATATCCAAGACAGTTCTTTTAAAAATTATTTTCTTTTCAAAAATACAGCGTAATATCCAAAAAAACAAAACAAGAACAGTAAAAATATATGTAACGACGATCTTATTAAACTCAAAGAGTTCAGAAGTATAAGGCCACAGGATCAAGGGAACAATAAAAAGAAGGCTATTGTATAGAACGGCTATTGTTTTTTTAATATTCATTGCAGTTTAGTATAGCGTATGCGGAAACATTAACTCAAAGATTAAAAACTAAAAATAATACGGGTACAGTTATATAAAGTATCACGATTACTGTCTTTCCAACTTCTCCTCTTAACTAATATACCTTTTACCATTATACTTTTTGGTGCTACGATATTTAAACAATTTATGGAAATAAGGCTCAGGAAATATAAATCTGTCTTACCGAAATTTTTTACTCATATTAATAAGATATGGTCAGTAATGACGTATGATATCGCCATTGATCTCGGAACATCGAACACCATGGTTTGGGTCTCCGGTAGGGGTATATTGGTCAAAGAACCATCGGTTGTTGCAAGACATAAAAAAACCAAAGAGATATTGGCTATCGGGTCCGACGCCAGAAAAATGATGGGTAGAACCCCTGCAAATGTCGAAGTCATAAGACCATTAAGAGATGGGGTTATAGCAGATTTTGATGCCGCGGAAGCAATGTTAAAACACTATATAAAAAAAGTTCACGAGACGGATTCCGGATTTCCGAAAATCCCAAAACCGAGAATATGTATAGGTATCCCTTCTGGTGTAACAGAAGTTGAAAGAAGAGCAGTTTCGGATGCGGTAATATCCGCAGGTGCGCGTGAAGTAAATCTTATAGAAGAACCGATGGCTGCAGCCCTTGGTGCAGGATTAAAGGTTGAAAAAGCAGGTGGTAATTTCATTGTCGATATCGGCGGAGGAACTGCGGAGATAGCAGTTATATCACTTGGCGGTGTTGTTGTAGGAAGATCAATCCGGGTTGCCGGTGATGAGATGAATGAGGCTATAATGAATTTTGTAAAACTTAAGTACTCGCTCCTTTTAGGGGAAATCACCTCTGAGGATGTAAAAATTATATTAGGAAGTTTTGTTTCTGCTAAGGAGAAATACCATGTTGTAAGAGGCAGAGACTTGGAGACAGGACTTCCGAAATCGATAAAACTTTCGTCGTCGGAAGTTCGTGAAGCTCTTGTTCCTGTTGTTCAGGAAATTATTGCGAATATTGTCAGCATATTGGAGGAGACACCCCCCGAGCTTGTTTCCGATATTATACAAAACGGAATTACAATGGCAGGCGGCGGATCTTTGATCCCCGGGATCGATAAACTAATTTCCGAAAATACAAAAATGCCTGTGATGGTTGCTGACGACCCAATTACTTGTGTAGTGAAGGGGTGTGCTAATCTTCTGGGAAGTCCGAAACTTTTGTCAAAGATCCGTATCACTAAAGGACTTTAATATGTGTTTAGACCGGTGTTTAAATTATGACAAGGCATATTCTTTATTTAATCAGAGCTCTTATAATTGTTGCCTTCTTAATATTGTTTGTCAGACTTTTTGAACTTCAGGTGATAAAGGGGGGTTACTACAAAGATCTTGCCGACGGCAACAGAATAAGGAGAGTCGTAATAAAAGCTCCCCGAGGAGATATTCTTGCAAGGGGTGGAGAGGTGTTGTCCAAAAACAGCGATCTCGAAAAATGGTTATTTTTTAATTATGAAAAGGGGTACTATGTTGAAACTGATAGTCCCGATAAAAAACTTACAAAGATCAACTCTTGGATAAGGAAATATCCGTTAAGAGATTCAGCTTCTCATATAACCGGTTATGTTGGTTTGGTGAATACAGATGAAGCGGGTAAGACTGATGCACAGTGTATCAATAAGGGGATGCGGTCTGCAGACGACACGATCGGACGATCTGGTCTTGAGGAATTTTATGATTGCCGACTGCGCGGAGACGACGGAGAAATGCTGATCGAAGTGGAAGCAGATGGTAGTTTTATACGGGAATTGGGTACAAAAGAACCCGAAAAGGGAGAAGATATAAAAACGACAATAGATTATCCTCTTCAGGAATATGTATCGACTTTGTTTGACGGAGTTACCGGCGCGATTATTGCGAGTGACCCGACAGGTCAAATTTTGGCAATGTATTCGTCACCATCGTACGACCCAAACCTTTTTGTAGAAGGATCGGAAAAAACAATAGAGATCTTAAATGATGATAAATTACCTCTCTTTAATAGATCGATATCGGGGAAATATCCCCCCGGATCAATCTATAAACCTTTGGTTGCCACTGCAGCTCTTGAAACAAAAGTGATAGATCGGGGTTATTACTATCAAGACACGGGCAGCATTACTTTTTCAACTGCCTATGGGAATTATTCATTTTCCAACTGGTACTTTACTCAGTATGGAGGTTCGGAAGGAAGCATAGATGTCACAAGAGCGATCGCGAGATCTACAGACACATTTTTTTATAAGATCGGGGAGTTAACGGGTATTGACAACATAGTTTCATGGTCTCAAAAATTCGGTTTATCACAAAAAACAGGCATCGATCTTTCGGGGGAAGTTGAAGGGTTGGTGCCAAACCCAAAATGGAAAGAAGAAGTGAAGGGTGAAAGGTGGTTTCTGGGTAACACTTATCATCTATCGATCGGACAGGGGGATTTATTGGTTACTCCGATCGCCATTCATTCGGCTATATCCGCCATATCAAATGGGGGGGAATTGTGTAAACCGCATTTCGTTTCCGGTTTTGAAACCGGCTACAACCCGAACTGTCTTGATCTTGGCATCGAAGAAAGTAATATTGAATTGGTAAAAGAGGGGATGAGAAAAGCGTGTTCGGCGGGCGGAACAGGATATACTTTTTTTGATTTTGAGGAAAAGTCCGGAGTCGAAGTGGCTTGTAAAACAGGGACGGCACAAGTTGGGACAGAGGATAAAACCCATGCTTGGTTTACTGTTTTTGGACCGGTAGATGAACCGGAGATAGTTCTTACGATTCTTGTCGAAGAGGGTGGGGAGGGGTCAAAGGTTGCAGGTCCCATTGCAAGGCAGGTTTTTGATTTTTGGTATAAGGACAGGGTTCAAGATACAAATGAACACGAATAAGAAATATTGTCTTATTTCCAATTTTCTCCGTTAAACGGGGCAGGAATTTACTATTGGCTAATATTATATTTATGTCTGATGACAAATATCTTGTAGCTCTATGTTCATTTACCGATTTTGGACCGAGAAGAGTTACTCTTCTTATAAACTACTTTAAAAATGCAAAAAGAGCGTGGAATGTTGAGAAAAAAGATCTTTTAGAAGTTGGAGTTAAAGATAATTTAGCGGATAAATTTATCAAATATAGAAATTCTTTCAACTGTGATAAATATTTTTCTTCGCTTGAGCAAAAAGGTATCTCGTATATTGTAAAAGGGGACAAACTATACCCAAAAAATCTCAAAGAACTGGATGATGCCCCTGTGGTTTTATACTCTCTTGGTAAATTGTCCATTTTCGATGAAAATGCAGTAGCAATAGTGGGAACGCGCAAGATGACATATTACGGGAAAGAGGTAACGGAAAAGTTTTCGTCAGAGTTGGCAAGTTTGGGGATTACTATCATTTCAGGCTTAGCCCGTGGTATAGATTCCGTAGCCCATAGATCTGCGTTAAATATGGGTGGAAGGACGATAGCCGTTATTGCTTCGGGACTTGATAATATTTATCCTCCGGAAAATATAAAACTGGCAAACGATATTGTAAAAAGCGGCGGAGCAATTCTTTCAGAATACCCTCTCGGTTATCCGGCTCTCCCGGTAAACTTTCCGTCCAGAAACAGGATAGTATCGGGTCTTTCCAAAGCAGTTGTTGTTATTGAAGGATACAAAAAAAGCGGAACGCTTTTGACCGCTTCCTCTGCTGCCCAACAGGGGAAAACGGTTTTTGCCGTACCGGGACAGATCACTTCACCGATGAGCGAAGCACCTCATTATTTACTTCAAAATGGTGCAAAATGGGCATTTTGTCCAAAAGATATCCTTGACGAACTGTCTTTAGAAGTTAAAGTAGATAGAGATAAAGTAGCAAAAGTTCTGCCGGACAGTAGGGATGAGGAAAAGATTATAAAATTATTGGAGGCGGAACCACTGCACCTTGACGAGCTTGTTAGAATATCAGGAGGCAATGTTTCAAAAATTTCCTCAACACTTATGTCGATGAGGCTGAAAGGATTGGTAAAAGAAGTGGGAGGAGGAGTTTATAAGAAAATATAATTGTTAAATGGCTAAGTGGTCAAATTGTTGAAATCGCAAAGTAAAAACAATTTAATAACAATTTAAATATGGATTTAATTATAGTTGAGTCACCGACCAAGGCGAGAACACTTTCCCGATTTTTGGGAAGCGGTTACGTGGTGGAAGCAACAACAGGACACATTAAAGATCTTCCGAAAAATAAATTAAGTATCGATGTCGAGCATGATTTTAAACCCGATTATCGGGTGGTAGAAAAAAGGAGTGAGACGATAAGAAAAATTCAAACCGCTTCAAAAAAAGCAAAAAATGTTTTTATAGCAACAGACCCTGACAGAGAGGGGGAGGCAATAGCACAGCACGTGGCAGAGATCATAAAAGATAAACATAGCTTAAGGTCCAAAGATCAAAAGGATACTAAGATATTAAGAGAGAAAACAGATAAAAATCTCGCAGTATCTCAATACCGTAATATCGTAGTATCGCGTATTGTTTTCCACGAGATAACGAAAAATGCCGTCGAGGAAGCTATAAAGAATCCCCGCGATGTTGATAAAAATCTGGTACATGCGCAAACCGCAAGGCGTGTGCTTGATAGACTTGTTGGCTATAAACTATCTCCGCTTCTCTGGAAAAAAGTACGGCGTGGTCTTTCAGCAGGCCGTGTACAGACCGTTTGTGTGAGACTTATCGTTGAAAAAGAAAGGGAAATAGAGGCTTTTAAAAGTAAAGAGTATTGGGAAATTTTTGTAAATCTTCAAACTTCCAAAACTCCAAATGAACAAAAAAATACTTTTGAAGTTCAGCTTATCAAAATTAACGACAAAAAAGCGGAAATTCAAAATAAGGAAAACGCTGATAAGGTAGTATCCGATCTGAAAGCGTCGGAATATACAGTATTGGATGTAGTCAAACGTGAGGTAAACAAGAGTCCATATCCTCCTTTTACCACATCCACAATGTCGCAAGCGGCAGCGAGAATATTTGGTTGGTCATCCAAAAAGACGATGAGTGTTGCCCAGGCTTTATACGAAGAGGGTTTGATCACATACCACAGAACTGATTCGATGAACATATCTTTAGAGGCAATCAGAAAGACGCGCGATTTTATAAAAAAACAGTACGGCGGGGAGTATCTTCCGGAAAAACCGAAGTTCTACAAAACTTCCTCAAAAGTTGCTCAAGAGGCACACGAGGCAATTAGGCCGACAAGTGTAAATTCGAAATACGAATTACAAAATTCGAGATACGAGAGGGAGGGGGAAATGCTATATAAACTAATTTGGAAAAGGTTTGTTGCCTGCCAGATGACCGCAAGTGTTTACGATGAAACAACAATAGATGTAGTAACGGAATTTAAGAAAGAAAGAACTGAAGAAATAAAGAATAAATATTTATTACGTGTTTCCGGTCAGATAATGAAATTTGATGGATGGAAGATTCTTTATGTAAAAGTGGATTATGACAAGGTTGCTGTGGATTCGTCTTTACGTCATCCTGAACGTAGTAAAGGATCTTTTGATGCTGACCCCGCTCAATTGCCGGATGTTTCCAAAGATGAAACATTAAAATTATTAAAAGTTATTCCCTTGCAGAAATTTACCCAACCTCCGGCAAGATATACAGAAGCCTCGCTTATAAAGGTACTCGAGAAACTGGGAATTGGGAGGCCTTCAACTTATGCTCCGACGATCAATACAATTCAAATAAGAAATTATGTAGAAAAAAACGAGGGCAAGTTTTCACCAACATCTGTAGGGATTGCCGTCAATGATTTTTTGATAGGTAATTTTCCTGATGTTTTTGAATATCAATTTACTGCAGGGATGGAAGAGGGTTTGGATAAAGTTGCTAACGGCGAAGAAAAGTGGGTGGAGTTGATAAGGGATTTTTATAAACCGTTCGAGAAAAAACTCCTTGATGTAGAAAAAAAGGCAAAAAGAGTTGCAATAGAAGCAGAAAAGACGGGAGAAAAATGTCCCGAATGTAAAAAGGGAGATATTGTTATAAGAACGGGAAGGTTTGGGAAGTTTCTATCGTGCGATAAATTTCCCGAATGCAAATATACTGCAAAATATTTGGACAAGATCGGGAAAAAATGCCCCGATTGCAAAAAAGGAGAAGTAATTGTCAAAAAAACCAAAAAAGGAAGAAAATTTTACGGATGCAGCCGGTACCCGAAATGCAAATGGGCAAGCTGGCGGAAGCCGAGTTAGACTCGGCGAAAACCCAACTAATCCCTCTAAACTCCTTTAAATTCCTATAAAATCCTGTAAAATGCATATTTAGTGCAATTATGATTCTCGGACCCAAAATTCTTTTGAAATTGGTTAAAGAAAAAAAACTCGTTGAAGATCTTTCGGAAAGAGAACTTACGAATCCGGAAGGTGCCGGTTTTGACTTGAGATTGGGTGAAGTTTATAGAATTAAAGGAAAAGCTTTTCTTGGTATCGAAGAACGAAAATCTGTTGATTCTGAATTAGTTGCGGAATTTCATAATTTAAAAAGAACATCTGTAAAAATTAAACCCGCCGAACACCTGCTTGTATCTACTATTGAGAGTGTTAATCTGCCGGACAATCTGACAGCTAATTTTTGGTTACGAAGTACTTTATATAGAAGCGGAATCATTTTAAGCGGGGGTAATGTCGCACCCGGTTATAGCGGGAAACTATCTTTTACTTTTTACAATTCAGGAAATTGCAACGTCGAAATAGAGCTTGGAGCAAGAATTGTTCACATTCTTTTTTATGAGGTGAGAAGCGGTGGGAATGTGTATAGAGGCCAATGGCAAGGCGGCCGCGTTACTTCTTCGAAAAAAGAAAAGCAGATATAACACTCAATATCCCTTCATATTACCTTATATTTTTTGACCGATCGCAGATCATATTGCTTGAGATAGATACTTGAATAATAGTTTTAAAACGGGTATTCTGATTTCTAATGACTATAGAAACCAGAATTAATAAGGATAGATTATCTCCATACGACTACGTTATCAGAGGCAAGAAAGTACCGGAAGAACTTGAAGAAATAGCGTTAAATGAGTTAAAAATACTTCCGGGCAGTAAACATTCCCCGACCGATAAATCTAACAGTTCAGAAAGTAAAGAACTGTTTCCCGGGCTTGCCGGAAAAAACAATAACCCTTGGTATAAATGACCAGCGAAAGACTAGTTGAAGAGAGTCAAAAAAAAGAACAGGATGAGCTTGAAAATGGGTTTGGTTATTCCGATAAAAACTTCGATCCCTCGAGAATTAGAATGAGCCTGGGTCTTGATGGCGGGGTTGCCGAAGTTATTCCTCAATTTGAAAAAACAAGAAGAGCAAATATACTCTTTCGAACCGGCAATTTAAGCATAAATGATATATCGCAAATCGGTGCGTGGAGAGTGCCGAATCCTGAATATCGAGAAGAAGGTAGAGTCATCTTCTATGATCCACCTCCGGGTGCCCGCAACAAACATCTTCGGAGATAGAGGAATTATTATTTTTCGTAAACAATAAAAGTGTAATCGTACGGATTTTTATCGTCCTTTTTGTGCTCTTCTTTTGAAACTAATTTCCATTTATTGAGATCTATTTCAGGAAAATATACATCGCCGTCGAATTTGTGATGGATTCTTGTAATGTAAAGTTTGTTGGCAATTTCAATAAATTGTTTATAAATGGATGCGCCACCAATAATAAAAAACTCGTTCTCATTTTTTGCACTTGCCACCCTTAACGCTTCTTCGATGGATGTGACAATTAGACAGCCTTCACTTCTGTAATTTTTATCGAACGTTAGTATTATATTTGTCCTTCCGGGTAAGGCTTTTCCTATCGACTCATGCGTATTTTGCCCTACAATAAGGCAGTGCCCCATGGTGATTTTTTGAAAATGTTTCAGATCAGCGGGCAAATTCCAAGGTAATGAATTTTTCTTTCCGATAACATTATTTTCAGCTACAGCTGCGATTATTGAAATAATCATATATTACTGCCAACAAGATCCTTCACTTCGTTTGGGATGACACTCTACCTTTTCAGGATGACGCTCCACTAAGATTGTCATTAACAACAATTTAGTAATATAACAATTTAATAGTTTAATTAGACCGATATTTCTGCTTTTATTGCTGGATGGGATTTATAATTTACCAGCTCGAAATCTTCAAATTTGAATTCGAAAAGCGACTTAACTTTGGGATTTAGTTTCATCTGGGGTAATTTGTACGGCTTTCGCAAGATCTGTTCTTTAGCTTGTTTGATGTGATTAAGATACAAATGTGTATCGGCAAGCGCCATAACAAGCGCTCCCGGCTTATGTCCGGTGACCTGGGCAACCATTAATGTTAAAAGGGCATAGCTTGCAATATTAAACGGAAGTCCAAGAAATGTATCAACCGATCTTTGATACATCATGCATGAAAGTTTGCCATAGGCTACATTAAATTGATACATCACATGGCATGGGGGAAGTGCCATTTTATCGATTAATGGTGCATTCCATGCATTAACGATCAATCTTCTGCTCCCGGGGTTCTTTTTAATTTCATTTATCACCCAGCTCAGTTGATCCACACCCGAAAAATTTCTCCACTGAACTCCGTAAAACGGACCGCAGTCACCCCATTTTTTTGCAAATTTTAAATCATTTTTAATTTTTTCAACAAACCGCTCTTTTTCTGCTAACCATTTGTCGCTATATATCGGATATTTTTTCTCAAATTTATTTTTTGTGATGTAATTTTGGTACGGCCATTCGTTCCAGATGTTGACTCCATTTTGAACTAGGTATCTGATATTGGAATTTCCCGAAATCATCCACAAAAGTTCATATATAACTCCTTTTGTAAACATCTTTTTGGTTGTAAGAAGGGGGAATCCTTTCGAAAGATCAAAGCGGAACATTCGTCCATATACCTTTTTTGTTCCGGTTCCCGTTCGCTCGTTTTTTTCAATCACCCCGTTTTTCAAAATATCCGAGAGTAAATTTTGGTATTGCAGCATTGCCCTAATTAGACTATAAAATAACAGAAATGGAAAGAGGAAAGTTTATTGTTATTTACGGAGCGAATAATTTGGGAAAAACGGTTCAGGCAAAAAAACTTGCGGAGAATTTGAATACGGAAGGAGTTGAAGCGAAGTATCTAAAATACCCAATTTATGATCTGGAACCTACAGGTCCGAGGCTGAATAATATATTAAGAAATCATTCTGAAAATCTGACACCGCTTCAACTTCAAAAGATTTTTGCTCAAAACCGGCGAGATTATGAACCTACGCTGATTCAGCAGCTGTATCGGGGGACATGGATAGTTGCTGAAGATTATCGGAGAACAGGTGTCGCGTGGGGAGTCACCTTTGGTGTTCCTCTTACTATAATGGAAAAGATTAATCGCGACCTTTATCCGGAGGATCTTGAGATATGCTGGAGTGGAGAGAGGTCAATTGCACGAAGAAAGCGGAAAGTGGGAGCAAAATAGGGACGTTCATTTAATGCTTGCTGATAAATACGGTTGGGAAATTGTTGGCGCGAATAGATCCATTGAAACTGTTTCGGTGGACATTTGGAATAGGGTTGCCGCGAAATTGTTATAATTAGGATATACTTGTTAATTATGGACGAAATATTTGATTTGATACAAAAAGAAACAAAAAGGCAGAAGGAAACGCTCTCCATGATTCCTTCTGAAAATTATACCTATCCGGAGGTGCGACGTGCGGTGGGATCAATTCTTATGCATAAATACGCTGAAGGAACTCCCGGGAGAAGGTATTATCAGGGAAACGCGGTTGTTGATGAGATAGAAAACATTTGTGAGGAAAGAGCGCTTGCGGCTTTCGGACTAAGCTCATCCGAGTGGTCGGCAAATGTTCAGCCACATTCGGGAAGTCCTGCAAATCTGGCCGTATATAATGCGGTTCTTGATCCCGGGGATAGGATCATGTCGATGTATCTTCCTGACGGGGGACATCTCTCTCATGGCTGGCAAATGCAGGGTAGGAAAGTGACACTGGTTTCTAAGATCTTTGATATTGAATTCTACAAAGTTGACCCCAAGACCCGCGTTTTTAATTATGATGCTATTGAAAAACAAGCGTTGAAGTTTAAACCCAATATGGTCATTTCCGGAGGTACCGCGTATCCGAGAGAATTTGACTATAAAAGAATGGGTGAAATTGCCAAAAAAGTGGGAGCTTATTATCTGGCAGATGTTGCTCATGAGGCAGGGCTTATAGCCGGAGGGGCTTGCAAGTCGCCTTTTCCATACGCGGATTTTGTAACAATGACAACTCATAAAACCCTCCGAGGACCACGCGGAGCAATAATTATTTGCCGGAAGGAATTTGAAGAAGCTGTTGATTTTTCCTTAATGCCGGGTTTGCAGGGTGGACCACATCTTCATACAATTGCGGGAATAGCGGTGTCCCTTCGACAGGCTCAGGGCAAACCCTTTAAGAAGTATGCAATCCAGACTGTCAAAAATGCTCAAACCTTAGCTAAATACTTTATAGAGAAAGGATTGGATGTAGTTTCGGGTGGAACGGATAAGCACTTGGTTTTAATTGATCTTCGTAAAAATAATACCAATGGCTGGGTTGTTGCATGGGCATTGGAGAAAGCAGGGATCATTGTCAACAGAAATACTGTCCCTAACGAAAGCGCAACTCCTTTTTACCCATCCGGGCTGCGAATGGGAACACCTGCATTAACAGTCAGAGGAATGAAGGAGAAGGAAATGAAAATAATAGGTGCTTGGATATGCAAGGTTATCGGAGAATATTCCGGTATTTCTATTCCTGCGGATAAAGCGGAAAGGAAAAAGTTTATCGTGGATTTTTATAAAAAGATTGGAAAAGACAAATTGTTAAAAAATATAAATTCCCAGGTCAAATCCCTCTGCTCCAAATTTTCCACACCCTAATTTCTGGCTTCTATCTTTGGGTTTTAAGCTATATACAATATACGATATACCATATACCGCTCCAGCAGTGCTAAAATACCTCCATATGCCATACGTTTTTGACGGGAGAAAGTACGCAGTTGAAAAAGAAGAGATTCTTAAAAACAAGGTGATCGCTCTAAAACAAAAAGGAATTATTCCGAAGCTTGTATCGATTATTGTAGGCAGTGATCCCGGAAGTGTTCTTTACCAAAATCTGAAAAAGAAAGCAGCCGAAAGAGTAGGAGCAGAGATGAATATTATAAGATTAGGTTCGGATTTAAAAACAAAAGAGATACAAGAGATTATTGGATCATTAAACAGGGACACGTCGGTTCATGGAATTATGATACAAATGCCCTTGCCTGACACTTTTACAAAAGAGAATAGAGAGGAAATAGTAAATTTGATTGAGAGATCCAAGGATGTTGACGGATTAAGAAAAGACAGTCCATATCTTCATCCGACTTCAAAGGCCGTCCTTGAAGTTCTTGACTACGCACTTGATATTGTGCGACCACCTTGCAAGGAGAGAACCTGCAAGGTGTGTGTTGTAGGAGCAATGGGAATGGTGGGAGGACCTCTTACAAAAGAATTAAGAATAATGAATAATGAATTAAGGGACGAGGGTGCGGAAGGTTGTCGTTCTGGTGAGCTTACACGACTCCGGAATCTGCAGTTTGAGATATTGGAAGCCGATAGTAAAACATCAAATCTGTCACAATTAACAGGATCGGCCGATGTAGTAATAAGCTGCTGCGGGGTTCCCGGGATCATAAAAGAGGATATGGTGAAGGAAGGTGCGGTTTTAATTGATGTAGGCGCGCCGGTTGGGGATATTGATAAAAAGTCTTACGAAAAAGCAAGCTTCGTTTCCCCGGTACCTGGCGGTATTGGCCCAGTTACAATCGGTTGTTTGTTGGAGAATCTAACAAAACCGCTTACATAAATTTACATCATATATAATATAGGATATAATATTCAGATGACAGAAATTTTACCGCATTGCTCCGAAAAGGTGATTCAGCCAAGAATGCAGTGGAATTTGGTGAATAAATTGGCAAAAGATATTTCGTTTGGGGCGAAGGAGGGGGGAATTGAGCCGTCTCAAATTGTATTTGTGGGTGGTTTTGCAGCGTTTTTACATGCAAAGATGGCAATTGGGAATAAGGCGGTTAATAAATGGAGGGGAACGGAGGATGTCGATATGGTAATTACAGAAAGGGGAGGGACAGGAAAGATCCTGGCAGCACTCCAAAAATCAAACGAATTTCAATTTATTGATTCTGCACCTTCCCATTTTGTAAATAAACAAACGTGGAGAGTTCAAAATAAACCACAGGGATATTTGACTGAACCCGATAGGTCTACGGACGTTGATGTCTATTTTCTGGATAATAAAGCAAATAAAGTTATATTTAATGATAGGAAAATATCACCATATCCTGATAAATTTATTGCAAATAAGGTAGAGCTGGTTAATTTTTCCAGAGGGCTAAAAAAATCAAGTATTGCAATTCCATCTGTTGAAGATTGTTTAATTATGAAGCTTGATGTTGCAAGGGTGAGCGATAAATTAAGAGAAAAAGATATATACGATATTATTTCGCTTTTTACAGTTGCGGAGAAGAGGGGAATAAAGGAGTCCGATTTGTTAAGAACAATTTATGATAATACTCCGGAGAGTGACAGGCAAAAAATAAAAGGTGAATTATTAAAAATCTTCTCAGGTTTAACCAAGTGTTACCAAGACGACCCAATTGCTGTTGAAGGGAGGGTTTTTCTACCATCAAATGTTTATGTCAAAAGCTGCAGAGACGTTCTAAACAAGTTTGTGTGATCGGGTAAATGAATCGTAAGTCTTGTACAATGGCAATATTTTTGTTAATATAGTCTTTGTTTACATACGCATACTGGGAGCTTGTTCCTGAAAGACTTCACCGTCTTCGCTCCGAGTAGAGGCTTGCCCCGCAGAAATGCAGTACTAGCCGTATTTGAATAGAATTGAAAAGGGAGTACTAAATGCGGGTGCGGGATTAAGGAACATTTTCATAAATATGACGAGTAATATTTCATTGGAAAAGTTGATACAGGGGGGTGCCCATTTTGGTCATCAGGTCCGTCGTTGGAATCCGAAGATGGAGGAGTATATTTACGGGCAACAGAAAAATATTCATCTTTTTGATCTTATAAAAACCAAAGCACTTCTTGAAGAAGCCTTGAGTGTGATCAAAAAGACTTCCAAAGAAGGGAAAAATATACTGATCGTAGGAACCAAAAAACAGATCAAGGATAAGATAAGAGATGTTTCTAATGAATGCGGTATCTATTATGTTAATGAAAGATGGCTTGGGGGAACTTTGACCAATTTTGAACAAATAAAAAAGTCTTCCCTTAAGCTTGAGAAGATGAGAATAGCTATGGCTTCAGGAGAATACGACAAACATACAAAAAAAGAGAAACTTCTGATCGAACGTGAGATCCAAAGGCTTGAAAGGTATTTTTCCGGAATTAAAGGAATGGATGCTACACCCGATCTTTTGATCATATTCGATATAAGAAAAGAAAAAGGTGCCGTTAAAGAAGCCAATTTCAAAGAAGTTGAAACCATTGCAATAGTTGATACCAATTGCGATCCAACCCCTATAGACCATCCGATCCCCATGAATGACGATGCCAAAAAAGCTCTTGAATATGTGCTTGATCTTATGAAGGAAGCGATACTTGAGGGGAGGGGAAAAGTTACACAAGTGAAGGAAGTAAAAAAAAGTGATATAGCGGTTAAGAAACCAATAACCAAGTAATAAAATAACTATGTACAAAATTTCCGTTGATCAAATAAAGAAACTTAGGGAAGAAACCGGCGCGCCTGTTATACGCGTAAAGAAAGTATTGGAGGAACAAAAGGGAGATGAAAAGAAAGCCGTTAAAATATTAATGAGCGAAGGTTTTGAAAAGGCCGCAAAAAGAGCCGAGCGTGAAACAAGATCCGGTATTTTGTCTTCCTACTCTCATCATACGCAAAAAGTTGTTGGTGTTGCTGAAGTTTTTTGCGAGACGGATTTTGTGGCCAGAAACGAACTTTTCCAGAATCTTGGAAAAGAACTGGCTATGCAGGTTGCTTCGATGGGCGAGAAAGACTTTGAAAAGCAGGATTTTATTAAAGACCCGTCTAAAAAGATTTCCGATCTTGTTAAAGACGTGATCGCTAAGACCGGGGAGAATTGCAAAATCGGAAGAGTGATGCAAATAGAGTTGGGAAAGGATAATAAATAAGTACTAATAATTCTAATTTCAAATGTTCACCAATTCTCAATATGGCATTTGATATTTGGTATAGGAAATTGTTATTATTACATAATGGTTTAGGATTTCGATATTCGGATTTCGAATTTTAATTAGTATGGATGAATCTTCTATCCGTTCCAAGATGGCACAGGTTTTTTCTATGGTGCAATCCGACCTTGGTTCACTCCGCACCGGAAAAGCAAGTGCAGCACTCGTTGACGATCTTGCAGTTATGGTTTATGGAGGACAGCAAAAACTAAAGATAAAAGAATTAGCAGGAGTATCTTCTCCCGACCATGAAACGTTAATAATTGAGCCGTGGGATAAGTCTATCATCGGAGAGATCAGGCAAGGTATCCTTTCCGCCAACATAGGAATGAATCCATCGATCAATGGGCAGATAATTCGGATCTCTTTTCCTCCAATGACGACTGAAGACAGAGAAAAATATACTAAATTATTGGCAACGAAACTTGAAAGTGGAAGAGTAATGATCCGTCAGGTAAGGCAGGAGGGAATGCATGATATAAAAAAGGCGTTTGAAGAAAAATCTCTTTCCGAAGATGAAAAATTTGCTGAAGAAAAAAAGCTTCAGGAGATAACTGACGAATTTGTCGAAAAAATTAATGTAATGGGGGAGAAAAAGAAAGAGGAACTTCTACAGATCTAAATAAGCAATAAATATTTTAAACCTCCTAAAATTTCAAGTACCAAGCAATTAGAAAATATAAAAGTAAAAAAATTGTCACTTTTGAATATAATTTGTTTGGAAGTTTGAATTCTTGGATATTTGGAGATTATTGTGGATATGTTACACTCATAAAGTATGATTTTATCGGTATTTACATTTATTATTGTTTTGTCGGTTCTTGTTCTTGTACACGAGCTGGGACACTTTATCGTTGCAAGAAAGAACGGTATTTGGGTAGAAGAATTTGGGATTGGATACCCGCCAAGAATTTGGGGAAAACAGGTCGGAGAGACTTTATACTCTATCAATCTGCTGCCGTTAGGCGGTTTTGTCAGACTTCACGGCGAGCAAACGGAAGATGGGGTCACAAAACCCGATAGAGCATTTATTAATAAAAGTAAGAAAGCCAGATTTGCGGTTCTGTCCGCGGGAGTCATAATGAATTTTTTGTTAGCTGTGGTTTGTTTTGCAATATTCTACAGTTTTTCGGGGGTCCCTAAAGAAACGGATAAAGTTATCATATCAGGTGTTGTGACGGATGCGCCGGCGGATAATGCAGGCATCAAACCTTCTGATGTTATTTTGTCGGTCGATGGTGTTTTGATCAACACGCTTGACGAATTTTCAAGTCTAATTGGCGAAAGCAAGGGTAGAGAGATAGTACTTGAGGTACTGGATAGTGATGGGGAAAAAAGATCGGTCAAAATGGTACCCAGGGTAGATGTTCCCAAGGATGAAGGACCTTTAGGAGTGCTAATCACACAAACGGAAATATACTTTCCCCCTGTATGGCAAAGACCGTTTATAGGAGTTTATTATGGCTTTAAGGACGCGTTTTTTTGGGGTAAGCAAGTTTTTGTCGGACTTTATACAATGATGTCCGGTTTGGTAAGGGGATCAGTGCCCGAAGACATTGCCGGACCTGTAGGCATTTATGCTATGACATCAGAGATCGCAAAAGTCGGTATTTTACCTTTGATTAATTTTTTGGGAATTTTTTCTGTTAATTTAGCGGTAGTTAATTTTCTTCCTATCCCCGCGCTTGATGGAGGCAGATTCCTATTTATTGTTCTGGAGAAACTCTTGGGAAGAAAGATCCTTCCAAAAGCAGAAGCCGCAATTCATGGAGCAGGTATGGCTTTGCTTTTACTCTTGATGCTTGTAATAACATTTGTTGAAGTTAAAAGGCTTATTATCGCAGGTAGTCTTCAGGGATTTTTAGAAAGTACATTAAAGTAGATTTTACTGGTATAATGATCGTATCCTATGCTTCAATCTCAACTTTTCCCTAAAACCAAAAAGGAATCGCCTAAAGATGCGGTAAGTATAAATCACAAACTTCTTGTAAGGGCAGGTTTTATTGATCAGCTGATGGCAGGGTCGTGGACGCTTTTACCTCTTGGCTGGCGGGTTATAAATAAGATTATCGGGATAATTCGTGAAGAAATGAACGCGATCGGCGGGCAGGAGCTTTTAATGCCCTTGATGCATCCCAAGGAAATTTGGAACGAAACAGGACGTTGGGAATCGGCAAAAGAAGTGATGTATCAGCTGACAGATGCACGCAAGAAAGAATTTGCGTTGTCTTTCACCCATGAAGAGATAGTTATGGATCTTTTAAGAAAACATGTTAATTCGTATAACGACCTACCTGTCGCGATGTATCACTTTTCCACAAAGTTCAGGAATGAACTCCGACCCACAGGAGGGATCTTAAGAGGAAGAGAGTTTTTAATGAAGGACCTATATAGCGCTCATCAAACAGAGGAAGATATGAATGATTATTACGAAAAAGTATCTGATGCCTATATAAAGATATTTAATAGGATCGGTTTTGATTCTTATATAACAGAAGCGGCAGGGGGAGTTTTTACCGAAAATAGAACCCGTGAATTTCAGGTTGTTGCGGAAGCCGGTGAAGATACGATCTATATAAAAAAAGATACAAAAAAAGCTCTGAATAAGGAAGTGTTTGAGGGGAATTTGGATGATTATGAAGAAAAAAGGTCGATCGAAGTGGGAAATATTTTTCCTTTTGGTGACAAGAAATACTCCGAGAAAATGAACGTTACCTATCAGGACCGTGATGGTCAGAGCAAACTGGTTTATTTTGCAAGTTACGGCATCGGGGTAACAAGACTTTTAGGTACTGCTGTCGAGGTTTTTCATGACGAACGGGGTATTATCTGGCCGAAAAGTATTGCGCCGTATCAGGTTCACTTGATTGAACTGAAGAAAGAAAGAAATGAAGAAATAAAGAAAAAAGCGGAGGAGATTTATGATAAATTACAAAATGCGGGGGTTGAGATTCTCTGGGATGATAGAGAAGTTATGGCGGGAGAAAAGTTTGCGGACGCGGACCTTATCGGCATTCCGGTAAGATTGGTTGTGTCGGAAAAATCGGGAGATAAGATCGAATGGAAAGAAAGAAACTCTGATAAGACGGAATTATTGCAGTTAGATGAAGTTATAGAAAGAATGTGTACGAGAGAGAAATGAATTATTGAATAACTATAAAACTATTTAACAATTTAGTAATTTAATAATTTAATATATTACTCACTGATGGATAAATTAAATAAAAACGGAAAGTCGTTACTTCAAACTAAGAAAATAAAACTTGTAGTTGTTGGTGGCGGAACGGGAACTTTTACCGTATTAACCGGACTTAAAAAACACCTCCGGCTGGATTTGTCAGTGATTGTTTCCATGATGGACGATGGGGGAAGTAATCGCGTCATAAGGGACGAATTCGGGCTTTTACCCACATCCGATATCAGACAGTGTATAGTTGCCCTTTCTGAAGAAAA
>Ga0075620_102_pt1 | contig 34749 bp, 31 predicted proteins | sample RifGroA1_FD_68374 | JGI IMG/M metagenome (GOLD analysis project Ga0075620, IMG submission 68374) | Microgenomates (Woesebacteria) bacterium GW2011_GWA1_38_8 | reverse complement strand
ATATTCTTTTAATGAATATATTAAATTTATTTTTCTTCCCGTTTGTTACGGCATTCAGCCTGGCTTTTTTTGCTACACCTTTAATAATCAAGTTTGCCTACAAAACAGGAATCGTTGACGATCCTAAAAAACACCGTCACTCAAAAGTAATCCACACGTACCCTGTTCCGAGAGGTGGTGGAATTGCAATATTTATTGCTTCCTTTATAGCAATGATTATTTTTCTGCCGCTCGACTCACACATTGTTGCAATTTTGATGGGTGCAGCAGTGCTAACAGTCATGGGTTTTTTAGATGATAAATACGACATCAATCCCTACAAACGATTAATTATCCAGTTTCTCGCGGCATCCATCCCGATCATTTCCGGAATTGGGATCGCATTTATATCTAATCCCATAAGTGGTGGAACGATCGATCTTTCAAACCCGCAGTTTTCAATTAATCTGTTTGGTGAAACAAGAAATATCTGGATAATTTCCGATCTGTTTGCTCTTTTGTGGATCGTGGTCTTAATGAATTTTTTAAACATGGGGGCAAAAGGTGTCGACGGACAGCTTCCGGGTGTTGCAGGAATTTCAGCTCTTGCCATATCGGCACTCTCTCTGAAATATTCGGCAGATATAACACAGTGGCCTGTAATTGTTCTGTCAATGATCTTAGCCGGATCTTTCCTTGGATTTTTACCTTATAACGCATATCCGCAAAAGATCATGCCCGGCTTTTCTGGGTCAAATTTAGCCGGATACTATCTCGGAATACTCTCAATTCTTTCAACGACAAAAGTAGGAACACTTTTGATCGTTTTGGGGATTCCGATAGTTGATACTGCCTACACCATTATGAGAAGAATTCTTTCGGGAAAATCACCTGTTTGGGGAGACAGGGGACATCTTCATCACAAGCTTCTCGATTTAGGACTTTCCAAACGGCAGGTTTCTTATTTCTACTGGATTTCTACCGCGGTTTTGGGGATAATATCGCTATTTCTCACAAGCAGTTATAAACTGTATACTGTAATCGGAATTGCAGTTTTATTGGGAGGGTTTTTTATATGGCTGACATACCGGTCCAAATCTTGAAAGTTGCACGGCCGATTCACTGGATTAAAAATTTGGCGCTTTTTGCAGCACTTTTTTTTACATCCAATTTTTTTGAGGCTTCTCTTGTAAAAACCGTTCTTTTGGCCTTTATATCTTTTAGTTTTGCGGCATCTGCTGCCTACGTTTTTAACGACATAGTTGACGCAGAAAAAGACAAAAGGCATCCCGTTAAGAAATATCGGCCTATCGCGTCAGGTAAGTTATCGAAAAAAATAGCACTTATCGAAGTATTTGTTCTACTTGGGCTTTCTTTTATTTTCTCCATTAATTTGAATATACTTTTCCACCTTACGCTTATTTTTTATGTTGTTTTGCAGGCACTCTACAGCATGTTCTTGAAGAACATCACTACGATCGATATTTTAACGATCGCCTTTGGTTTTGTGATCAGAATCTATGCGGGAGCTTTCGTGATCAATGCCCACCTCTCCGTCTGGTTCCTGCTTTGTGTTATATCAACCGCTCTTTTCCTGGCGGCCGGTAAGAGAAGGTCTGAACTCAATATTCCCGAATCAGCGAGTGGTATTACCAGAGCAAGCCTTTCAAAATACAGCAAAGAGCTCTTGAATTCTTATGTAACAATGTTTGGTAACGCATCCTGGTTAAGCTGGTCGCTGTTTGCATTCTATGAGTCGCCAAGGGCATCGCTCGATGTGTGGTTGCTTCTTGCTGAAATATCAAAAACAACAACGGTCGACAAATTGCTTATGGCTTCGATCCCCGTCGTTATATACACAATAATGCGTTATGAAAGTTTGATATTTGAAGGAAAAAGCGAGGCACCTGAAAAAATCATTTTGTCAGATAAAGGGCTCATTACCTCAGTTTTTATATGGTTTATGATGGTCTACTGGGTATATTACGTTGCCGTTGTTTGAAATTTCATTTCTAATTTACTATCAAAGCAGACTCTGTTGCGGTTTTTTCTATAATTTCCGAATATTGTCCTGTTACCCAACCCTCCAGATCTTCGTCAAAGTTTATTTTATACCAATCGCCACCTTCGCTTTCTCCGAGGTATCCAAACTCTCCACCGGGTTTAACCTGACCAACCTCTTTTGCAGAACTTGATGCTTCCGACCTAACGCGCAAAAACCCTGTCGGAGTACTTAAGATCTTCACAAGTTTTTGAGTAACAGGTTTTACTACCTCCTCGACCTTGTTTTCCTGTATATCGAGTTTTGCAAGTTTGACGTAAGCCACAAGCTTGAAACCTTTTATCAGATTCAGTTCAACACTTCTGTCTTTGTAACCGTTTACAGATAGTTTAAGAGTGTGTACTCCGCTTTCCAAAGAAGTTGCCGAGTACGGCGAGGTACCCTTACTTAAAGTGTCTATGACCACCTGAGCACCCTCAGGTTCGGATACAACAATGATTCCCGTTTCTGATTTTGTGGGAAGTTTTTCAAACGAAAGAATCTCCCCTTCTGTTTTTTCTGCGGAATCTCCAAAGTATCGTCTTACTACAGTTTCAACACCGGAAACTAAATTTATCTTTTCTTCAAAGGGTGAAAGAGGTTGACCAAATGAGTCGGGAATCAAACGCAGGGTGATTTCCCCTGCTTTCCTTAAACTCGTGTAGGGAGTTCTCCCGACTTCCTCACCGTTAATATAAACAGTAGATGCGGGACCTGTTTCGATCAAAAGTCCCCCTGATTTTGGTACTAAAAAATTAAATACTGCAATCCCAGCACCTGCAAGAGTGAATAAAACAAGAAGAACAATAAGTATCGTTCTCAATTTCCTCATAATTATATTGCTTGAGTCTGGATTTTAACAAAAGGATTTACACTTGACAACCTATACAAATATTTATAATATTTATTAGCACTCGAATAGTGACAGTGCCAGTTAGGATTTCAATTATTGTTTGGACGACCCGCCGTATTTTCGCAATCAGCTTTGAAAAAGCTAATCGAATATGTCTTTCTCTAAAGGCGGGCAAGGAATAAGGGAGAAGTGATTAAGCGGATCAGGGAGAAAGGGAAAAAACCTGCCGTTAGGGGCGGGGGTTTTCATTTATTCAGCTATGTAGTAAAATACAAATTCAATGGCCGGATGGTGAAGTATCTCGCAAAGCGAGATCCTGCTTTGCAGGAGAAACACGGGTGTCTGTCTCAAAAAGCAAGATCCTATCCCGTACAGCAAAGTCATATCTTGCTCAGCAAGGCAAGTCAAAACTAATGTTTTACGTATACGTACTTAAAAGTAAAACCAATAAAGACTTGTATGTTGGCTCGACAGAGGATTTGAGAAATCGTTATAGATTGCATAATTCGGGTAGAGTAAAATCAACCAGATCGGCTACACCTTGGGTATTGGTCTATTACGAAGCATATCGGAGTAAAGAGGATGCAACAAAAAGGGAAAAGAAATTGAAAATGCATGCAGTCAAAAAAGAACTTGTCGGAAGGTTGGAAAATAGTCTAGGAAATTAAAAGGCCGGATGGTGAAGTAGAAACACGGGTGTCTGCAAAACATCTATGCGCGGGTGCGATTCCCGCTCCGGCCTCATAAAGAGAGTCTGTCCTGCCGAGCAGGATCTGGCTCCGCCCGACAAAACATCTATGCGCGGGTGCGATTCCCGCTCCGGCCTCATAAAGGATATTGTGGGAAACTAAGAGGTTTTAAAGGACAGACCTGCTTCGTCAAGATCAAGAAAGGGTTATTTCTCTAAGGCATCACGGAGTTTTTCACCTTCAAAAGGAAATTTGAAAAGTGGAGCAAGAACGCAGACATCAAAAATTGCTGCAAATAAGGGTAAAAGGCCAACAACAAGAAGAATGGGAGATACAAAAAGTCCCATCGCCACAACAACAGAACCAATAAGAAAACGGGCAGTCCTCCCATTCCTCGAAGAAATATATTTAAGAATGTTTTTCATAATTAAATGGTGAACTTTAAGTCTATTACAAAATCCCTATATTCTCAATTAAGAAAACAATTGAGTTTGTAAACCCTGTTTTGTTTACCTTGTAAAATTTGCTTTTTGGGATTTCATAAGGTAAAATAGCGATATCTCGCATTACGTGCGAGATTTTTTATTACCGATAAAATATCTGATACTTTTTATATTCAGCAACAACGCACGGAATAAAAAAGTGTCCGACCTGCCACGTCTAACGTGGTGGTTTTTTGTTTGAAGCATCTTTTTTGAAAGAGTCAAATAAAAAATTCTCCCCAAGGAAGGAATCTTGGGGACTATGATACAAATATCTATAAACCTTCCTGCTAAACGAAGACTGGATTTGAGAGTTGTCAAAAGCCGTCCGGCAGATACGGATATTCCTCTATTTCCAAAACCGGGAGTGGTTTTGCGTTCGCGAAGAGGTAATAAGATCTCGAGGGTTTTTAGACTTATATTCGAAAACAAAAGAATCCATAAAGTTCTTGGGTTAAACCTCGCTGCAGTCTTTCTTTCCACATCTTTAATGCAGCACCCATTCGAAGAAACCGCTTCCATTGACGAAAATTTTGTTACAAAAGCACCCTTTGTTTTACAAGCCAAAAAAAGTATTCAATATCCGGTAAAATCGATCAGAATTACTCAGGGGTATAAATCGTTCCACCCCGGCATTGATCTTGACGGAATAACAGGGGATCCAATATACCCGATCATGGATGGTAGGGTTTTTGCCATAAACTACTCAAGGTACGCTTACGGAAATGCGATTCTAATCTATCACGGAAGTGAGATTACAAGTTTATACGCCCATTTGTCTAAAATTAATGTAACACCCAATCAGGAGGTAACGACAGATATGGTGATCGGCGAAATGGGCGCAACAGGAAGATCTTTTGGCGACCATCTTCATTTGGAGATCAGGGATAATGGAGTTCCGATTAATCCACTTACTGTTCTACCCAAGTAAACGCTGTTTAACCAAATTAAGTACAATTTTTGCACCTTCAACTTTACATAACATATCTGCCTCACAAACCGAGACCCAAACAAGCTCTTCTTTTTCAGGTTCTTTGTTGCCAACTTCACCAATAATATTGTCTTTTTCAACCAAAAAGACTTCCAGCGAAATAACCCCTGCAGCAGGATGTCGATAAGCGACAACTCCCAAAGAACTACAAACTTTGGCAGTGCAACCTCTTTCCTCTTCGATCTCTCTTTTAGTACAGTCATAGGTTGTACTATCAGATTCTTCCAATCTACCGCCCGGAAACAGATATTCATTAAAAAAAGCCGCCCCCTCTTTAATTCTCCTGGTTAAAAGCAGTCTTTCTCCATCAACCAAGACGTATATTATTCCGGAAACATTTAACAATTTTTCTTTCCTTTCGTTCATAAATTCCGACTTCTAATCAGTATTTTTCCAAATATACCAGCTTGCTATTGTCCGGTAGGGTTTCCAGCGAAGAGCAAATTTCTCCATCTCCTCCCGATTTAACCCCTTTTTAACCACCCTGTCAAAAGCATTGCGCAGCCCCAAATCCCCGACCGGAAAAACGTCGGGGCGTGCTAGCGTGAACATTAGAAACATTTGTGCCGTCCATTCCCCTATTCCTTTTACTTCAGTAAGTTTTTGTATTATCTCCTCGTCGGATAATATAATTAAATTTCCCAAACATAACCTGCCTTGCCCTTTCGAAGTTTTTAACGAAGGAGGGTTGCTTGTCACTTTTGTTGCCAAATCATGCACATATACAATTTTTGCGCGCGACAGTCCGCATGTGCGTAATTCTTCATCAGCAAGAGCCAATATTCCTTGAGGTGTAATTTCAACATTTTTCGTCGCCTCCTTTCGCCATTTGTGTTGATTGTTTCTTATCGCTTGTCTCTTGCTGCTTGCAACCATTTTGATTCTATTAAAAATAGAGGACGCAGCCTTCATCGAAAGCTGTTGCTGAACTATCGCGTCAACAAGGTCTTCAAAATAGTATTTTTGTGGGCGGGGTTTCAATGTGCAATGTCCGTATTTTGTAATCAAAGGAGCAATGTATTTATCTTTTGCTAAAAATTCCTCTGCCTCTTTCCACATGAGAAGATTATATAGCAGTTTGGGGGGTTTTAGGGGAATTTATAATCTAAGAGGGTTAAGGGAGGATTATAACAGACAAAAAATATTACAACAATAAAATACTCCAAACATCCAAAACTCAAGACATCCAAATAAATCAAAAACTAGAGTTTTAGCTTAATACTTACTTAAAAATTTGGCGTTTTTGAGTTATGGAGATCTTTTAGTAGTCCATTCCACCCATACCTCCGGGAGGCATACCTGTTTGAGGAGATTTTTCTTCAGGAAGATCAGCAACAAGCCCTTCGGTTGTTAGTACCATCATCGCAACTGAGGCTGCGTTCTGCAAAGCTGAACGGGTCACTTTCAAAGGATCCAAAATTCCAAAAGCAGTCATTGATCCAAACTCTCCGGTAAGGGCATTGTAACCATAGTCCGAATCTTTGGAATCTTCGATCTTTCTGAGGACATAACCGTCATCTTCACCTGCATTTTTAGCGAGCATGCGAAGGGGCATTTCAAGAGCGGTCCTCACTATCTCGATACCCACCTTCTCATCGTTATTGTCATATTTCAGACCATCAAGAGATTTTCTTGCTTTAATAAAGGCAATGCCTCCTCCCGGAAGTATTCCTTCTTCCACCGCGGCTTTAGTTGCACCAACTGCATCTTTAACCCTTTCCTTTTTGTCGTTGAGCTCTATCTCCGTTGCCGCACCTACATTGATCTGCGCAACACCACCTGCAAGCTTTGCCAGTCTTTCTTCCAGTTTTTCCCGATCGAAATCGGAGTCTGTCTCGCTGATCTGACGCTTTATTAATGATATCCTTGCTTTGATCTGGGAAGTGCCGCCCTTACCCCCGATGATCCTTGAGTTGTCCTTATCTGCCCACACCTTATCTGCCCGTCCCAGATCCGTGACTTCAAGATTTTCGAAGGTCCTGCCGGTATCCTCACTTAAAACAGTTCCGCCGGTTAAAACCGCAATGTCATCGAGCATTTCCTTTCTTCTGTCGCCAAATCCCGGTGCTTTTATTGCAAGCACATTAAAAGTACCTTTTAACTTATTTACAACCAGTGTCGCAAGAGCCTCCCCCTCAATCTCGTCGGCTATAATAACCAAGGTCTTTGATACCTTTACAAACTTTTCTAAAAACGGCAACAAATCCTGGACCGATGCGATCTTTTTGTCCGTAAGAAGGATGTATGGGTTTTCAACCTCCGCTTCCATCCTTTCGGGATTGGTCACAAAGTACGCGGAAACATAACCGCGATCAAACTCCATACCCTCTTTGTATTCAATATCTATAGTCATTCCCTTCCCTTCTTCCACCGTTACAACACCGTCACGCCCAACTCTATCAAGAGCTTCTGCAATCTTTTTTCCGATCGCTTCGTCCCCTGCAGAAATCGTGGCAACCTGCTCAATCTCTTCCTTGTTTTTTATTGGTTTTGCGATTTTTTTAAGATCGGCCACAACCGCATCGACCGCTTTCTCAATACCCTTTTTAATGATCATGGGGTTCGCCCCTGCAGTTACATTTTTCATACCGGTTGAGGTGATCGCCTGAGCGAGAAGGGTTGCTGTGGTCGTACCATCACCGGCAACGTCGTTGGTTTTGCTGGCGGCTTCTTTTACAAGTTGGGCTCCCATGTTTTCGAAGGGATCTTTTAGCTCAATTTCTTTGGCAACAGTAACCCCATCGTGAACAATGTTGGGTGCACCCCACTTTTTATCAAGGGCAATGTTTCTTCCTTTGGGACCAAGAGTTGTGACAACCGCCTTTGCAACTACATCCACCCCTTTTAAAAGGGCCTGTCTTGCGTCGTCAGAAAATTTTAGTTGTTTTGCCATAACTTTATGCCGTAACTACAGCCAAAATATCTTCAAATTTCGAAAATAGATATTCCACCCCATCAATCTTCACTTCATTTCCTCCCCACTTTTTGTAAATAACGATGTCACCTGTTTTTGCCGGAGAATTTTTCTTAACACCGCTGTCTGTAATTTCACTGTCACCTACAGCCAATACTTTCCCTTTTTGAGGTTTTTCAGAAGCAGAATCAGGAAGATAAATACCAGAGGCGGTCTTCTCCTGAGCTTCCATAGGTAGGATAAGCATATATCCTGAAGCTGGTTTAACATCTGTGTTTTTACTTTGCGCTTTTGTTTTCATATTAGCATTCCCAAGTAGCGAGTGCTATTTTAATAAAGAAGTCAATTTATTGTCAAGGGGTAAAAAATATTTGGTTTAAATATTATAACTCGAAAGAATTTTTCTGAGGCTGGTAGTTAAGGCTTTTAACAACGGATCGTTTTCTGTTGCGGCACCCCTCTTACCTATTTGAATGGAGTTTATTGTCTTTTTGTATTCTTCATTAATTTTTGTATTTATACCATCCACCCCGTCATTTGTTTTATCAGCTAAATACCAAGATGTCGAAATAGGAGCCAAAGCTACAACCGAACCGAGCACACGGTCATTTATTAGTAAATCTCTCATTTCTATTCGCGGATAAGCTTTTTTTTGATCGCCAATCCCGGTTAAATTCTGGTTGATCTTTTCAAGTGATTCTTTTGAAGAAAGAAATTTTAGAAAGTCCCAGGCAAGGTCTTTATCTCCCGACTTTTTCCAAACGGACTGAACGAAATATGTTGAATATGATACTTTTGGTTCATTCGGATCGTCTCTTCTTACCTGAGGAAGTTCGATCGTTCTGTACTTTAGGTTCGGATTAAGTTTATTTATTTCTCCGGCAACACGGGAAGGGGCAAAAAACATGGCTACTTTCCCTTCGGCAAAAGCTGTTGTTGAATCCGGAAGAGTCGTATCCCATACTTTATCGGTTTTATTATATTCTACAAAAACAACCATTGCCTCATACGACCCTGTGCCTGTTGGAGAATCAAGGTTTGATTTATTTTGAAGCATAAGTGTAGCTAGTATTTCCGGCCAATAATCAACATTATCTGTTGATCCCATAGCTGCTCCGGACTGAAGTATAAAATTATTCGCACCCCTGATCGTTAGATCTTTTGCGATCACTTTAAATTCATCCCAAGTAGCAGGAGCAGATTTCCCTGAAAACGAAAACATTTCTTCATTGATAAATAGTGTCAGCGCGTCATATTCGAGAGGTATTCCAACAACCCCTTCAGAAGTTCTCATGTCTTTTGACACCACAGAATAAAATATTCTGGAATATTCTTCCAATGTATATATGCTTTCGGGAACCACATCCAAGTATTCCAAAAACATAGGCATCCAACTATTGTGAATTGTAAAAATATCCGGTCCCCTGTTGTCTTTTAGACTATTGGTGAGCCTTTCTCTGTAATCTGTTTCCGACTGAACAATAAGCTTAATTTTTGCCTCAGGATTTTTCTTCGAATATTCTCCTATCATTTCGTTAAGGACTGTCTCGTTTCCACCCAAATTCCACCAGACAACCTCTCCCTTTTGCACCGTTTTATCTTTTGAAAAAGGATTGTATTTCATAAAGAAAAACACCAACGGAACTGAGATGATTGCAAGCGACAAAATCGACATGAACGTTTTCATTGCTTTCTTCGAATTAAAGCCTGTCTTTTTTTTGTACACAAACTCTTCAGGTTTAATTTCACTTGGTTTTGGATATTGTACAAACTGATCAGTTCTTTTTGGTTTAATGTTTGCCGGCAAATTCACAGGCGTGGAATCTTTTTCAACCGGTTTCTGAGAATCTGCCAAAGGGTAAACTGTGTTATTTATATTTGGATTTGCCATATGTTATCATCATATCATTAACAGTTAATCTTAACACAAGCGCGTACGTCCGTTCTACATTTTTTTCTAAATTTGAAACCATGAATATGAATGATGAGAATAACTACAAACTCAATTTTAATTTCCTTCTTTTGCTGTTTATTTTTCCTTTCCTTCTGCTGATCTTCAGTGAGGTGTCCTTAAGAGCTTTGTATAAAAACAAAATATCTCCCAATGTATACTTATATAGACAAGACATTTCAGGGTTATCAAAAAAAGACTTTATTTCTTTTATCAATTCCAGGAAATCTATCGTTGACGTTATTACAGTCTATATCGGAAATGATACTTACAAAATTGACGCCGATACTATAGATTTCCATATCGACCCGGAAGAATACTGGAATTTTGCATATGCCATAAATAAGGATTATTTTAAAAAACCGCTCTCCTTATCAATGCTCTCTCTAAACAAAAAAACAGATCTCTTGCCTATCATAGATATTGACGCGGATGCACTAAACTCTGAAATTGAAAAAATAAGCATCGTTTTTACTACACCTCCCCTCTTCGAAAGGGTTGCACTTGTTGATGGACAAATAAAAATTGTTTCCGGCAAGAACGGCTCCGGTCTTGACGCTGAGCGTTTAAGACAGGACATTGTCGCTTCGTTGTATTCACAAAAACCTGAAGTCAGGGTTAAGGTTTTCCCCATAGAAACAGGACTACCCGAAGATGAAAAGGCTTCCCTTATCCAAAGGGCTGAAAAACTTGTTGGTAAAAATATTGTTATCACCCTAGAAAAAGATGAATATATTGTTCCGGACACTGAACTTGTCGGGCTTTTAAACAATGGTGTCGTAAAAAACGATACATCTTTTGATCTGCTAACCAAACAGGTTTCCGGGGTGTTTGAAAAAGATCCAAAAGACTCTGTTTTTATTTTTGAAGGAGGGAGGGTTTCTGAATTTGTTCCTTCCGAAGAAGGTGTTCAGGTTGATATGAACGATTTTAACAAGGCACTTATAACCTCTCTTGAAGAACTAATTGACGGCGAAGCAAGCAGTAAGACAATCGGTTTAAACTATACTACCATGCCTCCAAAGATCTCAACAGGAGACATAAATAATCTGGGTATAAACGAAAGGGTCGGTTCCGGATATTCCACTTTTAAAGGGTCAATACCCTCAAGGATACATAACATTAGATTGGCCGCGTCAAAATTTAATGGTGTTCTGATTTCTCCCGGAGAAACACTATCATTTAATAAGACACTTGGAGATGTCTCAAAAGTGACAGGGTATCAACCCGCCTACATCATCAAAGACGGTCAAACCATACTGGGCGATGGGGGTGGTGTTTGTCAAGTTTCCACTACGCTTTTTCGTGCAGCTTTAGATGCAGGACTACCGATAACTGAAAGGAGAAGCCATTCCTATAGAGTTGGGTATTATGAACAAGGATTTCCACCGGGGCTTGATGCAACCGTTTTCGATCCGAGCACCGATCTTAAAATCAAAAACGATACCGAACATTATTTGCTCATTCAAACAATGTTCAACGAAAAAGAGAATAAACTTACTTTCGATCTTTACGGAAGCGGTGACGGAAGAATTGTTACGTTAAGTGATCCCGTCATCACATCATCTTCTCCACCCCCTGAAGATCTATATATTGACGACCCAACACTAAAAGCCGGAGTTGTCAAGCAAATAGATTATAAGGCTTGGGGAGCAAAAGCACATTTCAATTACAAAGTCGAAAAAAACGGAGGCGTGCTATTTGAAAAGATATTTTACTCGAACTATCAGCCATGGCAAGCGAAATTTTTAAGAGGAACGGGGGAATGATAAGATATTAGGATGTTGCAATTCAGGGATATTTTAGTAAAAGGGTTTCAAATTACCAATTTCTGTGTCGAAGACAAGAGAACTTGTTCGACATTAACCTAATTGACCTAATCAATATCCAAACTCCAAACCCGAAATACTAAATCCTAAATAATATTTAAATTATAATTTACAATGTATCAAACAATTTAAAATTTACATTTGTCTTTAACAATAGAACCATTTAGCAATTTATCAATTCTTCACGGTATAATATTCCCATGCAGATAGTTTTAGAAAAAGATGTTGTTGTCGGCGACGTGGTAAAAGTTTTGCAGAACGGCGGATTAGTGATCTATCCGACTGAAACTTTGTATGGCGCGGGTGTTGATGCAACAAATGAAAAGGCTGTAAAAAAACTGAACCTTTTTAAAAAACGACCTGCAGGAAAACCCTATTCTATTGCTGTGACAGATATCGGCATGGCAAGAAAATTTGCTGTCATTAATTCCTCCGCGGTCAAAATGTATAAAACTTTTTTACCGGGACCTGTCACAATTATTTCAAATGGCAGACATATTTTAGCAAAAGGTGTCGAGTCGGAAAGGGGAACCCTCGGCGTCCGCATACCCGATTATAAATTGATAATAAAAATTATAAATAATTTTAATAAGCCGATAACGGCTACTTCTGCAAATGCCAGTTATAAAAAAAGTCCATATAATATTTCCGATATTTTCGATAATTTATCAGACAAACAAAAAACTCTTATTGATTACGTGATTGACGGAGGAGAACTTCCCCACCGCGAACCCTCTACTGTTGTCGACACAACATATGAGGATATTTCAATACTTAGGCAGGGAAATGTGAAACTTGTAAAAGGTAATAAGGTACTGTCAGTTTCTCCGGATAACACGGAAGATATAGCAAAAAATATTTTGCAAAAATATGAAACTTATTTCGGAAATAGAGCGATAATATTTGCGTTAAAAGGGGATATGGGAGTTGGTAAAACCATATTTACAAAAGGGCTTGCAAAAACATTGGGTATAACACAAACTGTTACATCCCCAACTTTTAATCTTATCAACTCTTATTCAGTAAATTCACCCGTTAAAAAATTGACACATATAGATGTTTGGAGAATTCGTAGTGTTGACGAATTGTGGGATATAAATTTAGTTAAAGAAATATCTGACAAATCTATTGTGTCTATAGAATGGGCTGATAAAATTTCAGACGTGATCAGAAAATACCATGAAGAAGCAATTATAATTTGGGTTAAAATTCGTTTTGGAAAAAAAGAGAATGATCGGATTATTAGTTGGGGGGTTTCCAAATAAAATACTTATATGACACAAAAAATACATAAGACTGGTCCGATAATTCTATCGGTCGATACAAGTTGCGACGAAACGTCTGTGTCCGTAACAAGCGGTTTAACGGTTCTGTCTAATATTGTTTGGTCGCAGTCAAACACCCATGCAAAATTTGGCGGAGTTGTTCCAAACGAAGCCAGAAGAGAACATGAAAGAAAAATTGATTGGGTTTTAAAGAGAGCCTTATTTTATGCAAAAATACAAGGAAATGACTTGGATGCTGTTTCAGTGACGGTAGGACCCGGACTTGCAATCGCTTTGGGGGTCGGAATAAATTTTGCGAAAGAATTGGCAGGTAATTATTCCAAACCATTGATTGCGGTAAACCACCTTGAAGGACACCTGCTTAGCCCTTTAGCAAGGGCTAAGAATTTCCAATTTCCAATTTCCAATTTCCAATTTAAAAACAAAAGAGAGGAAACATTCTCCTACCAACCTCCAACCTCTAATAACCAACCACTTACCTTCCCCGCCTTTGGTATTGTTGTTTCCGGAGGAAATACATTGCTGGTTCTTATTGAAAAAATCGGAAAATATAAAATATTAGCTCAAACAATTGATGACGCTCTCGGAGAATCTCTCGACAAATCGGCTCGTCTTTTGGGACTAGGTTACCCCGGTGGGGCAATTTTGGAAATATTCGCACGAAAGGGAAACTCAAAAAAATATCCCTTACCTCTTCCGATGCTGGGACGGGAAAACGAAGGTTTCTACAGTTATTCGGGAATAAAAACTGCTTTTAGTAGAATGGTAAATAAACTTTTGACAGGTTGTGAACAGCTTGATAAACAGCAAATTTATGACCTCGCTGCTTCTTATCAGCACACAGCTTTTGAGCATTTTATCAGAGTAACAAGGAAAACAATTTCTGCAACCATCCCTATATACAATATTCAAAATACAACATACTTGTTTGTCGGTGGAGGAGTTGCAGCAAATGCCGACTTCCGAAGAAGAATAAGAATGATGTGTAAGCAGTTAGATTTTACTCCCCTATTCCCTTACACTAAAAAGCTTTACGGGGACAATGCAGCAATGATTGGTGCCGCTGCATATTTTAAATATCTAAAAAAGGATTTCATTGATCCGAAAAAAATAGACCGGATACCGGACCTAAAAATTGGAAATGCTGTTCGTGTGTGATGATGAAATAATATCTGAAGGAGAAGTAAACTCTAAGGTGCATTAACCTTCATGCTGTCTGTCGATATAATATTCAGTGGCTTTGTTAATCCGATCCATACTGATCCCCGTTGTTTCAACAACCAGACGTTCCAGTTTATTAAATTCTCTTTGTGCCCGCTTCCATCTTTTTAATTCCCAATAACCCATCTCTTTGGTATCTCCCCCATCCATATACGCCTGAATTAAACTTCTACTCACTTTTAATTCTTTAAATTTTTCAGTGTCTATTTCTTGGGGAAGAGGCATACCTTCATCAATACTAACCATCAACCCGGTAAGAATGTCGGATGCCTTCATGGCATCGGGGTCGTTATATTCCGGATACAATCTCTCTGACATATTTTGACGATTATAGTATTCACACCTGAAAAAATCAAGCGCGGGTGGTAAAATAGCTAAATGGAAAAGACATATAATCCGAAAAATTTTGAAGAGAATATCTATTCGCTGTGGGAAAAAAGCGGAGTTTTTACACCCCGCCAAGTTCAGGGCAAACACCCTTTTACAATTATACTTCCCCTACCCAACGCTAATGATCCGATGCATATGGGGCACGCTCTCTTTACTGTTGAGGATATTTTAATCCGTTACCACCGAATGCTTGGTGATCCGACTTTGTGGCTTCCGGGAGGTGATCATGCGGGTATTGAAACACAATTCGTTTTTGAAAAACATTTGGCAAAAGAAGGAAAAAGCAGGTTCGATTATGACCGCGAGACTCTTTATAAATTGATCTGGGAATTTGCTAATCAAAACAAAGATTTAAACAAAAATCAAATGAAACAACTTGGTTTTTCAATGGACTGGAGCAGGTACCACTATAGTCTAGAACCCGAAATCGTTGAGAAGGTCCTGCAAACATTTAAGAAGCTTCTCGCCGACGGACTTGTTTACCGCGGTGAAAAGATTGTCAATTACTGTACTTTCTGTGGAACCGGATTTTCGGATTTGGAAATTGTATATAAAGAACGCCAGGATTTTTTGTATTATTTAAATTACAAAACAGTAAATATCGCCACAACCCGTCCTGAAACGATTTTTGCTGATGTAGCCGTTGCCGTAAATTCAAGAGATAAAAGATACAAGAAGCTGTTGGGTAAAAATGCAACAATACCACTTATTGACGTTGAAATACCGATAATTTCCGACGACAACATTGATGTTAAATTTGGAACCGGAGCGCTAAAGGTGACACCCGCACACGACCCGTTAGATTTCGAAATCGGAACTAAAAACAATCTCCCCATGTTTAACGTAGTTGGTATAGACGGTAAGCTTCAAAATATCGACAGGGTTCCTGAAGAGCTTCGGGGTGTGTATGTAAACGATGCAAGGAAAAACACTGTCGAACTTCTTAAAAAGAAGGGGTTGTTAATAAAAGAAGAACCTATCACTCATTCCGTCGGAACTTGTTATAAGTGCGGGCGCACGATTGAACCCCTTGTTGTTCCGCAGTGGTTTGTCAAGACTAAGCCGCTGGCAAAACCGGCAATTGATGCTGTTAAAAAAGGTAAGACAAAAATATTTCCAAAAAAGAGATTTGAAAAGCTCTATTTTGATTGGATGGAAAATATCCGCGATTGGAACATCAGTAGACAAATTGTGTGGGGGCCAAGAATCCCCGTCTTGTATTGTCTGGACTGCAATCCTGATATCCAAATTAATTTTATCGACAAGAGTGGTCAAACAGTCAGCGGAAAATATAATGAGTTGTCGGTAAAATATAGTTATGAAGAAATTAGTAACGGGTTGCAAACTTTGTCATCTCCAATAAATTCTTCATATCAGCTTACAGATACCAAATGTGACAAGTGCGAATCGTCAAACCTTCTTCAGGAAACCGATACGTTTGACACATGGTTTTTAAGCGGGCAATGGCCCCTCACCACGCTCGGGGTAAACATCGATAACCCCAAAAACAGCTCACCCGATTTTAAATATTTCTACCCTACATCTGTACTTGACACTCTCTGGGATATTTTATTCTTTTGGGTTGGCAGAATGATGATGTTCGGTCTTTACATTACCGGAGAAGTTCCTTTTAAAGCGGTCCATCTTCACGCCAGGGTAGTTGATAAATTCGGGAAAAAAATGAGTAAAAGCAAAGGTAATGTTGTAAACCCAATTGAGTTGATAGATAGATTTGGTGCGGACGCACTTCGGCTAGCCCTTGTTATGGGGGTTGCACCAGCATCCGATATCGCAATCAGCGACGAGAAAGTTTTAGGTGGAAGAAACTTTGCAAATAAGGTGTGGAATATTTCGCGGTTTATAAATATGAAACTTGACGAGGCGGGAATAAAGTCTTACGGAGACCTCCCCTCTTTCAAGAAAAATATTAAGGGATTAAACATTAGTGATAAGAAGATCATTAATAAGCTGGTGGTAACAACCAAGGCCGTTACCGATAATATCGAAAAATATAAATTCGGACTAGCGGCGGAAAAACTTTATGCGTTCATTTGGCACGATTTTGCAGACTCTTATATTGAATCGACAAAAGAACGTCTTTCAAGTGGCGACAATACACCGCTTAGTGTCTTACGTTATATTCTTTTTACATCTTTAAAACTTCTTCACCCTTTTATGCCTTTTGTCACTGAAGCAATTTGGCAGGAAATGAAACACCAAAGAATGTATCCGAAGAAAATGTTAATAGAAAGCAAGTGGCCGGGAACAGGAAACTAGTCACCAGTAACTAGGCACCAGTTTCTTTTTCTGCCTCTTCTGAAAACTCTTCTTGACCCCCTGCAGGCTTCCCGTCTTCGCCTTCTGCCGGTGCTGTTTCACCTTCAGCAGGTGCAACTGGCGCGACTTCAACGACTTCTTCCTTCTGGAGTTCGATCTTTACAACAATTGTTTCAGGGTCATTGGCGACAGTTAGTTTACTTTTATCATAAACAAGGTCTTTGATTGCAAGACTTTGGTCTGCCTCAATAAGCGATTCCACATTGACTTCAATTTTGTCCAAAAGATCTCCGGGAAGTGCTTCAACTTCGACTTCATCAATATACGAAACCAAGGTACCGAGCCCCTGTTTCTCTGCAGGCGACTCCCCCACAATTTCCAAGGGAATGTTTGCAGTAACCTTCTTTTTCAGATCTATTTTAAGAAAATCGATATGGAGAGGTTTATCGTCTACAGGATGGAGTTGGGTGTGATGAATAAGGACAGGATAAGTGTTTTTTTCTACTAATAACTCTACAACAGAAGTTTCCCCGGCATCTTTATAAGCAAGAGAAAATTCTTTTGCATCAACCAATAGAGAAATGGATTTGAAGCCCGAACCATACAAATTGGCCGGAACCTTCCCCTCTCTGCGCAACTTCTTAACTTTTCTTCCAACGATTGACCTTTTTTCGGCTTTCAATTCGATCTTTTTCATAATCTAATTCCCCACAAATCTAAAAGATAGTTCATCTATTATTTTGACCAACTTGCTATTATAGAATCTATTACCGTGTCCGGTCAAGTTTTTGTTGAGATAAAGATATTTTGTTCCGTTTGTTTTTATATCATAATCAACAAATAGTTCACTCGTACCTGATGTTTTTATCAAATCAACTCCATAACCATCAGCACACCCGGATATTGGCAAAAGATATTCGATTGAGCGTTCACTATTAATATCACCTTCTGTTCTGAGCGCTAATCGGATTGTGTTTTCGTTATATTCAACAACTGTTGTTTTAAGAGTTTTGCTTATACTGTTTAGGACTAAACCATTATTAGAAGTGATGACAAAATCTTCTTTCTCCGCATTGTTCGCGATAGATAATTTCAGACTTAATGATCCCCCACTTTGCTCGTTTACTGATAATTTAAAGTGTGAACCGCTGCCGTTCTTATCTTCCGAATAATTTCCAATCTCGATCTTGTACCCGTAACAACCTTTGGTGTCATAATCACCATTTTCGGTCAAGAATTCATTAATAAAAACATTTCCTTTCGAGTCGGTCAAGTAAATGTTTATCTGCATACTTTTTATCATTTCGTAAATATTTTTATAAACATCTATCAAGTTTGTTGTTGATGGGTTTTCGTCCCGAAAGAAAGTATTATATCTTTCAATTTCTTTGGCTGAATTGTTTTCTATAGTAATAATGCCTAATATTTCATAATTAAATATTTCTTTAAAGATCGTTTTATAATTTAGATATTTTTCCCGGATGTTATATGATCTGTCAAAAATGATAAGGTTTTCTTTTTCGGGAATAAGGTTTGTATTAGTAAGTTTTCCCTTAAACATCTTTTTTAAAGTCTCTCTGTCAAACGTCTCGACTAATTCCCATTTTTGGCTTTTAATATCAATTACATAAACCATATCTACCGATCCCCCCGTTGGCGTTGAGGCTTCACCGTCCTGAATAATGAACAACAAGTGTCCTTCTTCGGCGTTTACTGTTTGTAAAAGATCTGTCACCTTCGTTACAAATCTCGACTTAATATCCAGTATGGCCAGTGTGTTTGTTTTATCTTTTGTGTCTATAAAACCCGAACGATCTTCGTTATTGGTTTTGGTGCCGTTATCGACCAGGCTGTTTATTACCTGTCTGCTTTCCGTATGAAGGTCGGCCAATTCTTTTATATTTTTTAGATTTGTGGTGGAGTCTTCCTTAATTTTTTCGTGGTAAGAAAAAGCCTTCCCATAAAGCAAGTATCCCAACTCTACTTGATTATATATTTTCGCGAAAGCACTTATTTTGCTGTTCATCAAAAAACCTTTGTCTGCCAAAAATAATACCGTGTTAATTTTGCTTTGATAGTATATTTTTGTTTCCATTAATAGCCTGTTATATAAAAATGAACAGAGTACAAAAACATAAGGCAGCATGATAATTATAAAAAATATAGATGCAGGAAAATAAATAATTTTATTACTTTTATAATTTCTGTTTTTGCCATCCGTCAAAACCACACGGAATGGTTTATTGTTCATTAAATGGTCTTCCAGATGTGCAGACAGCTCTACTGCCGCTTTTTTCGATAGGATGTCTACAAAATACACGTGTGTATATAAATTGTGAAGTTTCCTTGCTTGTGAAATATTTTTTATTGAGCCCATTAAAATAAACACGGTATTTTTAAGAAGTTCTTTAGGCATTCGGGATATAGATAAGTAACTAACATTTTCGTCTGCAAGGTCGATTATTGATTTAATATTGTTTTCGTAGTTATTATTATATGAAGATAAATTCCTGCCATTTTTTTTAATTTTGTCCCTGATGATTATGCCAATATTTTTATTAGCGTAATAATTTTCAAGAGTTTTTATTAGAACCGTATTGTTTGAATAAACAACTATCGAATACCTAACGTCTTTAATTGCGATTGTAAGATTTCTCATGTAAATACTTCAAAATAGTCCCTAATAAATATTATGTGTTAGGTGAAAAAACTTATTAATATGGTCGGCATAATAATTTTATCTTAATAACCAGGAAAATTTATATCGAAATTAAAATAATTATAATTGTTTACTAAAGAAGTTTCAGGTGAAGCGGTACATAGTATTTTAAAAGGGGACGTGAAACTTTAGATGTTTTCATCAATTTCCTTATTAACCAAAAGATCTGCTTCGACGTTCTTTTCTCTGTTGATGTGTACAAAATTGTAGTTGTCTCCAAAGAGCGGTAACAGTTTTTTTATCTCTATTGCAATTTCTTTTAGTTTTTGATTCTTAATTTTATATTCCCCAGTCATTTGTTTTACGACCAATTCAGAATCGAGGTGGAAGGTGCACTTGGAAATATTTTTTAAGTCAACATTTTTTGTTAACCAATAAACAGCCATTAAAAGAGCAAAATATTCGGCAATGTTGTTGGTAGTATTTTTTAAAAAATATGAGTGCTCGTATAATTTCGAATTATCCTTATATGCAATAAATGAAGATGCTCCCGGTCCGGGATTTCCCCTCGAACCCCCGTCGGTAAACACTTCAAGGACGGAATAGTGAGGCATAAAAATTACTTTTTTGATACAACAAGATATCGCGATAGTCCTTCTCCGACGGACTCTGTCTGAATATCTTTTTCTTCAGAAAGAGACATATGAACGATGCGCCTCTGTGACGGCGTCAGATTGTAAAGATTCTGCTGTTCACCCGTCTCTCTTACGCGTTGTGCCGTCTGCTCAGCTAGTTCTTTCATTCTTGATATTTCTTTTTCTCTGAAATCTGCAACGTTTACAACCACCCTCAACCATTCTCCTGTTTTTTGTCTAAGGATCATGTTGATCACCACCTGAATAGCATCTATCGTTTCTCCCTTTTTGCCTATTAATAGTCCCGCTTCTTCCCCGGCAGAAATATCAAGAAGATAAACTTGCGTAGACTTGTCATAGCTAATCTTAATTTCACAAGTCAGATCCATCAGTTTCAGAATCTCCTCAGCAATTTCCTGAATAATTTTATCTGTTGAAGATTTTTTCTTCGTTGCCATATTTGTTTTACGATTTTACCAGACCAATCCGTTTTACGAAAGGGGAAAGCCCTCCCCAACCCTGAGACATTACCTGTTGAACAGTTTGGGTCAATGAGAACATTAACCAGTACAAAGCAAGTCCCGATGGGAATTGATAACCGATAACAAGCGTCATTAAAGGAAACATATATATCATATTTTTCTGCATAGCCACCTGCATATCGTCAACGTCGCTTTTTGTTTTTTTAGCAATCTTTTCTTCCTCTTTTACAAAAGGCGCGCTTATTTTTGCCGAAAGGAACTGGATCAGTGCAGCTGCGATAAGAAGAGGTCCCGGAATACTAAAGGGCAAACCCGGAATATTGATCGTATCGGGTGTTTTAATGTCCATATACAAGAATTTCGTATTTATACCCTCACCGTTAATAATCCTCAATCCGGGATAAACCAGCTTATTAAAACTTTCAACGGTGTCGACATTTTGATAAAGAGTTCTTGAAAATACATTAAAAAAGGCAATTAAAATTACTATTTGCAGAAGATAAGGAAGGCATCCGGACCCAGGATTAACTTTGTTCTGTTTATAGAGTTCTGCTTGGGCTTGGGCCAACTTGACCTTGTCGCCCTTGTGTCTTTCCTTGATCTTGTTGAGAGCAGGGGAGAGGTCTTTCATTTTTTTCATTGATTCCATATATGGTTTTGTCAGGGGGTTTAGTACAATTTTCAAAAATACAGTAAATCCGATAATAGCCAAACCCATATTGTTTCCCATCAATCTATAAAAAATGATCAGTCCGCTGGCAAGCGGTTGAAGAAGAAGTGTTTCAAAAATATTCATAGCCCTAGTTATTGTAAAGATAATCACTTCATTACTCAAGAGGAGAGATTTCTTGATAAATATATTTGCATTATAAAATAAATTTGCTGGTCAAACGGGATAGTTGCGGGGATGTTTGGAAAGGGGATTGCAACGCAATACTCTTATTATTGATAGGTACACACCTTTTGTTAACCCGTATTTATTAATTGCCTGATCGCAATATTCAGAACAGGTTGGCTCAAAACGACAGCCACCTTTAAAAAATGTTGCGAGGAGGGGAGATATAAAACCTTTGTAGCAATTAAAAAAAACGTTACTTGACCTTGCCGACTTTTGCTTCATATTCTTTTTTATTCAGAAATACCTCGATCTCTTTCATAATATCTGTAACAGGTTTTTTTTCCACTCCCGGTTTGATCAGAAAAACCATATCCAAATCATTATTAACCTTCTTCCAATTTCTTCTTAAAGCATCTCTTACTGCCCTTCTGATCCTGTTTCTATGTGTAGAAAGTTTTGACACCTTATTCGATATGACAACTGCAAAACGAGGATTGCCTACATCTTCCCTTCTACTTAGTAATACAGAAAAAGTAGAACTATGAAAAAGGATGGGGTTTTTCTTAATTTTTGTAAATTCACGCTTTGGAATGGAGAACTTTTTTGCAAACATATGAACCTAAATCGCAATCCTCTTTCGTCCGGCGGTTATTCTTCTTTTGAGTATTTTTCTGCTTTTGACCGTACTTGATCTTTTTCTATAACCAAGTTTTCTTATTCTTTTTCTTTTTGACGGCTGATATGTTCGTTTCGTGGACATACAATTATTATATCAAAAGCCGAGCGTAAGTTAAGGGGGAGTTTTGGATATTGAGAATTGTTTAAGCACTTAGAGCAATCAGAAATTGGAAATTTCCCGGGTTTCGTTCTTTTTTGGGGTTGACTAATTGTGGATAACTCTATAAAAAGTAGTTCTGGTAGGGTAATGTTTTTCTTTAGAATTTTGTTTGTTGTCGCAAAGAAAATGTCTCCCGGGTCGATCTCGGTCGCAACGACACCAACACTGTTTTGGACTAGTTTATCTGCCTCATTGCTTTGCACACCAAACTGTTTTTTGTATGTTACTCTTTTGATCAATTTAATCATCTACTATGGAAGATATAGATAAAACAAGACTTTGGAACGATGTTTGTGAAAGCATCAAGCTCAATGTTTCAAGCGCAATCTTCTCAACATGGTTTTCGCAAACACACCTTGCTGCGCTAAATAAATTGGGGGACAGATATAGCGCTGATGTAGGCTGTCCGACACTTTTTGCAAAATCTACTCTGGAAACACGCTATTTTGGACTTATTCAAAATTCACTTAATGAATATCTCAAGACTCATTGCGATCTCATATTCTCGGTGAAGCAAAAAACTGCTTCTGAAATAAAAATTAACAGTGAAACCATTGCCCCTCTGTTCGAGAAAGATAAAGTAGATCATGAAAGATTAAACATGTCCATTTCAAGAGCAAAACTGAGACCTTCCTATACTTTTAATAATTTTGCCGTATCTTCTTCAAATCAAATGGCATGGGCTGCGGCTGAAGCGGTCTCCAAAAATCCCGGAGGGGCATATAATCCGCTTTTTATCTGGGGAGGAGTAGGTATAGGAAAAACCCACTTAATGACAGCTATCGGACACTCCGCCATCGAAAAAGAGGCTGAGTCAAAAGTGTTCTTCTGCACCGGAGAAGATTTTACAAACGATATCGTCGAGGGAATAAGAAATAAAACAACCCAAAGTTTTCGCGATAAATACAGAAAACTGGAAATACTTCTTATTGACGATATTCAATTTATTGCAGGTAAAGATTCCGTACAGGAAGAATTTTTTCATACATTTAATGCACTTGTGTCTTCGGGGTCACAAATCATTCTTACTTCCGACCAGCCACCCTCGGAGATACAAAAACTTGAAGAGCGTTTAAGAAGCCGTTTTGAGGCGGGACTTATAGTTGACATTGCGCCACCCGATTTTGAACTTCGGTGCGCCATTGTAGAGATCAAATCAAAACAAAGGGGTGTTGACCTGCCCGATAATCTGATCCATTTGATCGCGGGAAATATTGATACACCGCGAAAAATTGAGGGGCTTTTGATAAGAATACTTTCAGAGATCAACCTCAAAAAAAGCGTCTTAAACGAAAGTCTGATAGAAAACCTGATAGGAAAAGGGGATGACCAGATAAACTTAAAGATCAAAGCCTCTCCCAATGATATTATGACCGCTGTTCAAAAATACTACTCTCTGGGCAAAAAACAGTTGCTTGGTGAAAGCAGAGTAAAACAATTTGCTCAACCGCGGCAGCTTTTAATGTATCTGCTTCGGACACAGCTATCTCTTCCTTATCAGGAAGTAGGAAGACTTGTCGGAGGCAGAGACCATACCACAGTCATGCACGCGGTGGATAAAATAACGCAAATGGCTTCAAACAATGTGCAGATACGTGAGGATATCCGGGGGATAAAAAATGTGCTATGAGGATAAGAATTACGATTCTTCCACTTATCCACAATATTTCAAAGTTTGTCCACATTTTTATCCACAATTCGTCAAGCTCAGTATAAACAATTATCATTATGCCTGTTTACGCTTATCTATCCACTTGTCCACACCCCCTACTACTATTACTACTAGTTTATTAATAATATATATAGGTAATAGTCAAAAGAACTAAAAAAAGAAATAATAAATAAATGGTAATTGGAAATCAAACAATAATTGTTTATACTCTTCACAATGAAATTCACAGTCTTTCAAAAGAAATTTTCTGAAGGTTTGTCGATCGCTTTAAGGTTTACCACATCCAAAGCACAGCTTCCTGTTCTAGGTAACATTTGTTTAAACGTTAAAGAAGGTAAGTTATTTCTTTCTTCAACAAATCTTGAAATGTCAGTGCTTCTTTCTACCGTTGTCAAAGATTCGATTGACGGATCCATAACAGTTCCCGCAAAACTTTTATATGAAGTAGTATCGAATCTAGGATCTGACACTGTTGAGGTGGAAAGCGAAAAAGAGCAAATGTTAATTAAAAGCGGTAATTTTTCTTCCAGAGTTTCCGGTATGAATGCATCCGATTTTCCATCCGTTCCGGAATCTGTCTCAAAAGAGTCACTTAGTATCGATTCCCAAACATTAACAAGTACTCTTCCAAAGATACTTTTCAGTGTGTCTTTAGATGAAACAAGACCTACTTTGACAGGTGTTCTTGTTGAAATTTCAAAAGACAGTATAACTTTTGTTGCAACCGACGGATTCAGACTGTCAAAGAAAATTTTATTGAAAAAAACCGGAAATGAGGTCAAAATGATACTGCCGAAGGGTATTGTTATAGAACTTGGGAAACTTGCAAAGGGGGAGAATATACTTCTTGACCTTAAAAAAGAAGACAGCCAGGTAGTTTTCCAAACAGACTCTGTATTTTTGTCTTCGAGAGTTATTGAAGGAGATTTCCCGGACTATGAGAAGATAATCCCGAAAAGCCATAATATCAAGATCAATGTTGGGAGAGGTGATCTTATGCAGGCAGTGAAACTTGCATCGGTATTTGCAAGGGACTCGTCCAACATCGTTAAATTTGCGGTCGGGAAAAACTCACTAAAGCTTTTGGCTGAAAGCTCACAATCGGGAAGTCAGGAGAATTCGATAGACGTCAAGGTTGAAGCGGAAGATAAAGAAGTATTCGGTGAAAAAGGGGAGTTTGTGATAGCCTTCAACTATAAGTATTTGGAAGATTTTGTAAATTCCGTAGAAGGGGATAGTGTCGATATAATGTTTACTGACCCGAATTCCCCGGGAGTGTTTTTGGATGCGGGGGATAAAGACTATCTTCATCTTATAATGCCTGTGAGGATTTAAGGATTATAATTTGTGTCTGATATTGAGGGTAAAAGCAGAGTTGCTTCAACGTCACCCCTATCTTTCGTTTTGATGTATCCGGAAAGTACAAAAACAGGCTGCAGATATTTTTGCTTGAGATTAAGTTCCTGAGTATAAGCGATTTCAATGCTGTCAATGTTTGCTTCTATTATTGAATCCTCATCGATTTCCAATGGTGATATTAAACCCTTGTTAACACTTTTTAATGTCGAATAGTTTTGAATTTCGCTTTTGATCTCGTCAATATTTTTTAATAAATATTCTTTATAATTTTTAACTTCCGGAGAATCATCAATATAAACAAAAACAGGTTCCTTGTTTGAATTAAACAATACACTGGCAGATCCTGTTTCGAACGAAGGCGAGATAAGGTCGTAGTTGTTTATTTTTTTGGTAAATGTGACACGGACAACATTGGCTTTTGTTTCATCTGAGATATGTCCCATTTCATCTAAATAAAAAAACTGAATTTTAGTAAAAAAAAGATTTTCAGGGTTTGATATCAAATTGTTATCAACAATAAAATTTTTAGCCAAGTCGACGATAGTGTTTTCATCGGTCGCTTCAATTGTTGAATTGTTCGGAAACTTATTTAATATCTTGTAGTCTATGATGTGGTGTGAAGGTACTATTCTCAAAACTTTATTTTCTTCTGAGTATGAATATGTTTTACCCATTATTTTATCTTCCGTTAAGCGATAATTTTGAGTATTAAAACCCAAAGTTTTTGCAATTTTTGACAATTCTTCGAATGAGATTGGTTTTTCCTGTATTTCATAGACCATTGCCTTATTGGGGATGTTCATATTTTCTGGTTTGATATTTATATTAACGGGGAATTGCCATTTATATTCTTTGGGAAGGTATGGAGAGGGGATTTGAACAGAGGCTGTTTTTTTTGTGTCAGCTGGAGTTTTTTGAGTCTTTTGAGAAGAAAAGTACAAAACAGAAACTACAATTACAAGAATTATAATCCCTAAAAAAATGTAGGATGTTTTTTTTAGCCCCATAAGTTTTTACGGTATTGTCATACTACCACAGCCGGTAAAAGAACAACAGCCGTATGGTACGACTTCAGGAAGAAAAGGCGGCGTCATTAATGCGCCCGTTCTAAATTCATAATGATCGTGAGGACCGCTTGAATAGCCCGTGGTACCCATTACTCCCAAGATGGTACCGCGCTCCACTTCAGAACCAAATCCAATATTTGGAGAAAAACTATCAAAGTGAACGTGCCAACTTCTTACACTGTGGTTGTTACACTCACCGGTTATTTCAAGCCACAATCCACCGTATCCATCAATCCCGATCTGGGTAATGCGTCCGGGATGTGTTGCAACAATAACATCATTAAAGTTTGGATTTCTTCCCGATGCAATATCGATTGCCTCAAGATAGAAGTGGGTGCACGCAGTCAGACTTGGATTAACCTGAGGACCCTGCGTGATGTAATAGGATTGGCCAGTATCTGTCCTAATGGGCCAGCCGCAAGGGCATCCTGTGTCAATAGTACACCCATTTTCACCTATTTCTAAAATGTTTGCAAATTGGGTTAGATCTTCTCCCGGGGGAACCATGTAGGCACCCGAGTTAATGATGAAAAGGATTATAACAACGAAAGCAATAAATCCCGCTGCCCAAAGCAATATTGTAATTATTACGGTAGCAAGCCATGCAAAAAATGCCATTATTGCTGCGCCTGCAATGGCTATTCCTAGTGCAATGTTGGCTAAAATTGGAGCCGCAGCTAGAGCCAGTTTTTGAAGACCTTTTCTCGTCGCAATTTTTGCATTTGTTTTTGCAGAATTTACGGCATTTGAAGCCATTTGTTTACCGGCATTGGAAATGGAATTAATTGTTTGACGTGGAGGCGATGTTTCATGATCGACGGAAGAAGGGTGGTTTACCGGATAAGAGGACCCTTGCGGCGGAGACATGTCCGGCTCTTTGTAATCGGAGGGAATTTCTCTATCGTCAAAATCGTTAGAGTAGGAACTAATTTCTTCAACATAGTCTTCGGATGCCTCTGTATACTCCGCATCGTAAATGTCAGGACTTGACCACTCGGATGGTGCGACCTGAATACCTCTATTTGTTTTTTCAAAGGAAACTTCATTTCCTTCGTATGAATAAGCTTCCCCCGATCTCTTTTCAATAACATAATCATCACTCTTGCCTGCTGCTTGCTGAAAATCTTTTGTGATGTCGGGAAACGCTTTGTTGAGTTTTTCCAGTTCTTTTGCAATCTTCAGGAGATCTTCCCTGTCACCTTCCTTGAGTGTCGCGGATGATTGACCTATCGCCTGCTTAAGTTTTTCCGGATCTGTACCCCGACGCCACAAGAGTCTGGCACTTTCCTCGATTCTTTTTTGTTCGACGCCTGTTTTTGCACCGCGTCCCATGGTTGAGTCAATCGCGGAAGCTGCTTTGTTTGTTTTTTCGTTTTTTGAGGGCAGAACTTTTTTGGAAGATATTCTAATAACGATCCTGTCGGGTTTATCATTCATATCTGACTGTGGTTGTGATTCCTCAATGTTTTGAAATTCACCGGCTTGTTTGGAAGCGGATATGGTTGTTTTCGAACCCGGTTTTTCATATACAGTTGTCTCTTTTGAAGGTTTGTTTCCCGACAAGTCGACACTTTCTTTTTTTGAATTAATACTTTCCAAACCGGAATATTTTGGGAGATCGGTTGATGGAATTTCGACCCTGCCGTCGTTTGAAGTTCTTATTTTGCTAACAACGTCGTTTAAAAGTTTGTCGGGGATCGAATTTCTATCTTGTTTTGAAAGACCGTCTACTTCAACAAGGACCGCAGTCTGTACCTCTTCCCTGTTTATTTCTGGAGGTATATTGACAGTTATGTTTTTGCCGTCCTTTATAAAGCCTCTTATTTGATCAGCAATTTCTTTTGCCTTATTTTTTGTGGAATCTGTGGAGTTTTGGTCTTTATCAAACATGGTCGATTGTTAAACATTAAACATACAGACTATTTAGCCTGATTAACCGGAATTTGATCAATAATGCCCTCTACATTTTTTGGTTGCAGATCAACCTTTCTGTCAAAAATGTCGGGGGGCTGGGCGGGGGGTATTCCGCGCGTTTCAGTGACAGCGTCTGCAGAAATATTTAGAAGGGGTCCCGGGACAGTGGGATCATTTGCATTCGGGATATTTTGAAACACTTCTTTTGCCGGAGGGGGAGTTTCTTTTATTGGTACCGGAGCTTTATCCAACATTGCCTTCTCGTGTTTTGCGATCTTTTCATCCTCGGCTTTTTTTCTCATAATATCCGATGGCTTTGTGGATATTAATTTGTGCTCCTCGGGAGAAGATACGATGTATATAGGGACGTGGTGATTGCCTGCAAAAAATATTCCCTCGCCGATGTTCGCTCCAAGTAAAAGCTGTCTTTCTCCCTGAGAAAGATAGAAAACATCTCCAACCTTGTCTATCGCAGCAGGAGACTGCTTGAGAAGAAGCCTAATGGCGGAGTTGGTGACGATCGCCTTACCGATATCTTGTGTAAGAAAATCCTCCACGTCCTGCGTGATAGTGGTCAGTCCAAGGTAATATTTTCTTGCACGTTTGACGATCGACCACATAAATTGCGCCGAATCCGGAAACTTCATCATAAGCCACGCTTCGTCAACAATAAGCAGTCTTTTTCTTAAGTCCCTTTTAACCTTTGTCCAGATAAATTCAAGAATGATAAACATTGCGATCGGACGAAGAGCGTCCTGAACCTCGCGTACGGAAAAGACAGTAAAAGGGTTGTTGATCTCGATATTAGTTTGCTGGTCAAATATGCCGATGAAAGAACCTTTAACAAACTTTTCTATACGGGCTGCAAGATCCATGGCGGGTTCGGTTTCCATACCTATTAGCGTTTTGTAAAGATCTTCCATTAAAGGAGGTTCTTTTGTTTGTGTTGACGGATCCTGAGTGATGCCCTTTCCGCGGTATGTTTCAACCAAGGCATGGTCCAAAAGAGCTTCCTGCATTGGGGTCAGCTGACCCATAATGACCTTGAACAGAGCGTGCAGGGAAAGAACTTTCAGTCCAAGTTGGTTTTCTCCTTCTTCATAAACCTGAGAAAGGTCGAACGGATTTATTTTTGATTCGGAACTGTATGCAAAAGTGATATATTGTCCTCCAACGGCCCCGCACAAGTCCTTATATTCTGCTTCGGGGTCAATAACGATGACCTCCGTACCAAGCATTAAAGATCTGAGCGCTTCAAGTTTGACAAAATAACTTTTTCCCGAACCTGATGTGGCAAATATTGCCATATTGCTGTTTTCCATTGAAAACCGGTCAAATATAATAAACGACTCGTTTAGCGGGTTGATCCCGTAAAGAATTCCTGAGTCGGACGACAGTTCGGCTGAAGTTAATGGAAAGGTTGTTGAAAGCGATGTCGTATCCATATTCCGTGTGATAGAAAGACGGTCGGTAGCGAAGGGTAAGGTAGAGTAAAACCCGTTTTCCATATCGAGTGTTGCCACCTGAGCCGTTACTAAAAGGGATCCGAGTGTCGCCTGAACCTGTTTTGTTACGTCGTTTAGGTCTTCAACATCTCTTGCAGGAATTGTGATGTAGAATGCAAATTCATAAAAATGTTCGGCGCCTTTGACAAGTTCTTCCTGTAAAAGCTGAGCATCGTCAAGTTTTGCTTGTGTGGTTGCATTAACAATGCGGCCTCTTTCAAGGTCTGTTGCGATCTCTGCCTCCATTTCTGCGATCTTGTGACGTAAGTCTTCCAAAACCCCCCTTACTTCAACGGGATAGACATAAAAGGAAATGTCCAATGAACTGTCAAAGTTGATGATCTGTTCAAGCCAGCCGGGGGAAACGAAACGGGGGTATCCGGAAACGAAAAGAGTCCGGAAATATACACCGTTTATTTTTAGATAGTCAAAATCTATTTCCAGAGTTTTTGGCGCGATCACATCAAGAACATCCATTCCGTCCGCAACAGCTTTGTTTGGATCGATTATTTCAGGCTTAGTACTTCCTTGTTTGGCGATGATATCAAGGTCTTCCTGATCAAGCCCTCTCCGCGATACAACCTTTGCCTCCTGAATTGTCTGATTTGCCAAAGTTTGAGTGTTTGCCTGTGCGGGAGGCTGTGGTATGGCAGTTGTGCTTGCAGGCACATTTGCCGGAACAGGTTGTGCAGCCTTTTTCTTAAATATCTCTTTTAGTTTTACCATAATTTACTCTCTAAATTTAAATTGTTTGTTCTTCCCCCCTTTTTTTCAACTAATACCTATGTTACCAGCGCCTTCTCTGTTGTTTTCTCTTAATATCGTAATATCCTAATATCTTTTGTTAAAGCTGTCCCGGTCTCTTCCGCTTGTGCGGAGGGATAGGGTTATAAATATGATAAAACAGCTCAACAAGTTCAGGTGTTGTCAATTGCCGCAGCTCCACACCAAGCCTTCTCGCCTGCCTGATAAGGTGATCTCTTTTCGGGTAGAGAGAAACACGAGCTTTTTTAAGAACATAGCTTTTTGGGAAAGGTATAGATTCATTTTTTGGTCCAAGACTCATTAAAGACTTTGCCAACCCCAATTCTACTCTTGAAAAGGGGACTACAAGGTAAAAACTTTTGCTTAAAACATTTTTCTTTTTAACTGATTCGACAATAAATTTCTGATAATCATTCATCAGTATCAGCAGTTTGGGATTTACTATCTTTTTTTTGGATTCATCAATAAAACGCATATAGTTGCCGATATCTTTTCTTTGTGAACGGACCATAATCTGCACCGGAAAATTGAAAGAGTTCAAAAGTCCTGCATATGAAGCGATGACAGCCTCTTGTTCAACCTCGTTTAACAAACCGAAATTTAAAGATGTGGACTCGATAATAAGAGCGGCACCACCGTCCTTGAAAAGAACGATGTCGTGGATGATATCGGCGATCGGAATACGGTCCTGAGTTGTATCGTATAACGGTTTATCGGGTGTTGATAGGAATGGTAATTTCATAGTTTACAATTTAAAATCTTTGATAAAATTTTCGTCTTCTGTCGGTTCCTTTGTTGCTTTTTCGACCAACTGAGATCCTCCACTCTTTGCCCACACGGAAATAGGAGGGATGATCTTGTTTTCTACCGATAATTTAAAGGGCTCAAATTCATAACCATCTTTTTCGGCAGAAATAATGTAAACACCTTCGATAAGCGGGGTCGCGATGGCAAAATGTCCCAACTTATTGCTTTTTAAAGCCCTTACGGGTCTGCCGTCGACATCTTTGATCTCGAGAATGACCCCTTCAAGTATTTTTCCAAATTGGTCGAAAACCTGTCCGACAACAACATTTTCTCTTGTTGCGGGCATGGGAGGCATAGAGCCTGCGTTAAACTGTAAGTTCGCCATTTTTTGAACATCTGTTTTTTGATAAGTTTGCGGAACAACGCTCGATGTACTCATGTCGGACGGCTGACCTATTTGAATAGTGGAGGGAGATTGGAACCCTTCATTCCTTTTAAGATCAACAATCCTTGTTTCCGGAATATTTAGTCCGGCACCAGCCGGTTTGGTCTGAGCCTGTGCAGGCTGAACCAGGGGGGGTTGTGTTAATGTCTGTGGCGCTTGTACAACCTGAGGAAGTACCTGATCTGAAAATGTATGAACAGGGGTTGTTGATATAACAACGGTAGTGTTAGGAGCAATGAAATTTTGCGTAAGTTTTGTCAGGAAAGTCTTCTCTTTTTCTTCCAATTTATCCGTTGAGGCTGTTTGTTTTACAACGGGTGCCAACAGTTCCTGAACATCTTCTTTTTTCTCTGCGATCTTTATTGATGCAGGTACGGAGGATGTTTCTTCGGAAGAAAAGTACTCAGGGTGCTTGATGGATTTATTCCAGACAAAATATGTCGGAGAATAAATTGCCCGGAAAAAGATGAATATCCAAGTGCTTAAAGGTCTGTCTTCAATTGGTAGAAAAGCAAGAGCAACTCCAAAAAGAAACGAGATAACAATAAGTGGCCATTTGACAAAGGGGTGAAGAGGTGACGCGTAAAGTAAAAGAGATATTAAAATTCCACCCGCAAGCTGAGTAAACTGCTTAAGGGTCATATCCCCGACCAATTTGAATTGGTAAGATGCGATTTGTTGAGGGATGGGGTGTTGCTCCATAGTTTAAATGTACTCTATGAAACGAAATTTTCAATCAGTTCGAGTTTTCACAAGATGTGTTGTTAAATTGTTATATGGCAAAATTGTTAAGGAGAAGGGGAGAAAAGGAGGAAGGGAAGAAAGGAAGAACGGGAAATACTTTAAAAAACACCTGGGTGAAAAATTTAGATAAAAATGTAGAATAGATGGTATAATATGGCAATAGAAAGAAATATGTTTCCTGAACAAAATTCGTTTCAAAACGGACAAGAACAACAGGGGGCGCAACAGGAGCAGCAATTGACCCCGGAACTTTTGCGTCAAATGGATACAAGAGAACTTTATACCGTACCCGGTGGAATTCGAATAGTTGAGTTTCGTGAAGCTCTTCACAGTGGGGACACCAAAAAGATTCAAAGTTCCCTCGAAAAAAGTTTGGCTTGGATTGAAGGAGTAACGAATGGTATAGACGCCAAGAATTATGGAATTTATGAATTTACTGAACACACAGATGACGATAGAGAAATCGTAGATTTAAAAAACATGTTTGAGAGTGTTGAAACGTCTATTGACAGACCAAACGCACAATATTTAACAATGGCAATTGAAGATGCGCTTGAAACTACGATCGAAAAAGCGCAGGTTTATCGCGACAACTCAGCTGTTTATGTAGAAATTTTTAAATCTTCGCGAAAGCAGTATTATCAAAACCTTAATGATTATTACAAGAAAAGAAATGAGGAGGAACACATGCTTCCACCAGAAACAATAGAAGCGTATGTTACAGCTGAAGCGAATGAAGAGAAGAGCAGAATGGACACTTTATCCAAATCTTTAAAAGACATTAAAGGATTGAGACACCATTATGATGCGAGAACAAAGGTTTTTGAACCGCTTTTTGTTTTTTCCCAAAGAACGTGTGAAGACGAATCAGACTGGATGGAGTTAAGCAAAAGATCCCCGAAACCGGACAAAGTCAAAAATGACGGTTCCGAAATATCTGATGGGTATGATGTTTATACGAATGGTTTTCGCACAACGGTAGAGTTTGTTTCATGGGCGAAAGCTATTCTGCCCTATACCAACATTGGTGGAGTTGAAAGAATAGACGTTTTATTTGCGGCCTGGAAACAAGCGACTATTAAAGGAACACTGTCCCGTCTTTCGTGGGGTGTAAAAGAAACTCAAACTGGATCGGGAGTGTATGAATATAATTTTGGAAATCCACCCTTTTCAAACGACATTAGGGGAAAATTGATACATAGTGACAAATATAGGGCAAAGGAATGGGGATGGTGTGCCAACAATTCAAATGGAGAAATTGTAGATCTGGACGAGTGGGTTTTAAGAGACAAGGTGGGCAGGGTTTTGAAACGGATGACAGAACAAGACTATCAGAGTTATGTGCAATATGCTCAGAATCACCGGACAAAACCTTATAAAGCCATTTCAAATTCTGGTCACCCATTGAGTATAGGCAGAATAGGAAAAGTGCTTGATGACTATGAGTCTTATACGACGATCAGACTTGAAGATTTTAAATACACCGACGCAGATGAAAGCAGTAAAGAATTGCCGGACGGAAAATACAGTTTGCACGACCTGGTTTATAGATATGGAATTTCCAGATCAAGCCCTGATTTTCCATGGTCGGCTACTGAAATCAAGACCGGAAAAGAAGCTGCAGGGGAGCCTCCGCACAACACTTGGGGTGCGTACCATCTGAACACAATCAGGGGAGAGGATATTAGAACCGCGAGCCAAAGGCTGGGACCTCACATAAGAGAAATTGCGGATGCAAACAGAATGACCTCTGGGTATTTTGAATCTTCAACAATGAGGAATTGGGAAAAAGTAAAGAAGCTCTTACCGGGACAACTTGTTAATGGAGTTCCCAAAAACCCATTTGCGTGGAAATTGTTGGGTGATTTAAGGGCTGGAGTACGGGAAAAATACACACCCGATTGGATGGTTGGTGAAATAGGGTATCGCACTATGGATAATCAAAATAAAATTAATAACACAAAAGTAGGAGAATCTGCTTCTGGCGCAATGTCGATATCTGACATATTATCCAATGCAATGAGGATTGGGGTAATATCTACAGCAGAAAGCAATTGGATTTACAAACAACTAGTTGATTAGTTATAGTGATTTTAAATTCTTTAAAGAAAGACAACGGGGGTGGTAAAAATAATTTATGGTTTTGCGGGTGGATTGTTTGGTGGTTGCCTATTGT
>Ga0075620_111_pt2 | contig 46867 bp, 50 predicted proteins | sample RifGroA1_FD_68374 | JGI IMG/M metagenome (GOLD analysis project Ga0075620, IMG submission 68374) | Microgenomates (Woesebacteria) bacterium GW2011_GWA1_38_8 | reverse complement strand
GGGTGAATTCACTTATCAAAAATTGCCGCAGGCAAATAAAGAGCCCGCAAAAGAATCATTGGATAATGCATCATTGTTTTTCAAGACAATAAACAAGATAGTTAGAAAATAGATAGCCAGATTAGGCAACGCTTCTTGTTATGTAATTAATCCTGCCCTCCGCATACATATTTCCTTCATTAATAGAAAAATAATTATTTCCTGTGATTCCTTATTCATACAAAAAATCAAACAAGTCCAAAGGTAAGAGCATGAACAACTCTATAAGAAAAGCTGCCTAACCAATTAGCGTCAATAAAGAAAGCAATTATAAAAAATGCAACAATTGCGACGACCAGCCAAATTAAAAATTTTTTAAATTCCATAAGTAAGTTTAACCATATAAGAGTTTAAATAATTTTCTATCAAATGGAATTAAAAACGCAAAATTTATTTGATACTATTTCATGGACTTGAACTGCATCATGACATCCACATACAATTTACTTTTCCACAAGATTTATTAGCAATAACCATTCTGAAATCTTATGATGCTGGCATTAATAACAGGCTATGACGATAACAGGCTAATAGGGAATGGAATTGAATTGCCCTGGAAAATAGCTGATGACCTGAAGAACTTCAGGCAAATAACCTCAGGCACAACTGTTATCATGGGCTACACCACATTCCAAAGCATAGGAAAGCCCTTGCCAAACAGGAATAACATTGTTCTTTACAATGGCGATTTGCAAATTGAAGGCGCCTATGTCTGCCATTCAATCCCAGAAGCAATAGAAAAAGCCAAGGAATTCAAAAAAGACATTTTTGTCATGGGCGGCGCATCTATTTACAGACAATTCCTACCATTAGTAGATAAACTCTACATCTCCCACATTCACGGAAAATTCATAGGTGACATTTACTTCCCTGAATATGACACAAATGAATGGATTGAAGAGCACAGGAAAAAATTCCCTGAATTTGATTTTGTGATTTACAAGAGAAAGCATCCATTGCACAAATAATTCTACTGGATGTCTGTTAATTTTATTATGTGCCAGCCGAATTGCGTTTTCACAGGCCTTGATATCTGGCCCTTTTCCATGGAAAAAGCTGCATTCTCAAATTCCTTAACCATCTGGCCTCTTCCAAACCATCCCAAATCTCCACCTCGCTTCTTTGACGGGCAAAGGCTTTTTTCCATGGCAGTTTTCTCAAAGCTCGCGCCGTGCGTAACATCAAAGTAAATTACATTTGCCTCTGACTCTGTTTTTACAAGAATATGCGATGCTTGGACTTTTTTTGGCATGTTAATTACCTAATTTGAAGCATTGAAAGCATTTAATAAAGGTTGGCATGCCTCCTAAGAATAGCTTTTTAAACAAATCGAAGCTTCATTAATCCAAGCGCGGGGGTGCCGGAGTGGCCAAACGGGTACGGTTCAGAGCCGTATAGCTTAGTGCTTTCGAGGGTTCGAATCCCTTCCCCCGCATACCCTTTTCTCTAAGAGAAAAGGCTATCATCCAAAAGAGTCGTGCGTTCCACGCACGGGATTTTTCTTCGAAAAATCAAAAAGGAATTCATGAATCCATAATATTTATTAACAATAGTTTATTCTACAGATTCGGTGATGCAAAAATGAAAAAACAGCATGTTGCAAAACAAATATTTGTCAATCTTCCGGTCAAGGATTTGAATAAGACAATGAAATTCTTTGCAAAGCTTGGCTTCAGGTTCAATAAGCAGTTCACAGACAAGAATGCTGCCTGCATGATTATCGGGGAAAATATATATTCCATGCTTATTACTGAAAAATTCTTCAAGACCTTCATCACAAAGAAAATAGCAAATTCAAGAAAAACAGTTGAAGTTCTGACAGCCTTGCAGGTCGAAAGCAGGGCAAAAGTCGACAAGATTGTCAATACTGCGCTCAAGGCAGGCGCAAAAGAGCCTAAAAAGTTCCCTGACCACGGCTGGATGTATTCAAGGGATTTTGAAGATCTTGACGGACATATCTGGGAAGTGTTCTGGATGGACCCAAGCAAAGCCAAATAGAATTGGGAAACATATATATACCCTAATTCTACATCTTTTCCTTTTATGGTCGAAATATGCGCTGTGGGCGGCTATGATGAGGTTGGCAGGAACTGCACTGCAGTTAAGGTTGGCAATGAGGTTGTGATTTTTGATATGGGACTTCATCTTGAGAATTACATACGCTACACAAATGACGAGGACCTTGTTGTCTGGGACACAAGGGAGCTAATCAAGGTCCAGGCCCTGCCGGATGTTTCTGCAATAGATGATTGGAAGGACAAGGTGGTAGCAATTGTGCCGACGCATGCTCATTTGGACCATCTTGGAGGCGTGCCTTTTCTCTCTAACAGGTACAATGCGCCGATAATATGCTCGCCCTACACTGCTGAGGTTCTGAGAAGGATTGTCTCAGATGAAAAGCTTGAACTAAAAAACAAGCTAAAGACCTTGAGTGTCAATGGTGTCTATCAAATTTCGAAAAACCTCAAGCTCGAGTTTGTTGAAATAACTCATTCCACACCCCATACAGTCATGGCCTTCCTTCATACGCCAGAAGGCATTGTGCTTTATGCAAATGACTTCAAGTTTGATCTCTATCCAACTCTTGGAAAAAAGCCTGACTTTGAGAGGCTGAAGAAGCTCGGGGACAAGGGAATTTTGGCGTGCATTGTCGATTCAACATATGCAGGCGAGCATATAAAGATGCCATCAGAGAGTGTGGCAAAGCAGATGCTCAAGGATGTCATGCTGGGCATCGAAAGTAAAAAAAAGGCTATAATAGTAACAACCTTCTCGTCGCACATTGCAAGGCTGAAAAGCATAATGGAATTCGGCAACAAGCTTGGAAGGAAAGTGGTTTTTGTAGGAAGATCTATCCAAAAGAAGGTTGAGGCAGCACATCGGTTGGGCTACATAAAATATTCGAGAGACCAGGTTATATCCTTAGAGCAATCCTATGATCTGCCCAGAAATAAAGTAGCCTATATCGTCTCGGGTTGTTATGGGCAAGTCGGAAGTTCTCTTTACAGGATTGCCGAAGGTAAGCACGAAAGGATGGAAGTTCTTGAAGGAGATATGGTAATTTTCTCTGCCGATCCCGCTCCGCCGTATTCAAAAGAAAGCGAGGATTATGTGATCGACAAACTGATCGATATGGGAGTGGATGTTCACTACTATGATCTTAATGAGGGTTTGTATGTTTCCGGACACGGGGGTCAGGAAGATATTGTTGAACTTTTTAACCTGACCCGTCCAAAATATTACATTCCGATAGGCGGAGCGGTCCGCTTTATGCATGCCTATAGAAAACTGGTTATCAGAAATGGAGGAGAAGGGAAAGATGTATTTATATTAAAACCCGGAGACAATGTCGATTTTAAAGGTAAATCAGCCTCATTAGGCCAAAAAATCAGTACAAAAGAGATTTTGGTCCATGGGTTGGGTATTGGGGATATTGGTAAGGTAGTGCTTGGAGACAGGACTATTTTAGGTAGTGAAGGTTTTGTTGTTGCTCTTATAAAGGTTGGGAAAGATCGAAAATTAAAAGGCGATCCGGAGATAATCAGCCGGGGTTTTGTTTTCGAGAAGATCGAAAAAGCGCTTTTAAGAGACGCCGAAAAAAGGTTGAGATTTCAGATCGAAAAGAATGGAAAAGTTGATAAAAAAGCCGCGCAGTTAGAAGCAAAAAAATATCTTGAGAAATTCTTCTTCCAAAAAACCGGCCGCCGCCCCATGATCCTCCCGATTTTTGTCGAAATATAGACCATTTACGGATACCTTGCTTCGCGGTTGTTGGAATAGACTCGACATTTAAGTATAATGAAATTGCATTAAAAGTATGAGTAAAAAAAAGAGGCGGAAGACCAAATCGAAAAAAGCTTTTAAATTAAAACTAAGACCGGGAACGGTGTACTCGATCGTTCAAGTAGTGTTTTACATCTTGGCGGGATTGATTTTAATATCGTTTACCAGAAACGGAGTTATCCTTTATAAATTTAATGAATTTATATTTAAACTATTTGATTGGACATCCTATTTCATACCATTTATTTTTATAAGCTTCGGACTTCTTGTTTCCCGTTTAAGGATTCCTTTGAGTCAGCCCAATGTCGCCGTTGGCGCACTTTTGTTTTTCATTTCGGTAATGTTTTTGACCAGAGCGGGCATGGTCGGTCTGAATGGTTGGATGGGGATCTCGACCCTGATCACCGATGCGGGTGCCTTTATTGTGTTATTGGGAATTTCTATTGTCGGACTTATAGTTTTGTTTAACACATCATTAGATCAGGTTTATATCTTCCTGAAAGATGCATATAGAAAATACATTATACGAAGCAAGTCTATAGGGAAAAGACCATTTCAGGCGGGAATGTTTAAAAATTCTCAAAAAGGAGATATGAAAGTTATGGGAGACAAACCGATTTTCGGAAGTGATGCCAAACTAACGGTCAACCAGCCGAAAAACGAAAAAGGAGGAGTTGATATTTTTAATCCCGAACCCGAAACCCAAAAGATCGTCACCAATGTTCCGGGTGAGGAAAAAGTGTGGAAATACCCGCAAATAACGATCTTTTCAGAAACAAGCGGAGGTAAAGCAGAACGTGGAGATATCAAAAATAATGCGGCAACGATTGAGCAAACGCTTGAATCTTTTGGCATTGCTGCAAGGGTTGTTGAGGTAAATTTAGGACCGGCTGTCACACAGTATGCTTTAGAGGTTGCGCTTGGGACAAAACTTTCAAAAATTACTGCTCTTGAGAGGGATTTGGCTTTGTCACTGGCTGCACCTACAGGTACCATCAGGATCGAGGCACCCATACCGGGCAGATCACTTGTAGGAATTGAACTACCGAATAAGCTTCCTGAGTTCGTACCGATCAGGAAGATGCTGGAATCCGAAATATTAAAGACTCACAAGAGCAAACTTGTCGTTGCTTTGGGACTTGATGTTTCCGGTAAACCTATTGTCGCTGACCTTTCCCGGATGCCTCATGTTCTTGTTGCAGGACAGACAGGGTCCGGTAAGTCCGTGTGTATAAATACTTTTCTCTCAACCTTGCTTTACAGGACATCACCTGCTGAACTCAAATTGATACTCGTTGACCCCAAAAGGGTTGAGATGACGAACTATAACGGCATACCCCATCTTTTGACACCTGTGATCACAGAACCCAAAAAGGTAATCTCAGCCTTAAAATGGTTAATGAGCGAAATGGATAGAAGATACAAACTGTTTTCGGAAGCGGGAGTAAGGAATATTGATGCATATAATGAGATGTCAGGATTTCAGGCGATGCCCTATATTGTTCTATTTGTTGATGAGTTAGCCGATATTATGCTTGTCTCTCCGGTTGAGGTCGAAGACACGATCACGAGGATAGCACAGATGAGTCGTGCAACGGGGATACATATGGTTTTGGCAACACAAAGGCCATCGGTTAATATTATCACCGGACTTATAAAAGCAAATATTCCTTGCAGAATTGCTTTTGCAGTGTCTTCTCAGGTCGATTCGAGAGTTATACTTGATGCTCAAGGTGCCGAAAAGCTTTTAGGTAAAGGTGATATGTTGTATCTTCCTCCTGACCAAGCTAAACCAATCCGGATCCAAGGGGCAAACGTGTCCGACAAAGATATAAATTCTTTGGTATCGTTTATGAAAAATCAGGATATTCAGCCTCAATATACTGAAGAGGTTACAGCTTCGGCTAAAAATCAAACAGTGCCGGGGATCGAAGGGGATGTTGATGAGCTTTTTAGAAAATCGATTGAACTTGTGTGTCAATTTGACAAGGCATCTGCCTCACTTTTGCAGAGAAGATTGTCTATCGGATATGCCCGCGCAGCGAGAATAATTGATCAACTGGAAGCCGCGGGTGTGATCGGACCCCAAATTGATAACTCGTCAAAAGGACGGGAGGTTTTGGTACGAAGTCCGGAAGAAATTCTAGGCAACGAAACGTCCGAAAGCGGAGTTTGAAGTTGATCTTCACATCTAATACATAAATCCATATGAAGAAATTAGGTAGTTATCTGAAAGAAGCCAGAGTTAAAAAAAAACTTACGTTGAAAGATCTGGAAAGTGAAACAAAGATTAAAAAAACATTTTTAAGTTTGATCGAAAAGGGTGTTTGGGATGAATTGCCCGAGTATCATACAACCCTCGGTTTTGTAAAAACTATTGCAAAAAGTTTGAATTTACCGGAAGAAAATACTGTTGCACTACTGAGAAGAGATTACCCGATAGAAGATAGTAAAAACTTGCTTTATCCTAAACCTGACGTCAAGTTGAAGGTGTCGTTCAGCCCGAAGCTTGCGGCGATATTTTTTTCTACCATGTTGATCCTTCTTCTTATAGCATATCTTGGATATCAATATATTCTTTATGTTTCACCACCAAAATTGTTGGTTCATGTTCCGGCGGAAAGTCAGGAAATTCTTGTGGGTGAAACTGAGATTTCCGGAAAAACCGATCCGGACGTTACACTTTCTATAAACGAACAAAGGTTTCTTATTAATGAAAATGGTGAATTTTTTGGAAAACTCGGAGTCAACGAAGATACAAAAGAGATAGTATTTATTGCGAGATCAAGATATGGAAAAGAGACGGTCGTGGTTAGGAATATTATTCCAAAGAAGGAGTAATATAAAAACACTGAAGTTTATATTTTAATTAAGCCTTATGGATGGAATTCACACTTTGTTGGTTGTGGTTGTAGTAATACTGACATTACTTCTCGCAGTTGTGGGAATACAGGTCTTTCTGATCTTGTTTGACCTGCGAAAAGGTATAAAAAAACTTAATACAATATTGGACGATTCTCTTTTAGGCGGAGGGTTGATAAGGACAGAAAAACTTTCAGGTATTTTAGAGCTGTTTAAGAAAAAGAAGTAGAAAACCGGAGATTTATGCTTCGTTTCACCTTCAAAGGATGGTAATTGCAGTATATAATTAGGATTCATGGATTCAAAGGAAATAAGAGACAAATTTATAAAATATTTTACGGATTCTCCCAGGAATCATAAAGAGATCGATCCTGCCCCTTTAGTTTTAGAAAATGATCCCTCAACTCTTTTTACATCTGCAGGAATGCAGCCGCTCGTGCCTTACTTATTGGGTGAGGTACACCCCAAGGGAAAAAAACTGGTTAACTCACAGCCATCCATTCGGCTGGGAGATATTGAAGAAGTTGGGGACAATCGCCATATCACTTTTTTTGAAATGCTTGGTAATTGGAGTTTGGGGGATTATTTTAAAGATGAACAATTGCCGTGGATTTATGAGTTTATAACCAATGAGTTGGGAATAGAGAAGGGCCGTCTTTGGGTATCGGTCTTTGAAGGAACAAAGGATGTTCCAAAAGATGAAGAATCATACGGTATATGGAAAAATCTTGGACTTCCGGATGACAAAATTATATTTTATGGAGCTAAAAAAAATTGGTGGTCGATGACTGGAACCCCTGAAGAGATGAACGTGGGACATATTGGCGGACCCGATTCGGAAATGTTTTACGATTTTGGAGAAGAACTTCACCTTCACGAAAACTCTCTATATAAAAACGAAATGTGCCACCCGAACTGTGATTGCGGGAGATTTTTGGAAATTGGTAACTCTGTTTTTATCCAGTACAAAAAGGTTGGTGAGGGAAAACTTGAAGAACTTCCTCAGAAAAATGTTGACTTTGGAGGCGGTTTAGAGAGAATTACGGCAGTTTTAAACGGTGACCCCGATATGTTCAGAACCGATCTTTTTTCCCATAATATCAAAATACTTGAAGAAAAATATGGCAGAAAGTACGGGGATTCAGAGATGTTCGATCGTAGTTTTCGGATTGTTGCTGACCATCTGCGTGCTTCGTCGGCATTAATTTCGGGAGGTGTTTATCCCGGAAACAAGGCACATGGCTATATATTAAGAAGACTGATACGAAGAGCGGTTCTGCACGCTAAGATACTTTCTCCCAAAGGAGAATATTTAGGGTTGCCAATACCGGACCTTTCCGAAAATAAAATTCCGGTTCCGGTGAAATCTGTTTCCGAAATCGAAAATGTTATAAATGAAGAATCGGGGAAATTTGCTAAGGCGATTGATCGCGGGATGAAAAAACTTGAAACGATCATTGATAAAGGAACGGTTCTGACGGGAAATATTGCTTTTGATCTGTATCAAACAGAAGGTTTTCCGCTGGAATTGACACTGGAAGCCGCTGAAAGAAAAGGTGTGAAATTTTCTTTAGAAGATAAAAAACAATTTCAGGAAGAATTTGAAAAACATAAAAATTTGTCAAGGACAACTTCCGCCGGAGTTTTTAAGGGAGGTCTGGCGGACGATAGTCCGGAAGTTATAAAATTTCACACGGCCACACATCTTTTATTGGCATCGCTCCGGAAGGTGTTGGGAGATCATGTGATCCAAAAGGGACAAAATATTACCAAAGAAAGGTCGCGTTTTGATTTTCCGAACAATGAAAAATTGACAGATGAACAGGTAAAGGAGGTTGAAGAAACGGTCAACAAAGTTATCGCCGAAAATGTACCCGTTAAGTTCGAGGTTCTGCCAAAAGATGAAGCTTTAAAAACGGGTGCGATACACGGCTTTAACGAAAAATATGCCGATACTGTAAAAGTTTATTATGTGGGTGAAAATTTAGACGACGCGATAAGCCGTGAATTTTGCGGCGGACCGCATGTTGGTAGTACTGGTGAGATCGGTCGTGTTAAGATTAATAAACAGGAAAAGATCGGCAGCGGATTAGTGAGGGTGTATATGACTTTGGAAAAATGATGCGGATATTACCAATAATGCGAATCTACAAATAAATGCAAATGCTGTATTCTTAAACTGAAGTATTTGGATATATTCGTGTCATTAGTATTATTCGTATTATTCGAATCATTTATATGGATTTGAAAAGTATTTTGCCCAAGAAAAATGAGGAAGAAGAGCATCTCTGGTCGCTTGTGATCGAACCCGAGTGGGTTTCTGCGGGAATCTGGAAATTTACGAATAAAAAAGTTCAGATAGTGTCTGTTAGTCCGCCCTCGCACTGGAGTTCCGATGAAGAGTTGGTTACAGCTTGTGACACTTCGTGTTCCGCGGTTGTAACGAGCATTTCCGAGGAAATTGACCCACCCGCTAAAACGGTTTTCGGAGTTATGTCGTCTTGGGTCGACGGAGGTGAGATCAAAGCGGAATACCTTTCTAAAATTAAAAAGGTTTGTACCGAGCTGTCATTGTCTCCCGTAGGATTCGTTGTTATATCTGAGGCCTTATCGAATTATTATAAACTTGAGGAAGGAGGAAACGTAAACGCAGTCTTTTTAGGAGTATCAAAAGATAGTTTGGAGATTTCAATATTTAAGCTTGGTAAATTAGCCGGAGTTTCTCAAGTTGGAAGAAGTGTTTCGATCGTTGATGATGTAACGGAAGGACTTTCGCGCTTTTATACAGGCGAAGCGTATCCATCAAGGATCATTCTTTACAATTCCAAAGAAGGAGAACTTGAAGATGTCAGACAAGAGCTTGTAAAAGCGGATTGGGAAAGTTCTGAAAAGGTCAAGTTTTTGCATACCCCAAAGATCGAGATCGTTCAACCCGACAACAAAATTTTTGCGGTTTCTCTTGCGGGCGGTTCTGAACTTGGAGAAGTAGATGGCATACTCGCTTTGGAAACACCGTCCTCTGAGAAAATACTGGATGTAAAGGAGGATCTTGCCGGAGGTCTTCCTTTCAGCGAAGAGACTGTTTTACCCGATGAACCAAACCTGCAAGAGCCTGTTGAGGAAATTGCGCCGGAGGATTTTGGTTTTACGGTTGACACAGATGCTGTGTCCGACAATGCCCCCCCTGTGTCAAATTTGCCAAATGTGGAAGCTGTGGAACCAATCGCTGAAAAGACCGCTGATATGGAAGGGGATAGTTTGAATAATAATGTACGGCACGAAAAAAAGAACCTGTTTTCCATATTTGGAAAATTTAAAAAAGTAAGATCTTCACAAGCGAAAACGCCCAACATGCCGGTTAAATTTAGGATTGGTTCTATTAAACCTACGATTTTCGGAATAGTGTTTTTTTTGATCTTGGTAATAGGATTTTTCGCTTTTTGGTGGTTTGTTCCCAGCGCGGAGGTTACGATATATGTTTCTCCCCAGCGTATCGATGACAAGACAGAATTAACAGTAGATACACTTTCTGAAGATTCAGATCTGGAAAATATGAGAATTTCCGGTCAGACTATCGAAGATAGAGTATCGGGGGAGAAATCAATCCCTTCAACAGGTACCAAGGTCATTGGCGATAAAGCCACGGGCGAGATCACTGTTTACAGGTCAGGAAGCGAAATATCATTGGACAAAGGCGCATTAGTAAAAGGTCCGCAAGGGCTTAATTTTACTCTCGATGAGGATATTACGATCGCAAGCGGTAGTGTTCTTACGCGCGGGATCACGAAAGCTAGGGTTACAGCTTCTGAAATTGGTGCACAGTATAACTTGGCTTCAGGGACAACTTTTACGATCTCAAATTATTCCAGTGCGGATATGGAAGGCACAAATGAGTCGGCATTTTCGGGGGGAAGCAGCCGTGAAGTCAGCGCCGTATCCGATAATGACCAGAAGAATTTACTTAAGGAGCTTCAAAATGAATTAGAAGAAAAATTAAAAGAATCTATATTAGGAAAGGCTTCATCCGACCTTTTTGTGATCGATGATTCTATTAATTTTACGGTTATAGATAAAGAGTACGATAAGAAGGTTGGAGATGAGGCGTCGTCGTTAAAATTAGATCTTGAGATAGAGGCGAGTGGCATTGTTGTTGAAAGGGAGACAATTGAAGATATTGGTCTGAAGTATTTAAGTCAAAGGGTGCCTGAAGGATATACTCTTAAAAATGATCAGATACAAGCTGATTTTACATATAAGAGCGAAGATGATAATTTGTATGTTTTGGATCTATTTATTGGAGCAGATCTCCTTCCGAAGATAGATATTGACGAAGTAAAGAAGAATATAACGGGGAAATTTCCCGATGTAGCTGAGGAATATTTGGACAATAATGTTCCAGGTTTTAGCAGAGTTGTTATAGTCTTTAAGGGCTTCAGGTTTCCCGGCAAGCTTGGAACGCTTCCCAGAATTTCTTCAAATATTGAGATATCGGTAGGTTCCGAAAAATGAATACAAAAATATTTTCCCCGGTTCTGGGAGTGCTTGGCGTTCTATTTATTTTTTTGTCGCTCTATCCGATAGTTGAGTACGAATATACATCGCGGAGACGTTTTCCGAAGCTGGTTAGTCCTATCCCTGCCGAGGTCAAACAGAATATATTAACCGCCTCCTTAAAAGACTATAAAAGCTTAAGGAACTGGTCTTCGGAATATGATATTGATCAGAAAGAGAAAGATGCTGAAAACGTGTATTTATTAAGCATTCCCGGACTGAAAATAAAGGATGCTGAAGTTTATGAAGGGGGCGAAGATCTAAGCCGGAGCTTGATACAATATCCGGGTACCGCACGGCCGGGACAAGTTGGCAACACGGTTATTTTTGGGCATTCGATCCTACCTGTGTTTTATAATCCGAAGAATTATATTTCGATATTTTCAACCATTCCAAAATTGGAGCTGGGTGATGAGATCTTTGTAAATGTTGGGAATATAGAGTATAAATACAAAGTTGTTGAGATGTTCGAAGTGGAACCGGACAATCTTAACATTTTGGATCAGAGGTCAAACGATTCATATTTGAGTTTGGTGACATGTGTCCCTCCCGGACACCCCCTTAAACCCAGAAGGCTGGTGGTAAAGGCGGCGATTGTTGATTAGTTAATATGAAATATTTAGGAATTGATTACGGAAGAAAAAAGATCGGTCTTGCCGTTTCCGACGGTGTGATTGCAGAACCACTTAGGATATTACGATACGAGGATATTAGGATATTAAGAGAAAAACTCGGAAAAATTATTTCTGAGTTTGGAATTCAAAAAATTGTTATTGGAATTTCGGAGGGGGAGATGGGAAGGGAATCAAAAGAGTTTGGCAGGGTTTTGGAAGAAAAAATAAAAACTCCGGTTATTTATCAGGACGAGTCGCTTTCTACCCAAACTGCGCAGGAATTATCAATTGGAGCGGGTATAAAAAGGAAAAAAAGAAAAGAAATGGAAGATGCATACTCCGCTGCAATAATTTTACAAAGCTATCTTGACACCCTTTAAAGACAGTGTCTTTAGCGGGTGGAGCGGACTATTCCCTCCTAAGATTTTGAGCAAAATTATTAGGGTTTGATTGGAGAAATTGGTCTAGCAGTTGTACCTTCAATTCTTACTACCCCTAACGTTTTCAGACCTGAGGTTATTCTTCTTAATTGGCTTACAAGATCAGATCAACCTCGTTTTTTGCTACATCGCCAAAGTCAGACGGCAAAATATTCACACCTTCAGGGTGTTCGGTAATCCATTTTCGGATATCTTGTCTTGTTGCTTGACGGTCCCAACCTTTCGTCTGTCATTTCGCAAAAGTTGCCGTAATTTACCATGTTAGTAAACACTTCAGGTGTTTCTATGTAAAATATCTGTGGATAAAGAATCTAAAAATTGCTTTTGACAAAAGGAAAAATTTTTGTGATATACTGATTGCAGAGTAATATGTTAAAGAATGTTATCGCTCCGATCCAAGCTTGGCTTATGTCGCAAGGCCGATGCGTCGGTTGTGGAAAACCCTTAACCGAAGGTAAAAAGGAAAAGCATGATGCCAATTCCGACAAAGTAATCTGTTCCTGCGGAAGGATCTTCATCTATGGTTCAAAAGATAAGAAATACCGCCGTGCGCTTCTGGAAGAAGTCTAGTCTAATTCCAAAATTCTAATTTCTAATCTCCACTTTCCATAACCTTTTTTTGGTTTCAGCTGACTATTTTCTCTCTTCGTTTTTATTCATATTTGCCGTATCTGCTATCTACTAACTACTATTTCCTAATTCTGCTAAACTATGTTTTGTGAAGAAGATATATTTTCCGTTTGTTGCTTTTTTGGTTATTGTGATCGCCTCGATCTCTTACTTTTTCTACTGGTTTAAAAAAGAAACCTCTGCGGTTTCTGATTCCGGTGTAAATATAAGTTTTACTGCTCCCAGAGGAAAATCGGCTTCGGAGATAGGAACACTTCTTTATAATGAAGGACTTATAAAAAATAAACTGGCCTTTAAGATATATGTTCAATTTCTGGATAGAAGCAAAAATATCAATGCGGGGGAATTTGAACTTTCTCCTTCAATGAGTGTTTCCGAAATCGTAAGAATTATGGGTAAAGGTACAAAAGAGCTCTGGGCGACGATTCCTGAAGGTTTGCGGAAAGAGGAGGTTGTGGAAAAAGTGATCATTGCGCTTGAAATGGATAAAGAGAAGGCGGAGGTATTCAGAACACAATTTTTAACCTTGGCAAAAGATTCCGAAGGATATTTATTCCCCGATACATATCTGTTTCCCAGAGAAGTGCCGGCGGAATTTGTTTTTAATAAATTAGCCTCAACATTTGACGACAAATTTGATAGCGCAGTTACCCCTCTTTTAAAAGGAAAGTTTTCAAAAAAAGATGTTGTAATAATGGCTTCGATTTTGGAGCGCGAAACCAAAACTGCGGATGAAAAGCCTGTTGTTGCCGGAATACTTTGGAAAAGAATTGAAAATGATTGGCCGCTTCAGGTTGATGCAACCGTCCAATACGCGATTGCCAGTCAACAGTCCAACAGCCAACAGCCCAATAATTGGTGGCCGATATTGACACTTGATGATTTGGATATTGATTCGCCCTATAACACCTACAGGTATAAGAATCTGCCGGTCGCTCCGATCAGCAATCCCGGTTTGCGCTCACTTCAGGCAGCTGCGAATCCAATAGATTCGGACTATTGGTTCTATATTCACTCGTCCGATGGCGTGATTCACTATGCCAAATCCTCCGCCGAACATGCTTCAAATGTGAGAAAGTATTTGGGAAAGTAACGAAATTTATAGTTTTTCGCATTTTTCCTTATTGACAGGCTATTTCGGTTGTGATAAAAACCCGTACTAGGCGTACAAATATGTACGCTTGCATTTTTGTCCCGAAATATATTTACGGGGGTTTATGGGTAAAAAACTCAAATATCTATAGAAACGCTATCAAATGACGGCTAAAAATATCCGTAAAAATTTCGGGCGGGATGAAAGATATCTTCCAAAACTTGATCTGACATTCGTACAAAGGGAATCCTGGGATAAGTTTTTGAAAGAAGGTATAACTCAAGAGTTGACAGATATTTCTCCAATAGATGATTTTACCGGAAAAAATTGGAGGATCGTTTTGGGTAATCCCAGTTTGGGACCATCCAAATTCTCACCAAGGATTTGTCAGGAGAAAGGAATATCCTATTCCGCTCCATTAAAAATTACTGCAACCCTCATTAACAAAAGAACGGGAAAAGAAGTAACTCAGGATGTGTTTCTTGGAGATCTTCCGCAAATGACTGCAAGAGGGACATTTGTGGTTAATGGTATCGAAAGAGCCGTGATCAATCAGATCGTCAGAAGCCCCGGAGTTTATTTTTCCGGAAATCTAGACATATCTTCAGGAAGGATGCTCTATATGTCAGAAGTAAGACCCCTGAGGGGATCTTGGCTTGAATTCGAAGTTTCAAAAAATGATGTTATTGCGGCAAGAATAGACAGAAGAAGAAAGGTTGTTGGGACGGCTTTCTTAAGAGCGATGGGATTGTCCTCGGACGAAGAGATACTAAACACGTTTAAGGATGTTGATCTTGGAGATAATCATAAATATATTACTTCTACACTTGCAAAAGACTCCTCAAAGACAAGAGAGGAAGCATACCTCGAAATTTATAGAAAACTCCGACCGGGTGAGCCCGTTCTTCTGGAAAATGCTGAGAATCTTTTCCGTTCACTTTTTCTTGATCCTAAAAGATATGATCTTGGGAGCGTTGGACGTTATAAGATAAACAAAAGACTTGGGCTGAATACAAAACAAGATATCGTGGGCGCAGTAAAATACCTTATCGGTCTCCAGAATGGTGTCGGAAAAGTTGACGATATCGACCATTTGGCCAACAGAAGATTGAGAAGAGTGGGTGAACTTGTCGCGGTAAACGCTTTCAGAATTGGCCTACTGAGACTTGAAAGATCGGTTAAAGAAAAAATGAGTTTGATATCACCCGACGATAGACCTGTTCCATCAACTTTAATAAACGCAAGACCCTTGATCGCATCATTAAATGAATTTTTCAGATCCAATCAGCTGTCTACGATACTTGATGATACAAACACTCTCTCTGAACTTGATAATTTGCGTAGAGTTTCGGTTCTGGGGCTTGGAGGAATAAACAGGGAAAGGGCATCGTTCTCAATAAGAGACGTTAATTCCTCCCAATATGGAAGAATTGATCCGGTGAGGACACCGGAAGGTCCAAACATCGGTCTTGTTTCATATCTTTCTCTATACGCAAAGGTCAACGAATATGGATTTATCGAAACTCCGTATAGAAAGTTGGAAAAAGAAAAGAAGGGAAACAAAATAAAAGTAAAAGTAACGGACGATATAGTATATATGACTGCCGATGATGAGGAGAAATATCACATTACTCATGCAGGAGTAGAAATTGATGAAAATAAATACTTAGTTAGTAGTCGTGTCCCTTTCCGCTATAACGGGGTAGCATCCGAGGGGTTGACATCCTTGGTAGATTTTATTGATTTGACTCCACGACAGGTTGTGGGTACTTCCGCTTCCCTAATCCCCTTTTTGGCGCACGATGAAGGAAACAGAGCGTTGATGGGAAGCAACATGCAGTGTCAGGCAGTTCCGCTGGTAAATCCTGAGTCACCCCTTGTTGGAACTGGAATGGAGAGGGAGATAGTGAAGGGTATGAGAAGAAGCATTTATGCCATTCATTCCGGCAAAGTTGAATTTGCCGACTCAGAAAAGATCATCGTCAAACTGGACAAAAAAGCGGACTTGTCGGACGTTGCGGAAGAGGTTGAGCTTACAGATAATGGCGGAAAAGAGATTTATTATGTATCGAAATTCAAGAGAACATCCCATTCTACTTGTTATAACCAAACGGTAAGAGTAAAACCCGGTGATAAAGTGTCAGTGGGTGATTGCCTTGCAGACGGTCCATCAACCGAGTTTGGAGAACTTGGGCTTGGGCGAAATTTGGTAATTGCTTATATGACCCTTGAAGGATATGGTTTTGAAGACGCAATACTTATATCGGATAAACTTGTAAAAGAGGATCTATTAACATCTATTCATGTCGAAGAATACGAGTGTGATGTTGTCGATACAAAATTGGGTCCGGAAGAAATTACCAGGGATATCCCGAATGTGTCCGAAGGAGACCTTGCTAATTTGGCAGATGACGGAATAGTTGTTGTTGGAGCTGAAGTAGGCCCAAGCGACATTCTTGTTGGTAAGATTGCCCCTAAGGGTGAGACAGAACTGACTTCGGAAGAGAGACTATTAAGAGCAATTTTCGGAGAGAAGGCAAGAGAGGTCAGAGACACTTCTCTGAGAGTACCCCATGGTGAAAAGGGGATCGTTATTGGTGTTAATATTTTGGATAGGGATACTGGCGATGAGTTGGGTCCGGGAGTTATAAAAAAAGTTCTGGTAAAAGTTGCTCAAATGAGAAAAATCACTGTTGGAGATAAGGTTGCCGGAAGACACGGCAACAAAGGAGTAATTGCAAAAATATTTCCTACTTCCGATATGCCTTATCTTCCAGACGGAACACCCGTTGATATTATAATCTCACCGCTATCGGTTCTTGCCAGGATGAATTTGGGGCAACTGCTTGAATGTCATTTGGGGTGGGCGCTTAATAAGCTCGGAGTAAAGGTGGCGCTTCCTGTTTTTGACAAAATTGGAGAAAAAGACATTTCCGATGAACTTAAAAAAGCGGGATTGCCGTTGACAGGTAAAATTAGGCTTGTCGATGGCAGAACGGGAGATAGTTTTAAGGACGAAACCGTTGTCGGTATAGCTTATATATTGAAGCTTACCCACATGGTTGAAGACAAGACCCACGCGCGTTCAACGGGACCTTATTCTTTAGTTACCCAGCAACCGTTGGGTGGAAAGGCACAGATGGGTGGACAAAGGCTCGGGGAGATGGAAGTTTGGGGATTGGAAGCGCATCAGGCAGCCTATGTACTACAAGAAATGTTAACGATAAAATCGGATGATATTTCAGGCAGGGCGCGTGCCTTTGAAGCTATAGTTAAAGGTACTGATATTCCGGAAGCAACAGTCCCTGAAAGCTTTAAGGTTTTAGTTAGAGAGCTTAATTCCTTAGGTCTTTCTATCGAAACGGTTGGTGGAACGTATGTTGATGAGGAAAATGTAGTTTCTACTCCGGAAGGAGTAGAGCTTGCGGCAGCAGCGGGGGCTCAGGTTGTCGCTACAGATGAACTCTTAAATCCTTCCGGACCAATGGAAGTCGAAGAAGCCGTTAAAGTTGAAGATTCCGTTCAGGAAGAAGAAAAAGTTGAAATTAAGTAAAATATAATTATGGACCTTTTAAACGATCTGAAAAATTTAAGTGATTTCAAATCACTGATCATTAAACTTGCTTCGTCTGAAGACATCAGGCGTTGGTCGCGTGGTGAGGTTACGAAACCGGAAACGATCAACTACAGAACACTTAAGCCGGAAAAGGATGGACTTTTTGACGAAAGAATTTTTGGACCCACAAAAGATTGGGAATGTTATTGCGGGAAGTATAAAAGGATCAGATATAAAGGAGTAGTTTGCGATAAGTGTGGTGTAGAAGTTACACAATCCAGAGTAAGGCGTGAAAGAATGGGTCATATAAGCCTTGCATCTCCTGTTGCCCATGTCTGGTTTTTTAAGGGTGCCCCATCGAGACTTTCTCTTGTATTAGACGTTGCTCCAAGAGCAATTGAGCAGGTGGTCTATTTTGCCAGATATTTGGTTTTGAGTGTTGAGGATAAGAAGAAAGAAGAGGCGATAAAAGGGGTGGAAAAAGCTTGGGCAGTAAGAGAACAGGAACTTAAAGACTCCTTTGAAGAAAGGAGAGACCAGATCAAGGTCAAACTAAACGAAGAAAAAGAGAAAACGGAAAAAAAGATCAAAAACAAGGAACAGGTATCTCTTGCTACATCCGAGATAGACCTTGAGTTTCGTAAAAAAGAAGCGGCTTTGGCAAAGGAGGAAAAAAATTCACTGCAAAGTACAAAAGAATTGTTTGAGGGGATGATAAGTCTTATAAAAAATTTGGACACGCTTTCAGTTTTATCGGAAGAGGAATATGAACAACTCACTATTTATGAAGCAAGTGACTTTTTTGAAGCTAAGATGGGGGCAGATGCAATACTTACGGCTCTTTCAAAAATTAATATTGAAGAGCTTACGATGAATTTGAGGCGAGAACTTACCGAGGTCAAAAATACAACTACTCCCAGATATGTAAAGATCGCAAAAAGATTAAAGACGATCGACGGGATGAGGAGAGCTAAAGTAGATCCCACCTCCATGATAGTCAAAGTACTTCCGGTACTTCCTCCGGATCTTAGACCGATGGTACAACTTTCGGGGGGAAGATTTGCCACAAGCGACTTGAATGACTTGTATAGAAGAGTGATCAATAGAAACAATCGTCTGAAGCATCTTATAAACTTAGGAGCTCCGGAAATAATTTTACGAAATGAAAAACGAATGCTTCAGGAATCGGTAGATTCTCTGATTGATGCTTCTCAGAGAAAAGCAACTAGGCGGGGACGTGGTAGACAGCCTTTGAGATCTCTTTCCGATATGCTTAAAGGTAAACAGGGGCGGTTCAGGCAAAACCTTTTGGGTAAAAGGGTTGACTATTCGGGAAGGTCTGTGATCGTTGTGGGACCTGATCTTAAATTGAATCAATGCGGTATTCCGAAAGAGATGGCGCTTGAAATGTTTAAACCCTTCGTTCTAAAGGAAATGATTCTAAGGGGAATAGCGCCAAATGTTAAAAGTGCCAAAAACTTGCTTGAGAAAAGACCCCCCGAAGTTTTTGATATTCTTGAAGAAATTACAAAAAAACATCCGGTAATACTAAATAGAGCTCCGACACTTCACAAATTGTCTATACAGGCATTTTACCCCATACTTATTGAGGGCAATGCCATAAGACTTCATCCTGCGATCTGCAGCGGTTTTAATGCCGACTTTGACGGTGATCAGATGGCAGTTCATGTTCCTTTATCAAAAAGAGCATTGGAAGAGGCGGAGAGCTTAATGCTTCCTCAAAATAATTTGCTTCGTCCCGCCGATGGCAGTCCGATTTCAACTCCGGCAAGCAAGGAAATGGCACTTGGTGTTTATTTTCTGACCAGTCTTGATCCTAATAGGTCGATATATTCAACAATATTCGCTGATAAAACAGAGGCGATAACCGCTTATCAGGCAGGCAAGTTTGATTTGAGGCAGCTTATAAACGTCAGAATAAATGGAGAAATATTGGAAACCACCGCAGGCAGGATATTGTTTAATGAAGTTTTGCCTTTTGAAAATGAATACATCAACGAGCCGGTCACTTCAACTCTCATTAAACGGATATTTGCCCGAACATATGCTACAAAGGACACTTCTGTTGTGGTAGAGATGATCGATGCGGTCAAGGATCTGGGGTTTTTTGGTGGGACAGTTTCAGGTTTTTCCTTTGGAATATTTGATGCAAGAGTCCATCCGGATAAACAAAAGATCATTTCCGAAGCTGACGGCCGTATCGCAGAGCACGATGCCAACTATGCACAGGGTTTGATAACTTTAGAAGAGAAAAGAAATTTGAATCAAAAGGTGTGGATCGAAACAACGGAAGATCTGACCGATAAGACATGGGATCTTCTGGATTCGGATAATCCGATAAAAATGGTAATTGACGCAAAAGTCGGAAGAACCTCTCGGGATCAGGTAAAACAACTTGCAGCTATAAGAGGTTTAGTTGTTGACCCTCTTGGAAAAATTGTGGAAATGCCGATAAAATCAAATTTCAGAGAGGGGCTTTCGATTTTTGAATATCTTACTTCATCAAGGGGTTCGAGAAAAGGTCTTACGGATACAGCTTTGAAGACGGCAGATGCAGGATATCTTACGAGAAGACTTGTCGATGTTTCTCATGACTGCATTATCAGGGTCGAAGATTGTAATACAAAAGAGGGTTTATTGGTTAAAAGATCCGACCGTCCAAAAGCGTTTACCTTTAGGTTGATGGGGAGAGTTTTAGCAAAAGATATATTGGATTCGAAGGGGAAAGTAATAATTTCCCGCGATGTAATGATGGGCGAATCTGAAATAGAGATAGTTGAAAAAAATGAAATTTCAGAAGTTGTTGTAAGGTCCCCCTTAACATGTATAGAAAAATATGGAATATGTGCAAAATGTTACGGGCGGGATCTTTCTAAAAAAGATCAGATCAAGATAGGAGTTCCCGTTGGTGTAATTGCCGCTCAGTCGATTGGAGAGCCTGGAACTCAGTTAACCTTAAGAACTAAACACTCCGGTGGTGTTGTTGGAGTCGATGTCACTCAAGGACTCCCCCGCGTCGAGGAGCTTTTTGAAGCGCGTACACCAAAAGCGTTCTCTCCCCTATCTGAAATTTCAGGGAAAGTGACACTCGGAGAAATTGAGGAGGGTTGGAAGGTAACAGTAACATCTTCTTCCAGACCGAAGGAGGTCAGGGAGTATATCGTTCCCAAAACGATCAAGTTGGCAGTTGAAGACAAGCAGGTCATTGGTGCCGGAGATCCGTTAGCAATAGGATATCTGGATCTTAAAGAAGTTCTACTTATCCGAGGTCTGAAAGCGGTTCAGGAATATTTAGTAAATGAATTGCAATTTGTCTACGAGAGTCAGGGAATAAACATCCACGATAAGCATTTTGAGATAATTGTTAAAAAGATGAGTGATGAAGTGAAACTTGTTACATCAGGTGATTCCCCTTTAATACCGGGAGAAATTATCGAAAAAACACTATTTGAGGAAGATAATGAAAGAGTATTAGCCTCCGGAGGAGAACCTTCTACGGCTCAACAGGTTTTACTTGGGATTACAAGAAGAGCTCTTTATACCCAGAGCTGGCTTTCTGCTGCATCGTTTGAACAAACAATAGATGTCCTTACAAATGCTTCTTTATCCGGCAGCGAAGATAAATTATTGGGTCTTAAAGAGAATGTTATAATCGGGAGGTTGATACCGGTTACACCGGAGCGCCTCGCCTTGTAATTTTTTTTGTTTAACGCTAAAATCGTAACTCGTGTGTAATTTTTGAGTTTTGTTTTTTTAGTTTTAAGTTATTTTTATATGCCAACTATATCTCAACTAGTCAGAAAAGGTAGAAAAAGGATCGTAAAAAAATCCAAAAAAGGAGCCTTAAGGCGTTGGTTTAACGCCAAAGACAGGCGTTTTTCGGAAAACCCATCTCCTTTTAAAAGAGGGGTTATTTTGCAAGTTAGAACTATGACGCCAAAAAAGCCGAATTCTGCACTGCGCAAGGTTTGCAGGGTTCGTTTATCAAACAAGCAGGAAGTGACGGCTTACATTCCGGGTGAGGGACACGAGTTGGCGGAGCATTCGATAGTGCTTGTACGGTACGGACGTGTTAAGGACCTTCCGGGAGTTAAATATAAGGTTGTAAGAGGGAAATTTGATACGGCTGGTGTTGTAGGCCGAAAAAGTTCAAGAAGCCGTTATGGAGCCAAAAGATCGGGAAATGTGACAGCCACGGCACCAACAACGCCGGCAGCATAACTATTAACCATTAACTACTGACTATTAACTAAACTATGCCAAGAAGAGGATCAGCAAAAATAAGAAAAATCGAACCGGACCCTATCTATAAAAATAGGATCGTTGCAAAACTTATTAATCGCGCCATGCGCGAAGGTAAAAAATCTGTCATTCAAAGAGAGGTTTATGAAGCTTTTGAAATTATGAAAAAGGGAGGCGATGATCCGGTAAAAATATTTTCCCTTGCAATAGAGAACGTAAAACCGTCTATGGAAGTAAGACCACGAAGAATAGGCGGTGCCGCATATCAGGTACCTATGCAGGTTCGCGGATCAAGAAAGGAATCGCTTGCTATAAGATGGATCGTTGCAGCAACAAGATTAAGGTCAAATTCTGAATACAAAACTTTTTCTCAGAAATTGGCTGCGGAATTATCTGATGCGGCGAAAGGCGAGGGCGGAGCGATAAAGAAAAAGGTTGATATGGAAAAGGTCGCGGAAGCGAATAGGGCTTTTGCACATTTCAAATGGTAATGTGTTCTCTCTTGATATCTTAATATCTTATTATCCTAATATCTTATTTTTATGGCAAACCCACCCAAGAAAAAAGCGAGTATGGTTATGACGGTCACAAAAGACCGTATCGTTCCAATGGAAAAAATTAGGAACATTGGGATTATTGCGCATATCGATGCGGGCAAGACAACAACAACCGAACGTATTCTTTTCGAAACAGGTAAGACATATAAACAGGGTTCTGTTGACGATGGAACTACAGTAACTGACTGGATGGCGCAGGAAAGGGAACGGGGAATTACAATAGTTTCTGCAGCAATAACAACATTTTGGGATCTTCAAAGCGGATCGGCTATAGAGAACGGTCATTACAGAATAAATATTATTGATACTCCCGGGCATATTGATTTTACTGCAGAAGTTGAGAGGTCGCTTCGTGTTTTGGATGGCGCAGTAATGGTGTTTGACGGCAGAACAGGTGTTGAATCTCAGTCGGAAACGGTTTGGAGACAGGCGGACAAATATAATGTGCCAAGGGTTTGCATATTAAATAAATTAAATTTGATAGGCGCTGACTTTGAGGGGTCGATAAAATCTATTCGGGAAAAATTAGGTGCTAACGCCTCTCCTATTGAATATCCGGTAGGACTTGAACATTCACTCCGTGGTGTGATCGACATCATAAGAATGAAAGCATACACATACACTGGAATGGAGGATAATGAACTTAAAGAGGAAGAGATACCGGCTGAGTATTTAGAAGTATCAAAAAAATATAGAGCCGAACTTGTAGAAGCTGTTTCGGAATTTGATGACCAAGCTTTAGCAAAATATCTTGAGGGAAAAGATCCTGATGAAACTGAATTAAGACGGGCTATTCGAAAGGGTGTAGTTTCCGGCAAATTCTTCCCGATCTTAGGTGGAGATAATAGAATGGCAACAGTACAACTTCTTTTGGATGCGGTTGTTGAATATCTGCCTTCTCCCTTAGATGTTCCGCCAGTTACCGGAATAAATCCGAAGACTGGTACGAAAGAGGAAAGAGAACCCAAAAATGATGTACCGTTTTCTGCACTTGCTTTTAAGGTTGTTACGGATCCTCATGTGGGGAGACTTGTATATATGAGAATCTATTCGGGGAAGGTTAGTGCGGGTGATGTTATATATAATGTCAGTAAACAAAAACAGGAGAGAATTGGAAAGCTTGTTTTACTTCACGCCGACCAAAGAGAGCTGGTAGAGGAAGCCTTTACGGGAGAGATAGTGGCAGTTGTCGGTATAAGAGATACTTCAACAGGAGACTCTTTGAGTTTGCCGGCAAATCCGATTATATTGGAATCGATCGCTTTTCCCGAGCCTGTTATATCATTGGCAATTGAACCGGCGACAAAATCCGATCAGGAGAAGATGGGTCTTGCTATTCAAAAACTTGCGGATGAAGATCCTACATTTAAAGTAAAAACAAATTTTGAAACAGGCCAGACGATCATTTCAGGAATGGGGGAACTTCAATTGGAGATATTGGTTGACAGAATGAGGAGAGAATTTAATGTTGTGGCAAATACAGGTTCACCTCAGGTAGCTTACAAAGAAACGATAAAGAAGTTGGCTGAAGGCGAAGGAAAATATATCAGGCAAACCGGCGGTCATGGACAATATGGACATTGTCTTGTTAGGGTTGAAGCAAAAGGCAGGGGTGAGGGTTTTGAATTTGAAAATAAGATCAAAGGTGGAGCAATACCCGCAGAGTTTATTTCCTCGATCGAAAAAGGAGTTAAGGAAAAATTGGAAAAGGGAATCATGGCAGGTTTTCCAATGACGGATATTAAAGTTGCAGTTTACGATGGATCTTATCACGACGTTGACTCTTCCGATTTAGCTTTTCAGATCGCAGGTTCAATGGCGGTAGAAGCAGCGGTCAAAAAAGCCGAAATGGTGATACTTGAACCTATAATGAAAGTTGAAGTTGCCACACCCGAAGAGTATATGGGTGATATTATCGGAGATCTATCAAGCAAACGCGCTCAAGTGCAGGGAACGGAGACAAGGGGAATGGAAACTGTGATCAACGCTTTAGCCCCCCTTGCAGAGCTCTCCGGCTATGCTACGAAGCTACGTTCTATATCACAAGGCAGGGCGCGTGCATATGTTGAACCAAGTCACTATGAAGAAGTCCCAAAAAATATAGCTGATGAAATCGTTGCTAAAAGCGGAAAAAGTCCTGACTAAGATTGCCGGTTGACAAGCTCACTTGAGCTTAATTATAATACCTAACATTGGGACATTAATTGTCCTTGTTTTTTTGAAGACTTATTCGTATACTAACTAAGTAACTATTAACTATTAACTAAATTATGGCTGGTGACGCAAAACAAAAATTTGACAGAACGAAACCCCATGTAAACATTGGTACCATTGGTCATGTCGACCACGGTAAAACCACTTTGACTGCCGCAATTTCCACTGTTTTGGCCAAGAAATTTCCGGGTGGAGTAAACAGAGCCTATAAATTTGACGAAATTGATAATGCTCCCGAGGAAAAAGAAAGAGGAGTTACGATCAACATCACCCATGTTGAATATGAAACAGAAAAACGCCATTATGCACATATTGATGCCCCCGGACACGCAGATTACATCAAGAACATGATCACAGGCGCAGCCCAAATGGATGGTGCGATCCTTGTTATTTCCGCCCCTGATGGTCCGATGCCACAAACAAGAGAACACATTATTTTAGCCCGTCAGGTTAATGTTCCTGCGATCGTAGTCGCATTGAATAAAGTTGATGCAATGGATGACGAAGAGCTTATAACCTTGGTAGAGAGCGACATCAGAGAGCTTCTTAAAAAATATCAGTATCCCGGCGACGAAGTTCCGATCGTCAGAGTTTCGGCACTTAAAGCACTGGAAGGGGACGCTAAAGCTGAAGATCAGATCTTGGAACTTATGAAGAAAGTGGATGAATATATTCCCGATCCTGTAAGAGATGCAGATAAACCATTTTTGATGCCTGTTGAAGATGTTTTTTCAATTAAGGGGCGTGGAACAGTTGCTACCGGTAGAGTTGAAAGAGGCAAGTTAAACATTAACGAGGAAATTGAAATTGTTGGTCTTAAGGCGACTCAAAAATCGGTTGCCACAGGTCTTGAAATGTTCAGAAAATCCCTGGATTTCACCCAAGCAGGTGATAACGTAGGCGTGCTATTAAGAGGCGTTGAAAAAGACCAAATTGAAAGAGGGCAGGTTTTGGCCAAGACCGGATCAATCACTCCACACACAGAATTTGAAGCTGAAGTTTATATCCTTTCCAAAGAGGAGGGTGGAAGACACACACCTTTCTTTACAGGCTACAAGCCCCAGTTCTTTATCAGAACTGCAGATATTACAGGTGAAGTAACACTTCCCGAGGGGATTGAGATGGTTATGCCTGGAGACAGTGCAAAAATGAAAGTAAAACTTATCCAACCGGTAGCTTGTGAAGAAGGATTCAGGTTTGCGATAAGAGAAGGTGGTTCCACGGTCGGTGCTGGAGCCATCACAAAAATAACTGCATAATTGATATGCACCAAAATGCCCCGACAGGGGCTTTTTTTTGTCGAGTCGGACTCGGCTTAGGCACCTTAACGGCATATGGCAGCAGGACGATTAAGAGTAAAACTGAAAAGCTACGATCACCGCTTAATAGATGAAGCGGCGGCTAAGATATTGGATGTTGCTATAGCCACAGGAGCAAAAATAATCGGTCCTATTCCTCTCCCAACAAAAAAATCTACATATGCAGTATTAAAATCTCCTTTTACGGATAAAGATGCTCAGGAACATTTTGAAATGCTCGTTCACAAAAGGCTTATTGATATTATGGATCCATCTCCAAGAACGATCGATTCACTCTCCAATCTGGATTTGCCGGCAGGTGTGAGTATAGAAATAAAGATGTAATTGTGAAATTTTCTCCATTAACCTTCGTTTACTCGATTATCAAATTAATATATTCTTAAACTATTAAATGGCGTATCTGAAACTTAATAATATCGGTGTTTACAAAAAGGCATTCTCACTTTCAAATTATATCTGGATTGTAGTTAGAAAATGGGATATGTTTGCTAAAAATACCATCGGTTCCCAGTTTGTTAGATCCGCAGATTCAATATCAGCAAATATTGCTGAAGGTTTTGGAAAATATTATTTAAAAGATATGGTGAGACACTATCGTATTTCAAGAGGCTCAACCTTGGAAACTTTAGATTGGAACGAGAAAGCGAGAAAACGAGAGTTAATTGACGAAAAAGAATACAAGTATATTCTTAATGTACTTCAAGATTTACCGAAAGAGATTAACCAATTAGTAAAATTTACGAAAGGTAGTATGAAAAAAGCAATAATTTAATTATTTATTAATTTAATAATGATATTTGCATCCCGCGCAGGAGAAAAGCTCCAATTTGCACTAGATAAGTTTAATATTTCTGTAGACGGTCTTACAGTTGCTGATTTTGGTTCCTCTACCGGTGGTTTTGTTGATTGTTTACTCCAAAACGGAGCAAAAAAAGTTTATTCGGTTGACACTGCATACGGAGAACTTGCATGGGCTCTTCGTAATGACACTAGGGTTATCGTAATGGAGCGTACCAACGCCATGCATGTAGTACTTCCGGAATTAGCAGACCTTGTTACTGTTGACACTTCCTGGACAAGACAAAAGAATATTTTACCCAATGCTTTTAATAACCTGAAACCCGGCGGAAAAATAATTTCATTAATAAAACCACACTATGAAGCAAAAAAAGCAAGATTAACAAGCGACCAAGTTAACCAAGTGATCGAGATAACAAAAAAGGAGATAGAGGAGGTTGGGGGGAGGATTGAAATAACGGTCGAGTCGCCGATTTTGGGAGAAAAAGGCAAAAATCGTGAATTTTTGGCATTAATCGTTCCCAAATAAATTACTATAATTCTCAAAAGTAAGGGGTGGAGGTATAAGATCACCCTACGGGTGTACTTCTTGAGACAAAAGATGGGGGAAGTTACACCTCTTTAACTAGAGAAGAATTGTTTGATCCTTTGGAGAAGTTTGGATCGTGGACGTTTTTCACTCTCGGCAATATCATCCATAATCATAAAGGCTTCTGCGCGGTTTCTGGCTCTTTGTACAATATTGGAAGGAAGTTCTTCTTCGAGAGGAAGAACTTCACCGTCCACTCTTCCTCTTGCAAGATAGGCTGTAATTAATGCACCTTCATTCTTGCATTGTTCAAAATAACCCTTGGGAACTCTAATGGGAACGTCAACTGTTCTTTTCACAACCGTTCCATCCTGTTGCTGATAATACCGATTCATTTGTACATAGGGAGTTTTTGGGTTTTCGACGGTCATGTTCTCAAGTATATTACTTTTTTCCGGTGAGTAAATAATATTTTGCACCGTTAAAAATCTCAGCTATGCAATTTTCATTGCGTCGGATGGAGGGTATTGCCATATAAATCACTCTTTGATATACTAACCCCGCTGTGGAGAAGTTCGTCAAAACATACTCTCAGTAGGTGAAGCTGGATAGATTAGTCATTTAAATGGCGCCCATCCGGCGCCTTTTTAGTGTTAAATGATACTAATCTACGAATGGGTACGAATGCAACGAATAACTACGAATGGAATGAAGTACAAATTTGGTTTAACTTCGTAATTGGTAGGTATTAGTAGAATTAGTATAAATTAGTTGATTAGCATTATATTACTATGTTAGACACAATACTCGGTTTTAAACAAAAAATGGGGGCGGTCTATATAAACGATCGTAGATATCCTGTGACGTGGGTAAAGGTTGAGCCGTGTGTGGTGACACAGATCAAGTATGAGGAAAAAGACGGGTATATGGCAGTTCAGCTCGGGACAGGCTCCAAAAGAATTAAAAACGTCTCCAAACCGCTTCAAGGACACTTAAAAAAATCTCCAAAAACCCAAGACTCCAAGGAAAAAATGCTTCCAAGATTTTTAAGAGAAGTAAGAGTAAAGGAAGATAGTCAACTCAAAGTTGGGGATGAAGTAAAAGTTACAGATGTATTAAGAGCGGGTGATGTTGTAACCATAACCGGAATTTCAAAGGGCAAGGGATTTGCAGGGGTCGTTAAACGCTGGGGTTTTGCAGGCGGACCAAAAACTCACGGCCAATCGGATAGAGAGCGCGCTCCCGGATCTATAGGTAACAGGACCTCTCCGGGCCGTGTTTTTAAAGGTAAAAGAATGGCGGGTAGAATGGGAAGCGATAGAGTAACTGTGAAGAATTTAAATATTATCGATCTCGACGAAAAGAATGGTTTGATCGCAATAACAGGTGCAGTTCCCGGAGCAGTTAAAAGTTTGGTTTTTATTAAAAAGACGGGAGAAGGGGGAGTAAGAGCAGAGGCGGAAGTCAAAGAGGTTGACTCCACCGACGCTCAGGTTGTGGTGGACAAACAAGTGATTGAGGAGAAAAAAGAAGAGAAGGAAGTTGAAAATAAAGAAAATAAGAATATAGAAAATGAAGAAAACAAGAAAGAAGGGAAAGAAGAACCAAAAAATTCAAAAACTGAAAAACTAAAAGGCGACAGCGCTGAAGAAACCAAATAATCATTTAATACTATGTTGAAAGCAGATCTCTACACATTTGACGGAAAGAAAAAGGAAAGCATCAATTTTCCCAAGGAATTCGACGTGAAGCCGAATTTAGAGCTTCTTTCTCAAGCGGTTCGTATATATGAAGACAGGACACACCTTGGTTTGGCTAAGGTCAAAACAAGAGGCGAAGTCAGAATTTCAACAAGAAAGATATACAAGCAAAAAGGAACCGGGGGAGCAAGACACGGTGCGAAGTCGGCGCCGATCTTTGTCGGAGGCGGAGTGGCGCATGGACCCAAAGGAATAAAAAGATTGTTAAAACTTTCGGGGTCTCAAAAGAACAAGGCTCTTTTATATGCGTTAAACTACAAGATCAAGGACTCTTTGATAGTTTTGGTTGATAATTTGGAAAAGATCAAAAAGACGAAAGAAGCATCATTCTTGGTAGAAAACATTCTTAAAGAAAAGAACGTAACTACTAGGAAGAATGTTTTAATTGCTTTTTCTGAAAAAAATTTTGACGCGATCAAAGCATTCAGAAATTTGAATGGAGTGGTTTGTGAACATTATAAAGACATAAATGTCTATAAAGTATTCTTGGCAAATATTTTGGTTATCGACAAAGAAGCTTTAACAGAGAAAATAGTAAGCGGAAAAGAAAAAAAGGTAGAGGATAAAACCTTGAAAATTAATAAACCCGTCTTGAAGAAAACAAGAGAGAAAATTTCTCAAAGTAAAAAAAAGATGACAAAAAAAGCAAAGCCCGTTTCGGCAGGATCTTTGAAGGATAAAGCAAAAAAAACTAAAAAAGTATAGATATGATAAAACCGATACTGACAGAAAAAGGATTGAACGAGGCAAAAAAAGGAAAATATACCTTTTATGTAGACCGCGGTTTAAATAAATATCAGATAAAAGAGAGGATAAATGAGCTTTTTGGGGTCCATGTTGCAAGTGTAAAAACAATTAATTTTAAAAGTCTCATAAAAAAGGATTATAGGGGAAAAATCAAAAAGATCGCCGCCAAAAAGAAAGCGGTAGTTTCTTTAAAAGGTAAAGAAAAAATAGATCTTTTTGATGTAAAAAAATAGACATTTATGAAAAGTCTTAAATACATATTAAAAAAGAAATCGGGAAGAGGTTCCAAGGGACGGATAAGTGTTAGACATCAGGGAGGCAGAGAGAAAAGGTTCTATCGCGACATTGATTTTAAAAGAGAAAAGAAGGATGTTTGGGGGTTTGTCGGGAAAATTGAATATGATCCAAATCGTAACGCACCCCTTGCACTTCTTACCTATGAAGACGGCGATAAAAGATATATAATCTCCCCCGCGGGGCTGAAGGTTGGGGATCGTATTATATCATCTATATCCGCACCGATCGAGAAAGGTAATAACCTTCCTCTTGAAAAGATTCCCGTCGGGACACAAATAAGCTGCATTGAAATTGTTCCCGGAAAAGGGGCGCAAATGGTCAAGGGGGCTGGTTCTTTTGCCGTATTGCACGGAAAAGAGATAAAAAATATTTTAGTGAAGTTGCCGTCAGGAGAAATAAAGAGATTTAGAAAAGATTGTTGGGCTATGGTCGGACAGGTCGGAAATCCTGAATTCAGGAATGTGAGAATTGGTAAAGCCGGCACAAAAAGACATTTAGGTATAAGACCTACCGTCAGGGGGGTTGCAATGCATCCGAATGCTCACCCGCACGGTGGGGGTGAGGGAAGAAGTGGTATAGGTTTGAAGTATCCAAAAACCCCTTGGGGCAAAAAAGCTGTAGGAAAAACCAGAAAGAAGAGAAAATATTCCAATCATATGATAGTTCAAGGAAGAAAAGCGGGTAAACATAGTAATCCGTCTAAAATTAGAAATTAATTATGAGTCGTAGTTCTAAAAAAGGTCCTTACATAGATGCCAATATATTAGAAAAAATTGGCAAAGGATTGGGTGTAAAAGAGAGTCCTGTTAAGACATGGGCAAGGGCAAGTATGATATCACCTGAATTTGTCGGAAAATATTTTATGGTTCACAACGGAAGAGTGTTCATTAATGTTTTTGTAACCGAAGATATGGTTGGGCAGAGGCTTGGAGAGTTTTCGCCAACGAGAACCTTTAGAGGTCATGGACAGATAGTTAAGAGAACGCTTGAAAAAACATAATTTTTTTTTAAACAACTTAATATGGATGTCATTACAACACAAAAATATGTTAGACTTTCACCGAAAAAACTTCGGATTGTTGCGGATGTTGTGAGAAAGTTAACCCCTGTTGATGCTTTGGAAAAACTGCCCTTTCTTAGAAAGAACGGATCTGAAACTTTTGTTAAAGTAATAAAAAATTCATTGTCCAGTGCAAGACAGAAAGGTTTAAGCGATACGGAATTGATTTTTAAAGAAGTTCAAATTGGTGAAGGGCCAAGGCTAAAAAGAGGAAGGGCTGCCTCTCGGGGACGTTGGCATCCTTACAAAAAAAGAATGAGCCACATACGCGTTGTGTTAACAACACGTAAATCCGAAATCCGAAACCCTAAATCCGAAACGGAAAAAGTAAAAGGAATGGAAATAATTAAAACCGATGAAAAAGAAAATAAAGAAAAAATGGTTGATAAAAAAGAAGATATGGGCACTGTTAAGAAAACAACCAAGAATTTAAAAAGTAAATTACAGTCCGTAATTTCAAAGAAAGGAGCAAAAAATAAATCCATTTGAGTTTAGAGTTTCGTATTTAGGATTTAGGATTTGAGAAGATATGGGACAAAAAGTTAATCCAATAGGTTTTCGAGTAGGGACATTTTATCCTTGGAAATCGCGTTGGTTTCAGGACGATGGAAGTTATAAACGGCAATTACTTGAGGATATCACATTAAGAAAGGCTCTGATGCAAAAGCTTAAAACGGCAGGGGTTGATGTTGTAGAAATAGAGAGGTTGCCAAAAAGCATGGTCATTATAATGACGGTATCAAGACCGGGAGTTGTGATCGGCCGCGGTGGTACGGGGATCGAAGAGCTCAAAAAATATGTTGTCTCAATACTCGAAGACATCAGAAAAAAATCTGTTAAAGATATTAAGGTTGAACTGAAGGTTAACGAAGTAAAAAATCCGGAACTTTCGCCATATCTTGTAGCATCCAGAATAGCGTCTGACCTTGAAAGAAGAATGCCATACAGGCGGGTGGTTGCAAAGACTTTAGAAAGAACAATGCAGTCGGGAGCTTTGGGAATTAAGATTGTACTTTCCGGAAGAATTCAGGGAGCGGAGATTTCAAGAACTGAAAAATTTCATAAAGGGTCTGTACCATCACAAACTTTGAGAGAGAATATCGATTATGCACAAGTACCTGCAATGACAAAAAGAGGTTACGTTGGGGTGAAAGTATATATACATAAAAAGGGAGAGTAACGACGACCTATGTTGGAACCAAAAAGAAGAACATACAGAAAAGAATTTAGAGGTAGAAGACGGGGTATGGCCATGAGGGGTTCAAGTCTTTCGTTCGGTGAGCATGGATTGAAAGCGCTTGAAGTTGGTTGGGTGACAAGCAGGCAAATAGAAGCAGGAAGACGGGCAATTACGCACACACTAAAAAGAGGGGGCAGGGTTTGGATAAGGATATTTCCTGACAAACCGGTTACATCAAGACCTGCAGGGCAGAGGATGGGAAGCGGAAAGGGTGACATTGATAGATATGTTTGCGTTGTCAAACCTGGAAGGGTAATATACGAGGTTACCGGTCCTTCGGTAAGCGTAGTAATAAATGCGTTAGAAATGGCATCTGACAAAATGCCCATAAAAACTAAGATTATTAGCAAGGAATAGTATGAAGAAAAAAGATTTTAATAGTTTTTATAATAAAAAGCTGTCTGATTTAAAAAAGGAGATCTCCCAACTTAAATCAGAAAAGAGAAAGGTAATTTTGGATATCGGTGTTGGCAGGGAAAAAAATTTAAAGAAGGCAAAAAATATCGGTAAAAAGATATCTCAAATAAGCACTATACTTAAAATTAAAGAGAAGAAGGAATTGTTAATAGTCAATAATAAAGAAATATGAAAATTTTTACAGGAACAGTAATATCGACAAAGATGATGAACACGGCAACCGTACGCAATGATGTGATAAAGATGCACAGGCTATACGATAAGAGATTTATCAGATCGAAAAAATACCATGTTCAAGATGACTTAGGTGCCAAGGTTGGGGATATAGTGAAATTTGTAGCATGTAAGCCTTTCAGTAAACTAAAAAAATGGAAGATAGTTGAAATTGAAGATAAAAATAAAAGTGTCCTGAAATCACCTGAAAAATCAGGCGGAGTTAAATTAAAAACTATAAGGAAAGGTAAAAAAATATGATACAACTGAGGAGCATGTTGATTCCCGCCGACAATTCAGGAGCAAAAAAATTAATGGTTTTTGGAATTTCTCATAAAGTTGGAAAGTACGCTACAGTTGGCGATGTGGTGAATTGTGTAGTCAGAGGTGCGGACTCCACGGGTATTGTGACGGATCATGAGAAGGTTAAAGTTCTGGTAGTGAGAACAAAAAAGGAGATTAGAAGAAAAGACGGAACATATGTACGTTTTGACGATAATGCGGGAGTTGTTATTGATAAACAGGGATTTCCCAGGGGAACGCGTGTACTTGGTCCTGTCGCAAAAGAAGTAAAGGATGTTGGATATACAAAGATAGCATCACTTGCAAGAGAGGTGGTTTAGGAATAAATACCAATAAATACCAATGCCAAATTCGGAAATGGATTATTTGAATTTGGTATTTTTGACGAAGTCTTAAGCTTTGCTTATTTGAAATTGTGTATATGTTGAAATTTAAAGTCGGAGATAAAGTAAAAATTACATCGGGAAAAGATAAGGGTCGTGAAGGGACAATAGAAAAAGTATTTTCCGTTGCCGGGAAGGCTGTATTGCCGGGTTTGAATGAGTATAAAAAACACATCAAACCATCTTCAGGTAAAAAGGGGGGTATTTTTACGATTCCAAGGCCGATAGTACTGTCAAAATTGAAACTGATCTGTCCAAGTTGTTCAAAAGAAACAAAAGTTGGTTTTCGAATAGCCGGTGACGTAAAAATGCGTTTTTGTAAAAAATGCGGGAAAGAGATTACACATAAGAAATAATTATTATGCAAAGACTACAAGAAAAATATACAAATGAGACATTGCCGATACTTGTTAAAGAGTTTGCTATCAAAAATACTTTGCAAGCTCCAAGGATCGAAAAGGTGGTATTAAATACAGGTATAGGTGACGCGCAAAAAAATAAAGAAGTATTTGAACGGGCTAAACAGGATTTTGCAGCGATTTCCGGACAGTATCCGAGTATTAGGAAAGCAAAAGTATCGGTCGCAAGTTTTAGTTTAAGAAAAGGTTCACCTGTCGGTTTAAAGGTAACTTTGAGAGGTAAAAAAATGTATGACTTTTTAGACCGTCTATTTTCTATAGTTCTTCCCCGTATAAGAGACTTTAGGGGGGTAAAGGTTGGCAGTTTTGATAAATATGGGAACTATACATTGGGTATTTCAGAGCATAGTGTATTTCCCGAGATAGACATTTCGAAGTCAGCGTCCAGAGGATTGGAGATCACAATTGTGATAAAATCTGGTACTCCCGAACGCTCTTTTCGTCTTTTAGAGCTTTTGGGTTTACCGTTTGAAAAGAAATAACTATGGCAACAAAAACTAAAGAGGTTCGTGAAACTAAAAAATTAAGATACAAAACGAGGTACACTAATAGATGCAGTCTTTGTGGAAGGGGGAGGGCATATATGCGTAAGTTCGGGTTGTGCCGTTTATGCTTTAGAGAACATGCTCACAGGGGAGAGATACCCGGTATTCGGAAAGCAAGTTGGTAAAAGTATATGGTAAATTATCCTATAGGTGATTTTTTGATCAAGCTTAAGAATGCAGCCTTAGCTGGGCGAAGCGAGGTTGTAATGCCTTATTCCAAGCTTGTCTTTAAAGTAGCAGAACTTTTGAAGAAAGAGAAATATTTACGTGATATCAAGAAAAGTGGTGGGGATTTGGTTGTTGATCTAGCCTATATGAAAAAACAACCCGTGTTGGTGGAGATGAAACTTGTCTCAAAGCCGGGAAGAAGAGTATATAAAAAAGTTGACCAGCTAAAAAAGCTTAAAGGATTATCGTTTTATATTATTTCAACACCCGAAGGCGTTATGACATCGAAAGAAGCTATTAAAAAAAATCTTGGCGGAGAAGTGATCTCAGAAATACATTAATAATATGAGTAAAGTTGGGAAGAAACTAATATTAATTCCGGAAGGAGTTCAAGTTGAGACTAAGGCAGATGTGCTATCGGTCAAAGGTCCGAGAGGGGAAATTGAAAGAAAATTTCCTGTACGGCTTTTATCAATAACCGTTCAGGATGGGATGGCGTCTGTTAAACCAATATCCAAGTCAGAAAAAGCTTTGGTGGTTTGGGGAACAACAAGGTCGCACCTTGCAAATATGGTCGTGGGAGTAACTGATGGATGGAAGAAATCGCTGGAATTGGTGGGTGTAGGTTATAGGGCTGAAGTCTCGGGAAAAGATTTAATATTGACGGTTGGTTTTTCTCATCCTGTAAAGATCTCTTGCCCTGAGGGAATTTCTTTTAAGGTCGAGAAATCTATTGTTTCGGTTGAGGGTATTGACAAAGAAATTGTGGGTCAGGTCGCAGATAAAATCAGGTCCGTAAGGCCTCCGGAGCCCTATAAAGGTAAGGGTATAAAATATGTTGACGAAATCGTCAGGAGAAAAGCAGGTAAAGCAGCAAAAACGCAAGGAGCTTAAAAAAATGAGAAATAGAAAACAGGAAGAAAAAAGAAAAAAAAGGGTACGCAGTTCGATCAAAAGGGTAGGTAAGAGACGACGGTTGACCGTTTTCAGATCGAATACTCATATTTATGCCCAAATAATTGACGATAATAAAGGAATTACCATCATTTCCTTTAATGATGTCGGTATGAAATTGGGTACTAAAGATAAATCGTTGACGGGGGTTCAGATGGCGGAAAAAGTAGGAGAGGAAATTGGAAAAAGGGCGTTAAAAAAAGGAATCGCCCAAGTTGTTTTCGATAGAGGGGAATATAAATATCACGGGAGAGTAAGATCTCTCGCTGATGGTGCGAGGAAGGGAGGACTTAAATTTTAATATGGATAATAATAAAGAGTACTCTGAAACAGTTATTGAAATAAAAAGAATATCCAAAAAAACCAAAGGTGGCAACACTATCCGTTTTTCGGCGCTTGTTGTCGTTGGTGATAGAAAAGGCAAGGTTGGGTTGGGTCTGGCAAAGGCGGGAGATGTATCAGGAGCAATTCAGAAATCTTTGGCTGCTGCTAAGAGAAAGATGTTTTTAGCACCCCTTAAGGGGACAACTATCCCCTACTCCGTTGAGGAAAAGTTTTCTGCTGCGAGAGTATTGATTAAACCTGCACCTAGGGGGTCTGGTATTATTGCCGGAGGTGCCATTAGAGTTATTTTGGAGGCAGTTGGTGTAAGAGATGCGGTCGGTAAGATATTGGGTACTAAAAATAAAGCATCAAATGTGTACGCAACCTTAAATGCACTTAAAAAACTTGCTTATTTTGATCGGGTCAGGAAAATGAAGGAAGATATTAATTTATGAAAAAACTCACAACCAGATCAAGCCGTTTCCTATACATCTCGAAGCATTGCAGGAATTGCCGTCCGGCACCATTTTGAATGAAGAATATTTAATTAAAGAGGGTTTTGTCAAAAAGAGTGATATATCAAAAAAGGGAGTTAAGGTCTTGGGCAATTATAATTTGACGAAAAAATTAACCGTGGATCTGCCGGTTTCCAAAAAAGCACGCGAAAAGATCATTGAGGCAGGTGGAAATGTTACAGGCGGATCTGTAAAGAATGTTTGAGCATTTCATTTCTTTCGTTATAGGTGTGAAATTGTTTACAACAAAGACGCAAACGAACCCTGATGCGATATGTTCTCCGAAATATTAAGTTTTTTTACAAATTTATTTAGATCGAAAGATATCAGAAAAAAGGTGTTGGTAACGCTTCTGGTTTTGGTGTTTTTCAGATTTCTTGCTCATATACCAGCCGCAGGTATTGATAGAGGATCTCTAAAAATGTTATTTTCCGGTAGTCCTCTTTTATCACTTTTAGACGTCTTTTCAGGAGGCACCCTTGCTAATTTTTCTATTCTTGCACTTGGACTGGGTCCTTATATTAACGCCTCAATCATAATGCAACTTTTGACCTATGTAGTTCCAAGACTTGAAGAGTTGTCAAAAGAGGGTGAGTACGGGCAAGAAAGGGTCAACCAATACACTAGATTTTTAACAGTTCCACTTTCACTTTTTCAGTCTTTTGGAATGTACGCTCTTCTTAAAAGTCAAAACGTAATACCTGATCTTGGAATTTTGTCTCTTGTCGCATTGGTGTTGACAATGACCGTTGGAGGATTGATATCTGTTTGGTTTGGTGAACTTATTAATGAATATGGTATCGGGAACGGGATCTCTTTTCTTATCTTTGCAGGAATCGTTGCCAGACTTCCGGTAACGATCGGCCAATCGATAAGTATTGTCCAAGGTGAAGATGTTCTTAAATTGGGTATTTTTATTGTATTGGCAATTTTCATTGTGGGTGTGATCGTCTTTATGAATGAGGCGACAAGGCAAATTCCGATTAACTATGCGAGACGCGGTTCAAGGATTAATGTTGGGTCTTCCTATTTGCCGCTTAGATTGAATCAGGCAGGGGTAATTCCGATAATCTTCGCAGTATCATTAGTTTTACTGCCATCACTTTTGGGTCAGTTCCTTTCAGGTATCGGCAACCAAAACATTGCTTCCTTTGCTTCAAGTCTGGCAAGGCTTTTTGATCCCCAGTCTTTTACTTATAACGCAACCTATTTTTTGCTGGTATTTGGTTTTACATATTTTTACACATCGGTCGTTTTCAATCCGGAAAAGATTGCCGAGAATTTACAGAAAAATGGCGGTTTTATACCGGGAATAAGGCCCGGAAAACACACGATTGAATATTTGAATCATGTTTTGACAAGGATCACTTTTGCCGGAGCTATGTTTTTGGGATTGATCGCAGTCCTTCCGTCATTTTTTCAAAGTTTTATTGGTATTTCCAATTTGGCAGTTGGTGGAACCGGCATTCTCATCGTCGTATCGGTTGTTTTGGAACTTACGCGTGATTTGCAATCCCAATTGGTTATGAAGAGATACGATTCCTTTTTGAGAAAATGAATATTGTAATATTAGGTCCTCCAGGATCGGGAAAGGGGACACAATCAGAACTTATTTCAGGGAAGTACGGTTTGTATTATTTGCAGACGGGAGACCTGTCAAGAAAGCTGGCAGAGAAGAACGAACGGATAAAAGAAATTGTTAATTCCGGTAAGTTAATTCCTCAAGAGGAGATGACACTATATGTTTTAGATCATTTGAAGGATGAGAATATTGACCTTAATAACATCCTTTTTGAAGGATTTCCGAGGTTTGTTTCTCAATATGAGGCTCTTGAAAATTTTCTAAAGACGAAAAGCGCTACGATTAATTTGGCGATCTCGATAGATATAAGTAGAGAGGAAACAATAAAAAGAATTTCAGCAAGAAGGATCTGTATCAAATGTACTGAGGTTTATAACCTGATTACTGATCCTCCCGATAAGGAGGGATTGTGTAGGTGTGGCGGCAGGCTTATTCAAAGGGAAGATGATAATCCGGAATCTATTGAAGTGCGATTAAGATATTATGAAAATAATACAAAGGAATTAATCAAGTATTTGGAAAATAGAAATTTTCTGATCCGTATAGACGGCAGTAGACCGATTCAGGAGATATTTAACGATATAGTTGAGGTTATAGAAAATACAAATGCAAAAAATACCGGTAAAAACTAAAGAAGAAATAAAAAAAATCATTGATGGGGGAAAGAGACTTTCCGAAATAAAACATTTTTTAGAAGAAGATGTAAAGATCGGAGTAAGCGCTTGGGAAATTGAGGAATTGGCGATTAGTCTTATCAAAAAGACCGGCGGTGAAGCTGCATTTGCCAGAGTGCCGAAGTACAATTGGGCAACTTGTATCAATGTTAATGAAGGAGTTGTTCACGGGATACCAAAAAAGGACCTGATATTTAAAAAGGGCGATGTTGTTAGTGTTGATATTGGTCTTTTTTTTGCGGGTTTTAATACGGATACATCCTTTTCCAAAGGTCTTGACGTGGATGAGCCGACCAAGAGTTTTTTGAATGCAGGCAGAAATACTTTAGAGAATGCGATAGCTTGTGCCGTAGTCGGTGCGAGAATATATGACATATCACAAACAATTGAGAAAAGTCTTGCAAGGTCGGGTTTTAATCCCGTAAAGACTCTCGTTGGACACGGAGTAGGTAGAAATCTGCACGAGGAACCACAGATACCGCAATTCATATACCAGGATCGACTTAAAACACCTGAAATACCTGAAGGTGCTGTACTTGCAATTGAAATTATTTACTCGATGGGAGACGGAAGCATCAAACACGAAAAAGATGGGTGGACAATTGTGACGGGTGATGGTAAAATATCAGCGCTTAACGAAGACACCGTAATTGTTACGAAAAGTGGTCCTTTGGTGGTAACAAGATACAACCAGGCATGAAGCTTGGTTTTTATTTTGTAGAGTAAGATTATGAAAAATATCCAACCCGTTAGTGTATACAACGGCAAAGTGACACAAGCCCTTCCGAACACTATGTTTCAGGTAGAGCTTGAAGATGGAAGGGTTCTCATAGCGACATTAACGGGAAAAATGAGAAAAAACTATATCAGGATCTTTCCGGGTGACAATGTAAAAATTGAAATGACCAAATATGATGTTGACAGGGGTAGGATAGTTTATAAATACTAAAGAAACGGGGAATATCATTATATGAAAGTTCAATCGTCGATTAAACCAAGGTGTAAAGATTGTAAATATGTCAAAAGAAAAGGTGTATTATATGTCATTTGCAAGAACCCAAGGCACAAGCAGAGACAGGGGTAACTTTTGTAACCGGTAACAAGTGCCTGGTGACTGGTTACTTTTAAACTATGGCTAGAATTTCAGGACAGGAATTAAGCGAAAAAGATAGAGTTTTGTATGCCTTAACGAAGATCAAGGGGATAGGTATGAGCTTATCTCATAAGATAATGAAAGACGCCGGTATTTCCGAAGATAAGAGAATGCGCGATATGTCTCCGGAAGATATTTCAAAAATTACCGAAGCGGTTGAGAAATATCCAGTCGAAGGGGATCTTGTGAGACGTGTAAGGGGAAATATCACAAGGCTCCAACAAACGGGTTCATACAGAGGCTCTAGACATTCAAAAAACTTGCCCTCAAGAGGTCAAAGGACAAGACACAATGCCCGTGGAAAAAGAGGCAAGAGAAAAACTATAGGAGCATTTAAGAAGGATATGTTAAACAAGACACAGCAGGAGGTGATTTCTTGGAGCTCTTCGGGAAACAGCGGATTCAAAGGAACAAGAAAATCTACCCCGTATGCCGCAACTACTGCCGTTGAAAAAGCACTTTCCAAAGCTAAAGATGAATATGGATTAAAGGAAGTAGAAATATTTGTAAAAGGACCGGGTGCCGGACGAGATGCTGCCTTAAGGTCGGTAAGAAGTGCAAATTTGAAGATTTCTATGATAGCGGATGTAACCCCTATTCCGCACAATGGTCCCAGACCAAAAAAGAAAAGAAGGGGGTAGGTTCATTATTTGAGGTTATTATGGCAAGATATACAGGATCAAAAGACAAATTATCAAGGGCTGAGGGCTATGACCTTTTTGGTAAGGGTTCAAAACTAACAAGGTTGAATGTTCCTCCTGGACAACATGGCAACAAAAGAACCAGAAGGTCGACCTCCGAATATGCGAAACAGCTTAGAGAGAAGCAGAAGGTAAAAAGGCTGTATGGTATTCTAGAAAGGCAATTTTCCCGTTACGCAGCAAAAGCATTAAGCACTAAAGGCAATACAGGCGAAAAGCTATTATCTATTCTTGAAAAGAGGCTTGATAATACTGTATATAGATTGGGTTTTACTACAACAAGAACTTCAGCAAGACAACTTGTTTCCCATAGACATTTACTTGTTAATTCCAAAAAAGTTAATATACCTTCTTATCAAATTAAAAAAGGCGATGTGATATCTCTTACAGAGAAAGCTATCAAGATTCCCGTTGTATCAAAATCCTTGACCAATAAAGATTACAAGCCCCCGAAATGGTTGGAGAGAAAGGGAAGTGTGGGGAAGGTTGTAAGTGATCCGGGAAGGGAAGATATTATTGAACCTATATCAGAACAAGATGTTGTCGAATATTATTCGAGGTGAGACTTCCATAAGCCGTAGGCTCGTGGTAAACTACTCTCTTAGTTAATTTAGGGTAGTTGCAATGAAAGGTGGTGATCAATGTGAATGAACCAATATTTCAAATATCAGAATTAGAAAAGAAGGCAGATTACGGAAAGTTTGTAATAAGTCCTCTTGAGGCTGGTTATGGACACACTCTTGGTAATTCCTTGAGAAGGGTTCTGTTAACAAGTCTACCGGGTGCGGCGATTACACACGTAAAAATTTCCGGAGTAAAGCACCAGTTTACTTCACTTAAGGGAATGAAAGAAGACATTGTCGAATTCATACTAAATCTGAAGAAGGTAAGAATTTTTTATAACGGCGATAAACCTATAAAAGCAAGTCTTGAAGCGAAGGGTCAAGGAGAAATAAAAGCGAAGGATATAAAAATTGATCCTCCGGCAAAGATTGCCAGCCCTGAAGTAGTTCTTGCTTATTTAAACAAAGACGCAAATTTAAATGTAAAGATGGATATCGAGACAGGTGTCGGTTATTCTTCCTTTGAAGATAGAAAGACAGATGAAGTTGGGGTTATTCCTATGGATGCGATATTTACTCCAATTATAAGAGTGAATTACCGGATCGAAGAAACACGTGTCGGAAGATTGACAAACTATGACAAGTTGATCTTAGAAATATGGACCGATGGTACCATTGATCCAAAACAAGCGTTACTAAAAGCTGCTAATACAATGGTTTCATATTATATGCAGATAGTTTCTCCAAAAAAAGTTGTCAAAGTCGATGAGGAGAACAAAAAAGATGACTTAGGTCCTATAGGAAAACTTTCGGTCGAAGAGATAAACCTTCCGACGAGAGTTGCAAACGCCCTCATTAAGGCGGGCTATGATACAGTTGAAGATTTGGTCAAGGCCGAACGGTCCAAGCTCGTAAAAGTTAGAAATTTGGGAGAGAAATCAGTTAAGATCATTGAAGCCGCTCTGGGAGAGAAGGGTTTGGTCCTGAACGGATAATCTTAATTTGAGTTTTTCACCTTCTGCTCGAATACTGAATTTTTATGAGAAAGAATGTTTTTGGTAAAAAGTTTTCGCGTGACACAACAAGCCGTCGCGCGATGTATCGGGCTTTGTTAAGATCATTTATTCTTAACCATAAGTTGGTTACTACGCATGCAAAGGCGAAAGTCTTGATTCCTATGGTTGAAAACTTATTAAACCAAGGGAAACAGGACAGTCTTGCGGTGCGCCGTCATATATATGCTTTTACCGGGAATGACAGGATGGTTTCGGATGAAATTGTAAAAATATCAAAGAACACAAAAGGGTCCGGAAGATCAATGATCAAGCATGTTAATCTTTCAGCCAGAAAAGGGGATAATGCTCCGATGGTAAGGATCGAATTTGTGGAAAAGATCGATATAGGAAAAATTATATCGGCGGATATTGGTGAAAAAAAAATAGCAGTGAGTAAAAAAAAGAAGCGGGAAATTGAGAAAAAAACCGAAAGTGTTAAGAAGAAACCTACTCCGCTTTCCGTAATCAGAAAGTTTTCATTAAAAAATAGAACGGATAATAAATAGACTATGAAAACATATCAACCAAAAAAAAATGATGTGACGAGAGAATGGCATCTGATCGATGTAAAAGGAAAAGTATTGGGAAGAGTAGCGTCGGAAATTTCTATAAAATTGATAGGGAAACATAAAGTTAATTACTCACGCCATATGGATAGTGGCGACTATGTAGTTGCGATAAATGCGGGTGAAATTAAAGTTACCGGCAAGAAAGAGGACCAAAAAGTATACAGAAGTCATTCCGGATACCCTGCAGGCTTTAAAGAAGTCAAATACTCAAAGTTATTGTCCGAGAACCCGAACAGAATATTGGAACTTGCCGTAAAAGGGATGATTCCCGATAATAGACTGAAAGATAAAAGATTGTCCAGACTTAAAATATTTACGGGTGATAAGCATCCGTATGAGGATAAGGTGAAAAAGTAGAAATTATGAAAAAAGCAAAAAAGATAGATTATACATATGCAGTGGGACGCAGAAGAACAGCCTCTGCACGCGTGAGACTATACAGGGGAAAAGGGGAAAACACCGTAAATGGTCTTCCTTTTGAAAAATACTTTGACAGCCCAGTATTTAACGCTATCTGGATCAAATCTTTTAAACAAGTTGATGCTTCGGATAAGTATTATTCTTCAGTCAGAGTAGCTGGCGGTGGAAAAAAGGGTCAGTTGGACGCAGTGATTCATGCTATTGCTAAAGCATTGGCAAAGGCTGAAAAAGACAAGTTCCGTTCATCTTTAAAAAAAGCAGGTCTTCTAACCCGTGATGCAAGGATCAGAGAACGGCGCAAGGTCGGCACCGGCGGTAAGGCGAGGAGAGAGAAGCAGTCACCCAAGAGGTAATATTTCGACCTATGAAGTCCCTTTCTATTGCCGTCCCCTACTTCACCTAACCCATTTTTTGGTCATATTGTCTCATATGAGAGTTGCAAGCTCGAGTATAAGGAGTATATAATTTCCACATGGCTTCAGAGGCAGAACTTAAACTTCCGAAGGGAACAAAAGTACCCGATCATTTGGCAATTATCCCCGATGGCAACAGAAGGTGGGCGCGGTCACGGGGGCTTCATACTTTTCTTGGGCACAAAGCTGGTTTTGAAAGAGCTGTGGAGCTGGCCCGATCTGCAAGAAAAATCGGTATTCATACAGTAACTTTATGGGGTTTTTCTACAGAAAATTGGGATAGAACGGAAGAGGAAATAAAATATTTGATGAGACTTTATAAAAAACTGATAGATGATTATCTGGTTGAAGCCGATCGTGATAATGTCAAAATAGTTCATTTGGGAAGGAAAGACCGGCTGCCGAAATTTTTACTGGATAAAATTCAATTTGCCGAAAAAAAGACCGGAAACAATTCAAAATACATTATGAATTTGGCAATAGATTATGGCGGACAGGATGATATTTTGAGAGCAGTAAAAAAGGTGGTTTCCGCCGGTATTGCCGGGAATGATATAAACAAGGATCTGATAGATAAATATGTAGATCTTCGGGATCAGCCTTATCCTTATGTGGATTTGATGATCAGGACTTCGGGTGAGCAAAGAACGAGTGGGTTTTTGCTTTGGAATTCCGCATATTGTGAATACTATTGGGAGAACGATCATTTTCCCGATTTTACTCCGGAAAAATTAAAGACTGCGGTCCTTGATTATTCCAGACGAAGAAGAAGATTCGGCGGAAACGATATAGAGGAGCATTTTTTTTTCAAACCGCAGATAACAGCTCAAATGGAACTTAAATGGTGGAGACTGGCAAACATTCCTGAAGATACAAGATTCCGCGATTATGCAACAGCCCATATAAAAGAACAATTTGGGTTTTCAAAAGATTTGGCCAAAGAAGCCGGAATTTTGTTTACACAAGCGGTTATTGAGGGGAATAAAAAGAAATGGGAAAATGCAAAAATCCCCCTGAAGAAGTTTTATGCTCTTATTAAAGAGGAGATAAAATTGGCCTTTGAACCGTCGCTCGTTACTTCGCTTCAGGTAAACTTATGGAAAGAAATGGTTGATAAAAGGGATATAGAAAATTCGGGTGATGCGGAAGATCTGGCTAAAAGTTTATACGCTGAAGTTTACAGGATCTCTCTTTTTCAGGCAACGAAAGTAGCACACTTATGTGTTCTGGCCAATATGGAAAAAAATTTAGCGATCAGAGGTTACGGTGACGAACATTGGGAAAAGGCGGAAGACTATCTTCAGAAATTTTACAGCGCGTTGAAGGAACGCGTAGCGTGACTAAAATGCGATGCTAAGGTCTCCTTACAGCGCGTTGAAGGAACGCGTAGCGTGAGGGATATCCTGCACAATAAAACCGCCCTTTATTTTTACCCAAGCAGTAAGGATGCAAAAATTACCAAAATAATAAAGAATAGATTCAGGAGAAATAACATCTTTGAAGGGCGGGACCTTGTTCTTATATAAACGATCAATGAGAGTATTGACGCCGTAAAAGGAATTATCAGAAGAAACAGCGTTTGCCATTTCAGAGACATATTAATAAAAATGTATTTATAAGCCAGACTCCAAAAATAGCTTATCGTTCCAAAAAACCAGATTAGTACGGAAGGAAGTGTAAGGATAATAGATATAAAAAACAGTTTGTCCTTTATATCAAACAATGGAACGATCTTTTTAAATAACCTTGCCTTAAAGTTATGCATGGGACTTTCTTTGTATTGTTCCAACCGGGTTTACCCGACGAAGTTATAAAGGAAAGTCGGGGTGCTGGGAATTGAACCCAGTCCGGACGCACCCCATGCGCCCATTCTACCGGTAAACTACACCCCGTAAATCAACCTCTTTTTAAGATTTTCTTTTTATGCCTTACTACATATCCGCCTTATAGCGGATACCCATTCTACCGATATGAAATTCATAAATATTTCATATAATCAGGTTTGCTTAATTGCTCATCATTCTGATTCGCAAGTCGCAAATCTAACTAGAAACTACACCCCGTCCTCTGGGTATTTTAACAAATTAAACGAATTATTCCCAATATACTTTTGGTGGGTATGGAATGTTATTTGGTTAATGTGTTAATATCAAGTTATCTTTATGTTCTTATTAACGACGCTTCTTGCTCAGGTAAGCAATCCATTACTTGGTGGGGATTATGATGTAGGGGGTTGGAACTATCTTAACAGGGTTTTACCATCCTTTGTTGATATTGCCTTTCTTGTGGGAGTTATTATTTTTATATTTATTTTTGTTGCGGGTGCCTTTGGGTGGATAACTGCAGGTGGAGATAAAGGTAAGCTTGAAACTGCAAGAAAAAGGATAACTCACGCTATAGTCGGACTTTTAATATTGCTTTTGGTCTTTTTCCTGACACAGCTGGTAAATGCAATACTTGGGATAAATATTGGAATGCTGGGATCGCCTGGTTTTGAGGGCGATGATTCTGATTCAACCGCAACTCCAACAATAGCAATATTGATCGGAAATTGTGACGGCGATGTGGATGACAATCTGTGTGTGTGTTCCTGCCCCACAGGTTATGAGCCCATTAATTTGACACAGTGTACCCTTCCTTTTCCTGATTGCACCGATCGTGACTGTGAATGTGTACAAGCGGTATATGAAGGATGTTATCCGACAGGTGCACCTTGTAATGTAACAGAACCCGATAACGGTTGTTGTTCAAACTATTGTTCCCCCGCCTCATTCACTTGTCAGGATGTTCCGCCGACAGCAACTCCTATGTTGACAATTTTTCCTACTGCTACACCTATCGCCTGTATTGGTTACAATCAACCCTGTGTGGTAACGGAAGGTGGTTGCTGTTCAGGTTTATATTGTTCTTCCTCTACTCTCCGTTGTCAAACTGTTTTACCTACAGCAACGCCTGCAGCGTCGACCCCGACTTTAACCGGAATACCGTTTTGTATTCCGGATGGATCAACTTGTGGGGGAACAGATCCCGGAGTTTGTTGTTCCGGAAATTGTTCCGGAGGAGTCTGTGCAGCGTCTACGGGAGGACCACTCCCCACATATTTTATAGTTGTAACACCGATACCAACCAGAACACCAACACCCT
>Ga0075620_123_pt1 | contig 48447 bp, 52 predicted proteins | sample RifGroA1_FD_68374 | JGI IMG/M metagenome (GOLD analysis project Ga0075620, IMG submission 68374) | Microgenomates (Woesebacteria) bacterium GW2011_GWA1_38_8 | reverse complement strand
CTGTTTCCATTAAATCCTACAGAGTTCTGCCATTTTTCAGTTCAATCTATACGACAACAATATCAAACCCCGGACCGGCATCTTCCGTTTCCAAACGTTTCCAGGGATAGAAGAGGGTTTTTACAAGAAGCGGAATAGAAAAATTGTGCTCGACATAGCGAAGCGCATATATCCATCTTTTGAGATAGTAATTAATGCCCTCGGAATAGTACCAGGAAAGAAACTCCATGTATAAATATTAACATAAACCAACAGTGATCTGTTTCTATTTAAATTTAAACTTTTTTGCACAGTCTTGTGGAATACTAAGATTGGTACACTCAAAACCTCCGGACATTCCCTTTCTATACCAACCAAAAGGTTCCAGAAACGGACAATTGTCTACAACTTTTATCATATAATGACCTGTTTGTTTATCCGAATCCGAATATGGTTCTGCATAGACCCCCTTCTCTTTAATTCTTTCCAAATGCCGATCACCAAAATAACTGTAAATTGTAGCTGACGGAAATGTTTCTTTAAGTTCTTCCTGGTTTCCATAAAAATCAATAAAACAATTTCGGCAGTGATCGCACCCCGTCAAAACACGACTGTTCAGGTTACGTTCTGACATAGTATCAGCTATTATACACCTATAGTATTGATAAACAATTGAAGCTTATTTTAGATTTTCATAAGTAAACTTGTGCTACCTTATAATTAATATCTCTCATCCATCTCCCAAAGAGCCACAATGAATAGCGATTCGCTCCATCCCAGAGGTGTGTTTTCGTTGTATTCCGGAGAATTTGAAAAATAAAGCTCAGGCAAACCCTCGGGCGTATCAAGTACGATCAGATTTTTTAGTATCTCTCTTGCCTTGTCCTTATATCCAAGTTTTTCGTAAATTATCACCAACCATGATAAACCGAATGTCCACTCTGCTTCTTCACTTATCTGATCCTTATTTTTATTATAATAATGATCTCCTTTGTACCTTATAACACCCCGCTCCCGAAGCAAATGATATTCGACATTTTCCAGTATTTGGATCCTTTGTTCATCTGTTACAACATTATATGGCCAAATAAGCGAAAGGAGAGATAGATCCGTGAATTTTCTTTGTGATTCTCTCGGAAGTAATTCTTTCAAAGAATCTTCTCCTTTTTTGATAAGCCATTTGGGAACTTCGATCTTAGGATGATTGGATATAGACTTCAGACCGGCGACACACGCCCCAACAGATGATGCATGAAGTTCTTCGTCTTCTTCCCACATACCCGAATCCGGGTCATGCCAATATTCAATAGCAGTTAAGTATTTGACCAGTTTATTTACGATGCGCACTTGATCATCGGTTTTGATAATCGATCTTTTTTGATTTGTTTCAAGTTCTCCAATTCTGTATAAAATGCAACCGACGGCATCGTTTTGTTTATTCCCCCATTCATCCCAAAACTCTTCAAAAGTGTCGGGGTGAAATCTTGCATGTATTCTCTTGTATGTTTCTCTCGGTTTTTCTTTGATCGCCCAATCGATCTTTTCTTCAAATCTCAAAAAGATATTTAGGATTGCGTAGTAAGTTTTTTCAATAGTTTTCCAGTCACCGATTATTTCAAAGGCAATAGTCTCGTAAAAATTATCTCTTAGCCATGATTTATCATATCCTGTTGACACACCTTTCTTTGATGCGAGAAAAAGTCCGGATTTCGTTTTTAATCCCCTAAGAATCTGGAGGTGCTTTTTTATAAGATCTTCATAAGTAAGCCTTGCCATAGGATTATAATTATTATGACAAACAATGTTTGACATGTCACTTCCAAAAGAAGTGTCATAACAGTAATAAATGTTATAATGAGTATTGTATAGGAATTATGAAGAGCGCCTTCGATTATTCAATCTTCGGCGGCTCGAAGGAGGTGGTGATAAATATGACAGGATACTACGGAAATATTGAAGATCTAACAGTAAAAAATTCATACTTCAGACAAGTTTTATTTACAGGACAACATACTCAATTGGTGCTTATGAGCCTAAAATCCGGTGAAGATATTGGTAAAGAAGTGCACAATAATGTGGATCAGTTCTTTAGGTTCGAAGCAGGTACAGGAAAGGTGATCATTGGAAATGAAGAGTATGAAGTAAAGGACGGGGATGTTATTATCGTACCGGCAGGAAGCGAACACAATATCATAAACATCGGTAGCGGTGATCTGAAACTGTACTCATTGTACTCACCGCCAAATCATCCGGATAAAACTATTCACAAGACAAAAGAAGAAGCAGTAGAAGCTGAAGAACATGAACACCACGCTTAGTGGAAAGTATGGTTACATGCTTGCTTTTATTAAGTATTTAAAAATTACAATTTCCATTGTGAAGAAAATTGAACAACAATTCCAATCAAGAGATTATCGTTTTCCCAAAATTGCTTATATCGGTTTTGTTTCAGTTAAAGTCAATGATAAAAGGGTTTACAAGGTGTGCCTGTCCAGATTGTTTGACAACTTTGACATTCTTAAAAGATATGTTCTTTTTGTAATCAGCGAATTCTCGAAATCAAATGATGGTTTTTCCCTGACATACGATGGCTACTTCATTAAGGTCGCTTTTGACCGTCTTTTTCCTCTTAAGAAATCGCACTGGAGTGCCAAATCGGTGGAGATTCCCGACTTTTACCAAAGATCAAAAAATGATATAAACATATTCAAATATTGGAAAATGAGTGAGATCCTGGTAACTCCGGATGAAAAAATCGACCGCGTCGAATTCTATTCACTCACCTTATCACTCTTTAAAAATACATCTTACAAGGATATCGATCTTATAATTAAAAATTCTGATCAGGTGGTTGATATCAAAGCTAAAAATGCTGCAATTTATTCTCTCGGCAAACCGGTAAAAGTCGATTGGCTTGCAGGCAGTAAAAATATTCATGATATAAAAATTTTTGAAGAATATATAAACTAAAATACTTAAAACCTTATGACTATACAAACAAAATATAAATGGTTCGACGATCAACTAGAAACACTTGAAAAGGAAAGTCTCCTAATAAATATCAGAGAGATCCAAAGTTCTGTCCGCGCAGTAACAAAAATTAACGGCAAAGAAGTTATAAATTTATGCTCAAATAACTATCTTGGTTTTGCCGACAATCCGGAAATAGGTGAATCTGCAAAAAAAGCTATCGATAAATACGGGGTCGGTCCGGCAGCAGTAAGGAGTATCGCAGGAACAACATCTTTACATTTGGATCTGGAAAAAAAGCTGGCAAAATTCAAAAAAGTTGATGCCGTGATCACTTACCAATCAGGTTTCTGTGCAAATCTGGCCGTGATTCCGGCTGTATCAGGTGAAGGAGATCTTATTTTTTCCGATGAACTCAATCACGCTTCAATAATTGATGGCTGCCGTTTAAGTAAAGCCGAAGTGATCCGTTACGGCCACTTGGACACAGCAGATTTGGAAAGAAAAATTAAGGAAACAAAGCGATCAAGTGATCAGTCGGTCAAGCGATTGATCATTACTGATGGCGTATTTTCAATGGATGGAGACATTGCTCCTCTTCCGGAACTTGTAAAAATCGCGGATAAGTATAACGCGATCATTATGGTTGACGACGCTCATGGTGAAGGAGTTCTTGGTAAAAACGGGCGCGGGATAGTGGACCATTTCAATCTCCATGGAAAAGTAGATATTGAGATCGGAACGATGAGCAAAGCTTTTGGAGTGGTTGGCGGTTTTGCTGCAGGCAAAAAAGTAATTATTGACTGGCTTTGCCAAAGATCCCGCCCATTTTTATTCTCTTCAGAACGACCGTTCCCGATGTAGCTGCATGTATAAAGGCTGTTGAAATACTCGAAAGATCGGATGAACCGGTAAAAAAGCTTTGGGATAACGCGGATTATTTACGAAAAGGGTTGCAAAAACTTGGATTTGATACCGGAAATTCCCAAACACCCATTATTCCCGTAATGCTTGGTGATGCAAAACTCGCCAAAGAGTTCAGTAAAAAAATGTTCGAGAGTGGTGTTTTTGCAGTTGCTATCACCTATCCGACAGTTCCTTTAGGAAAAGCGAGGATCAGGGTTATGAACTCTGCAGGTCACACAAAGGCAAATCTTGATAAGGCGATAGAAGTGTTTGGAAGGGTGGGTAAGGAACTAAAAATTATCAAGGATATTAAGTGATTCGATATTGTGATACTACGAGAAAACAAAAAATGATTTTTCTTAATATCTTAGTATCCTAATATCTTCATATCTTTTTATCAATTTTAAAAAGAGCATCAACAGCAAAATAGATTATATGACAGTGAACAATCCTAAAACTATTCTGATAACCGGTGCAAACGGTGAAGTTGGGCATGGATTAATTGAAAAACTTGGGAAATTAAGAACTAAAGAAATTAAGAAAATTATTGCACTCGATTTAAATGATTTGGATCCAATTTTGAACGACAAAGTTGATGTTTTTGTAAAAGGGAACGTTACCGATAGGGATCTATTGTCCGATGTTTTTTCCAAGTATAATATTGACACTGTTTACCATCTCGCAGCGGTGCTTTCTACAACAGGTGAGAAAAATCCGGAACTGGCGCACGAAGTCAATGTTGGAGGAACATTTAATTTACTCAGTATCGCCAATCAAGTTGCATCCAAAGAAAATAGAGTAATTAAATTTATCTTTCCTTCAACTATAGCGGTATATGGAATACCAAGCTTAAAGCTCAAGGCTCAAAACCCAAAGGTTAAAGAGAACGAATTCTTAAACCCGATCACGATGTATGGCGTCAACAAACTCTACTGCGAAAACCTCGGGCGTTATTTTTCTTCCTATTACCAATCACTGAACACAGATCACCGACCACTTCTTCTTGACTTTCGCTGTGTCAGATTTCCGGGATTGATTTCCGCCGAAACGATTCCAACCGGCGGTACCAGCGATTATGCACCTGAAATGCTTCATGCTGCTGCAAAGGGAAAAAAATTCGAATGCTTTGTCAGACCGGATTCAAAGATCCATTTTATGGCGATGCCCGATGCAATTGATGCGTTAATACAATTGACAAAAATACCGGAAAATAAGTTGTCGGGACGGGTTTATAACATTGCCGGATTCTCTGTTTCTGCAAAAGAAATTGAAAAAATGGTTAAAAAACATTTCCCGAAATCCGATATTTCCTATAAAGTAAATCCTGAAAGACAAAAGATCATTGACTCGTGGAGTGAGGATGTTGATGACTGCCTGGCAGTAAAAGATTGGGCTTGGAAGGCAGAGTATGATTTTAAGAAAGCGTTTGAAAAATATTTAATACCCGCAATTAAAAATAAATACAAATAACCTACGCTCCGCCCCTTAATATCATTGCATCAATAATTCGTTTTACAGCCAAGGTATAAGCAGATTGACGAAATGATATGTCTTTCTTTTTCTTCATTTCATAAATTTCCGAAAAGGATTTATCCATAATTTTTTTAAGTTTTTCATTTACCTCAACTACTCCCCAATAATAACCCGATAAATTTTGTACCCATTCAAAATATGAAACTGTCACTCCGCCCGCATTGCACAAAACGTCAGGCAAAATATCTATTCCCTTTTTCAAAAGTATATCTTCCGCTTCGGGGGTTGTTGGGCCATTTGCCATTTCCAAAACTGTTTTTGCTTTTATATCCTTTGCGTTATCTTTTGTTATTGTGTTCTCAAGTGCGGCAGGTACAAGAATATCAACGGGATGAGAAAGCAATTCATGATTAGTGATTAGTGATTGGTAACCGGATTTCGGGAGATTTAAAAAAGTACCATACTCATTTTTCAACTTTGTTAGTTTATCAACATCCAACCCCTTTGGGTTATAAACCCCTCCACTTGAATCTGAGATTGCAACTACTTTATAACCAGCAGCCGACGCAAGTTTTGCAAACCAATACCCAACATTCCCAAATCCCTGAATTGCAATTTCTATTCTTTCTTTCTTAATTTCTTTTTTTCTTACGTAATTTTCCAATGTATAAAGTCCTCCTAATCCCGTTGCCTCGGTTCTACCTTGCGACCCGCCAAGTTCAACAGGTTTACCTGTAAAAGTCGCGGGTGCCTGAAAACCAACTATTTTCTCGTAAGCATCCAACATCCATCCCATTTCGCGCCCTCCTGTATTAACGTCCGGAGCGGGTATATCTTTCCAGGGACCAATGTTAGAAGCTAACTTTTGCGCATATAAAGTACTCAACCTTTGAAGTTCGGAAATAGATAATTCTCCGGGATCAACAACAACTCCTCCCTTTGCTCCCCCAAAAGGAATTCCTGCAACGGCGCATTTTATGCTCATCCAAGTTGAAAGCGCTTTTACTTCATCTTCGGAAACATTCGGGTGGAACCTAATTCCTCCTTTGTATGGTCCTCTTGCATTATTATGCTGGCTTCTAAATGCTTTATATTTTTTAATTTTTCCTTTATCGTCCTTCAAACTTAAACTTAGAAAAATTACCCGATCCGGTTTTTTTAAAAGTTTTACAGCCTTCTGAAATTTCTTCTTATCTTGATATTCGGATTCCAGAATGGATGTAATATCATCGATTTGTTTTTTGGCGTTTGCAAAAGCTGAAGTCATGGTGCAACAATACTATATAACATGACATTAAAAATGAAACCATCAAAAATTCCAGGTTTCCAATTCTCCGGAATATCCAGTTTTACGAGGAAGTTCTTATTAAATAAGCTTGCAGTAATAATAATGGTATATAGTATGGCGTTTCTTTCCCTTGCGCTTTACAGTTATCAAATATATCAAAAAAACGCAGCTATTCGTTCGGAGATACGTTCGGCAAATCGGGAAAAAGAAGATATTGCCGGTAAATTATCTGTTGCTCAAACAAACTACGAAACTCTTAAGAATGAGGATCAATATTTACGCAACAATACACTCGAAGAAGAAATAAATAATATTCAGGAAACTTATAAAAATGCGGTGGCGGTATACGAAAAACTACTTGACCTGAAAAGCGGCGAAGAATATACAGCTGATCTTGATGGATCGATAGCCAACATCTTTTCACTTCTCTCGCAAAAAAATTATGCCTCTGCCTCGGCAGAAATAATCTCTCTCTCGTCAAATATCAAGAAAAAAACCGATGAGATAAATGCATCTTACAAAATTCCGGAAAGTATAACCGCGAGCAACTCTCCACCCGTTTCAGGCTATCAAAGACAAAAGGTCACTACCGATACCGGAAGCTTTATGGTAGACCTGATTTCTGCCGACGTCGGATCGACAAAAGTTATTGTCGACACCGCTTCGGATTCCGATTGCGGAAACGACTGCCCGGTTTTGTCTCTGGCTGATTATGTAAAAAGAAATAATGCTTATGCAGGGATTAACGGCACATATTTCTGCCCTTCAACCTATCCATCGTGCGCGGGAAAAACAAATTCTTTCGATCTTCTCGTAATGAACCATAAAAAAACCTACTTCAATTCCGGCAACAATGTTTATAGCAATAACCCTGCCGTAATATTCGGTGACGGTTACGTTCGATTTGTTTCGTCTGCAAGCGAGTGGGGACGTGATACTTCACCAAACGGAGTGTTGTCAAACTATCCACTAATGCTTTTGAATAGCGATCTCAGGTTTTCAGGAGATGGAGATGAGAAAAAAGCATCCCGCGGCGGGAGAAGTTTTGTCGCAAATAAAGGAAATACCGTTTATATAGGTGTGGTGTTTTCAGCAACCGTTGCCGATTCTGCAAAAGTAATGAAGGTGTTAGGATTTGAAAATGCGATCAATCTCGATAACGGAGGATCTACTGCGCTTTGGTATGGTGGTTATAAAGCAGGACCGGGAAGAAACATCCCAAATGCAATACTATTCGTCAAAAAGTAAATAACTGCACGGTGATATCAAAATCAGGATGAGTATTTCATAAAAAGCCTTTCCCAATCATCGTCCAATTTTTTAATCAGCTTCTCGATATTTTTTAATGTTATTGCTAAATATAGTTTTAGATGAAAATCGGGAGTATTATTAACCTCAGCCCATTGTACCCAAAGTTGTTTTCTTCTATTGTCCAAACCTTGTTTTATAAACTGAAATTGGACGTGTTTGCTTAATGTGTGGCGTCATGAATTGAATAGTTTTGGCTTTCCTGCCTTTTATATATTCACCTTTTTCTCCTCCCTCAAATACCATATTCGTATCTTACACCTAAAGAATTATTTCACGAAGAGTTCCCGGATATTCAACCTCAATTCCTCCAAATCCTTTTTTAAACCGCGTAAAACCTTTCCAGCTTATTAGCGGAAAGCGTTCATCATAGATCCCTTCAAAATCAAATACTTTTTTCCCTTCTTTTTTGGCCGCCTTAATCGCTTCCCAAGTAATAATTGTCGGCGCAAAAAGTTTTTTACCATCCTTTGTTGACGCCGCATACATGTAGTAAGAGACGTTTGAAGTACTGATCCGCAAAATCGCCGACAGCCACTCGTTGTTGATATGAACATAGTGGATCACTGCGTCTTTGGAAAATGCATTATAAATTGCTCTGATTTCCTTTTTCTGGCTCAAAAACATTCCCCGCTGCCCGGCACATCTCTGCCAAAACTCTGCAAATTTATCAATACTATCCGATCTTGTCGCCTGCATCTTATCACTTGTCGCTTTCTTACAATTGTATCTCGTCTTATAATGCATTTCCTTTAAAAGTTGTTCTTCGGACCTCCTCAAATCAATTTGTACTGTTTTACTTGGTAAAAATGGTGAATTGTATTTTTTGAATCCCAACTTCAATAGATCATTATGTTGCTTATTACTTCCGGGTTCTACATAAACCGTTGAGTATCGATATTTCTTAACAATATAACAATTTAACAATTTAACAATTTCCACCTGCGGTCTTTGTATCTTAACAAACCTCCAAAAAAGTATCTTTTTAAAATAAATATGAACCCCCTTGTACTCATCAACCCTCCATCCGAGATCCTGCATATATTGGGAGTAATTATTTGTTTGCCGAAGATCTTGATAATTATTCATACTTTATCGAAATATATTTTTCCGATATTATTCATATAATACAACAAATCGTATGGATACTTTTTTGGTTCTTTTTTTGTTACCGTTTATCGGAAGCATTGCCGGTCTTATCGGGGGTGCCGCTATACTGATAAGTAAAAATTTGTCAAATGTTTTGTCAAGATATTCCCTTCCGTTTGCATCCGGAATATTACTTGCCGTATCGCTTCTTCATCTTATCCCGGAAAGCTCTCATGAAATTGGAGATACTGCTTTTTTAATTGTTCTCACAGCATTTATAGTCTCGTTTCTTCTTGAACACTATCTTGTGTCAATGCACCACCACAAGGAGAAAGAACATACCCTTTCTCACGCAACGGTTCCATTAATAGTTATTGGCGATACTATCCATAATTTTATTGATGGCGTAGCAATTACTGCAGCATATGTAACCGAGCCGACTTTCGGATTCGTTGTGGCATTGGCAACATTTCTACACGAGACACCGCATGAGATCGGAGACTTCGGAGTACTTCTTTCCTCAGGACTGACAAAAGCAAAAACCTTTAAATTAAATTTTTATTCTTCTTTAGCAACTTTTCCCGGGGCTTTTATTACATATTATTTCTTCAAGGAAGATACGGAAACTATTGCTGTTCTTTTGGCAATTTCGGGTGGAATATTCTTGTTTTTGGGTGCATCGGATTTTCTGCCTGAGGTGGGTGAAGACTCCCAAGCAGAAGGAAAATGGAAAGAAATCGCTTTTGTGCTACTTGGGATCGTTCTTATGTTGGGTTGTTGACGAGTTTTGATACAGGATATGAAAACATCTCTCTGTGATTATAAGGCAATAATATCTTTAATATTTCTGAAATATCCGTATCTTTATATAAATATTTCTCTTCATCGTCAGGCTTAAGTATCACAGGCATTCGATCGTGAACATTTCTCATAATCTCATTTGCAGAAGTCGTAATAATCGCATATGTAAATATTTCCTTCCCTTCAGAATCATTCCACACATCATAAATTCCGGCAAATGAAAATATTTCTCTGTTTTTAATTCCGAAATAGTACGGTATCTTTTCATCTTTGATTTCTAACTTCACTTTTTTCCATTCATAGAATCCTGTTGCGGGAACTAAACAGCGCTGATATTTAATTGGTCTTTTAAAAGAAGCCTTATCCAATATTCCTTCTGATCTTGCGTTAATAAATCCTGTTTCGAGCTTATACTTTTTCGCCCAGAAGGGAATTAGACCCCACTTCATCATTACAAGATCATTCGGAGAGTTCCGAATGATCACCGGATTATAAGTGGCTGGAGAAATATTATAACTTTTCTCAAATTTAGAAATTTCTCCCAATATCCCGAACCTTTTTTTAAAATCAGATGTACTTGTCAAAGCATATCTTCCGCACATAGAATCATTTTTCATCCTTGATCCATTTTTTTCGGAATCAAAGAGTAAACGTATAGGATGCTAAAACCGTATCAAAGGCAACTAACGCAATATTGAAACACGGCTTGTATAAACTCTGTATATATATTTTATGTTATAAATCTTCCGACTTCCATTACGCCAACACTTTACTACACAAGTACAGAGAGGTGTGAACAAGACATAAGTAATTTATGCAAAAAGAAGGGAAGTACAACTTATTTGTTTTTATTCCTGAAGTGGTTTGCCATTCCTTCAACCGCCCGAAGGATCTCGATCGGGGTGACAAAAACAACCGTATTTGATTGATCGGAAGAAATATCGTTGATCGAATTAAGAGTTCTTAAGTGAAGCGCTCCGGGTGATTTTGCCATCGTATTGGCTGCTTTTGCCAAATTTTCCGCAGCAATGACTTCACCTTCGGAGTTGATGATCGTTGCCTTCTTTTCCCTTTCTGCTTCGGCTTGCTTTGCCATCGTCCTTTTCATATCCTCAGGTAAAATAATATCCTTAAGTTCAACAGAAATGACTTCAAGCCCCCAACTCGTTGAGGTCCCGCCGACAATTTCCTTTATTCTTTCGGCGATCCTGTCCCTGTTCGCCAAAAGTTCATTTAGTTCAACCTCTCCAACAACGTTTCTCATTGTTGTTTGTGCAAGTTGATGAACAGCATAAAAGAAATCTTCAACTTCAAGAATTGCCTTTGAAGCATCGATTACTTTGTAATAAATAATTATCTTTTGTGATCGCTTCCTGATCGGGAACATCAACTGCTTTCGTTCTAATATCGACTATTCTGCAGGACTGAATGATCGGGAAGACAAATCTCCAGCCCGGATCCAAGATCCCGTCAAATTTCCCGAAAGTAAACTTTATCCCCCTTTGGTACTGATTAACCTGCTTAACGGAAGCAAGAAGGAAAATAATTATGAAAGGAAAAAAGATTAACCCCATATATTAAGATCATATTACCAGTTGCTGTTCTATTATTCAAGAATACTTAGTATCTGATTTCCTGCCTTACCTTTGATTTTTGGATGCGGATAAAGTTGGAAAAGTCCGGTGTTATGTCAAAATACCTGATCTTCATGCGTAATTTTTCCGCCAGCTTAATCTCTTCGGCAACACCGTCAGAAACCTCTCCAAAAACCCAAAGTTCATCGCTTCTTCTAATTAAATTATTATTTGCTTCTATCAGAATTTTCCGGTCAACCGTATCCAGTAAAAAATATGAGTACATCATAAATGCGCTGGTTGGAGTGTATCCCTCGTGCAAAATAAATTTGATTATATGTTCGCGCATGAAAAAATTACGCTTGCTCATTGCCGCGAATACAACTTTTTTTAGTTTTTTTCTCATATCAAATGGTCTTGAATAGCAACAATTTGGATGATGGAGTTTTTTCTCCTTCGACTCCTTTCACTCGCTTAAGATTTTGTCAATTGATACTCGACCTCACACTTCACTGTCCTTGTTGTGGGTAATGACCCTCCTTTGTTAAAACTCCGGAAGGGTAAACACTTTTATCCAACTAGCGGATAATGACATTTCTTCCATTTTTTTCCGGACCCACACCAGCACTGATCGTTACGGCCGAGTTTGTTAGTTTGTTTATTGACTGCTTGGTTACTTTGCGAACCACTAAAAGCGGGATTTCCCGACGAAGCTGAAGCGAAGGCGGGGGTACCTGCCTGCGCTGTAAGGTCATCTCCAATATCTGCAAGTCCTGTTTGATCTAACTGATCAACATTTGTCCTTGCGTGAGCTAAAGGAATTGTTGGCTGAGGTGCGTGGGCTACACCAATTCTAAAAAGTCTTCTTGTAACTTCAGTATCGATCTTGCTTAAAAGCCCCTCAAACATTCCGAATGCTTCATTTTTAAATTCGGCTAAAGGATCTTTTTGCGCATATCCCCGAAGCTTCACTGCATCTTCGAAAGCATCTATTGTATCAAGGTGTTCGATCCACATATGATCTATCGAAGATAGATATGCGAATTTTTCAATTTGCGAAAACACAGCATCCCCCAACTCTTTCTTTCTTCCTTCGTATATATCCATCACGACTTTATTGAAAAATGTCTTTATTTCTTCATCGTTTTTTCCACCGTCCAATTGTTTTTTCAAAGAACTACGGCTTCCTTCATCAAAAGGGACTATCTCTAAAAGTCCCAAGACTGCTTTTTCCGGATCTATTTTCCCGTCTTCAACAGAGCGGGAATAGGACAAAATTCCTTCGATCTCGCTTTCTAATTTTCCCTTGACTTGAGTGCTTAGGTCGTTCGATTCAAGCACCTCACATCTTAATTTATAAATGATCTCCCTCTGCTGATTTTTAACGTCATCGTATTCAACAAGATGCTTTCTGGCATCAAAATGAAAACCTTCAACCTTGCTCTGAGCTCCTTCAATTGCTTTGCTTATAAAAGAATTTTCGATTGGCTGGTCTTCCGGAAGCTTGAAACGGTCCATTAAACCAATTATTTGTTCGCCTCCAAAAATACGCATCAGATCATCTTCCAAAGAAAGGAAAAATTTGGATGATCCGGGATCTCCTTGTCTACCAGCCCGTCCGCGAAGCTGATTATCGATCCGTCTTGATTCGTGTCTTTCAGTTCCCAAAACGTGCAGTCCTCCTGCTTCTATCACTTTGTTATGCGATTTTTCCCAATTTTTATATTCATTCGTCAATCTCCACTTCTCATTAGTCACTCCCTCAGGTTTATCCGGTTGTGACCCTCCAAGAACAATGTCAACACCGCGCCCTGCCATATTCGTTGCAACAGTTACAGCTCCGGGTTTTCCTGCATCGGCAATGATCGTGGCCTCTTTTTCGTGATTCTTTGCGTTAAGTACGTTGTGGGGTATCTTTTTCCTTTTTAAGTATTCATCAATGATCTCATTTTTTTCGATCGAGGTTGTACCAACCAGGACCGGTTGCCCTTTTTTATACTTTTCTTCGATCTCGGCAACTATTGCGCCATATTTCCCCCGCAAAGATTTATAAATCACATCTCTATGATCTTTCCTGACCATCACCTTATTGGTTGGGATAACAACTACATCGATCTTATAGATCTTTCTAAATTCTTCCGCCTCTGTCGCAGCAGTACCTGTCATTCCCGAAAGATGTTCATACATCCGGAAGTAATTTTGGAAGGAGATCGTTGCCAACGTTTTGCTTTCCTGCTGAATTTGTACTCCTTCTTTTGCCTCAACAGCTTGATGAAGTCCGTCGCTCCAACGCCTTCCAAACATAAGTCTTCCTGTAAATTCATCAACGATTGTTACCTTGTCGTCTTTCACAACATATTCCCGATCTTTTAGATAAAGGGTCCTTGCACGAAGAGCGTTTTCAATGTGGTGTATGGAATCGAAATCTTTCTCATAAAGATTGTCTATCTCCATGATCTTCTCGACACGCGAAATACCATGTTCTGTCAAAGTAGCACTTTTTACTTTTTCATCGATCGAATAATCGGTATCAGGATTAAGCGAGCCCACTAATTTGGCAAATTCATAATATTTTTTGGTAGGTTCTGTATCGGGAGCTGAAATAATAAGAGGGGTTCTTGCCTCATCTATCAAAATTGAATCGACTTCGTCCACGATCGCAAAATAGTGTCCGCGCTGGGACATTTCAGAAACGGATTGCACCATATTGTCTCTAAGATAATCAAAGCCAAACTCATTATTTGTCCCGTATGTTATATCGCAAGCATAAGACTCTTTACGGGAGGAAGGTTTAAGATGGGTTAATCTTTCATCTCCGTGGCTTGAGTCGGAAAAATCAGGGTCATAAACATACGATTTCATTTCCTGTGCAATTGCTCCGACAGTCATTCCTAGAAGTGAAAATATCGGTGCATTCCATCCTGCATCACGGCGTGCAAGATAATCGTTGACCGTTACAAGATGCGCTCCTTTTCCGGTCAGTGCCCGGAGATATAGTGCGGAAACAGCTGAAAGAGTTTTACCCTCACCCGTTTTTTGCTCAGCAATTTTTCCTTCGAATAAAGCTGTCGCCGCCATCAACTGAACATCAAAAAGACGTTTGCCTAAAGTTCTGACCGTAGCCTCACGCACGGTAGCAAAGGCTTCAGGTAAAACATCCTCCAAATTCGCACCTTTCTGAAGTCTTTCCTTGAAGTCAGCCGTTTTTTTTGCAAAATCTTTATCCTTTAGATTTTTAATTGTGGGTTCAAAATCATTTATACCAGCTTCTATTTTAGAAAGTTTGTCCACTTCCTTTTGGTTTACATCCAAAAATTTTGAAAATATTTTAAACATAACGTAAATTTTACTACATCCATATTAGCAGATGAAGTCTCAAATTGCTAAGCCAGCCATTGACCAGATACAAATCAATATTCTATAATCAGCTTATATGGTTGAAAAGACAAGGCCGGAGAATAAAACCAAAACATCAGCAAAATTATTTCGCTCCGAAAATGACCGTGTCATTGCCGGAGTGTGCACCGGTCTTGGTGAATTCCCTCACAAGGGTCTAATTCCGAGATCACCCGGGAAAATATTGAAAAGGGTGTAATTGAAATAAAAGATAAAGCCAAAGATCTCACGCATTCAATGAAATTAAATTCTAAAAATTTGAATACAAGACAGTTTTTGGGAATAATAATACTTGCCTTTGGTGCCATTCTTCTTCTTGATAACTTCGGAATTGTGAACATTGCCCGTCTTTGGAGATTTATTCCCGCGCTTGTGATAATCTTTCTTGGCATATCGATATTAAAGAAACGTGAGTGACAAAAAAGAAATCGACATAGGTAAAACAGTAAACAAAAAACAAGAACTTATTAAGTCATTTAACGGGTTCCCGAACATATTAGGTGGGGTCGTTTTTATCTCAGCCGGTTTGATATTGCTTCTTAATAACTTCGGACTTGTTTCCTGGTCAATTTGGAGTTATGTATTTCCTTTCTGGCCGGTAATTTTCATTTTCATCGGACTCGACATAATCTCCGGAAATTCACTCTTTTATAAAATTCTAACAACTTTGATCGGCTTGGGAATAATTGTTTTTATAATTTGTTACGGATTAACGGCAACCGATTTGCGCGTACGAAATTACTTATATGATTACTTTCCTATTTGGAAACAAATTAATCAATCTATCCCTCAAAAAAGTTATTTAGACCTCAACGAAATGTTCAAAGAAATCCCGGATGAACACCGTTGGGACAGAAGGGGAAATTCGTGGAACTGATTTTTGTCTGATACGAAAGACAAAACGGGGAATATGAAATACGAGAAACGGAACTATTCTTTGTTAAAACTCCGGAAAAGCAAAAAAACATATTACAATTCAATAATTGATTCACTTATTGCAAATCATCATGACGTTTGCCTCAGGATAAAAGTACTCAACTTTAGAAAAATATTTTTCGAGCTTCTCTCCAAAATTCATCGACTGAGACCTTTTTTCATCAAAGAAAAGCCTGTTGAAAACCGCAATGCCGCTGTCCGATAAAATACTTTTTACATTTACCAGAAAATCATCACCCTCAAATACCACAGGATATTCCTGACCGACAAACAAATCTATAGTTATCAGGTCGTATATCTTCTTATCCCCAACCGCCTTTTCTACAAACTCAAAGGCGTCGCTGACAACTATCTCCGCACTGTCTTTTCCAAGGTCAAGATATCTTACCCCAAGTTCAACAATCGTTTTGTCAAAATCAACACCCGTTATGATCGAATACGGCCATAATTTTCTCGATATTTTTGCGCAACTGCCTCCGCCTAGGCCTAAAATAAGAATATTTTGAGGCTCATTGATATGAGTTTTGATCTTTGATAAAGTATTTTTCCAAATGCCGAACACAACCCCTCCCGATTGTGTCAAATTTCCAACCTGCAGGTATGTTCCGTAACCGAGACTCTTAACCACGCTAATTTTTCCGTTTATTGGAGAATCTGCTTCTTCTAGTGTAACCAACCCGCTTAAAAGATCTTTTATTTTCATGTGTCTTCAAATCCCCAGTATATATAATACATTAAAAATCAGAGTCGATACCCCTCTGCTTGGAGATTATATAGTTTGGCGTATCTTTTATTTAATTGCATAAGCTCCTGGTGCGTTCCCGTTTCGGCAATTTTTCCCCCCGCAACAACAAATATTTTATCGGCGATCCTCACCGAAGAAAATCTTTGTGTCACAAAGATCAAAAGCTTGTCTTTGGAAATTTCGACCAATTCATTGAATATCCTTGCTTCGGCTTTTGGATCAACACTGCTTGTCGGTTCATCCAATATTAAAACCCTTGCTTTCTCTCTAAATAGCATTCTCGAAATTCCTATCCTTTGCATTTGACCGATTGACGGGTGGACCCCACGTTCAAAATCGGGGGATAATGGATTTTCATACTTAAGAGGCAACTCGTTAATGAATCCGTCAATTCCGGTCTTTTCTGCAGCTTTTTCTATAGCTTGAAGATCATCCATCCTATTAATATCCCCATAACCGATCGCCTCCCTTACAGTGAAAGGGTATAGTTCAAATTCCTGAAAGAGTACTGCCAACCGGTTTCTCCATTGAGAAAGATCCAGTTCCTTTAAATTCTTACCGCAAACAATAACTTCTCCCTTATCAGGTGTGTAAAATCCGGCAAGTATCTTGATCAATGTTGATTTTCCTTCCCCATTTTCTCCCACTATTGCTATCTTTTCACCCGGTTCGATAAGAAAGTTAACATCTTTTAGTATCCATTTTTGATCTTTATTGTATTTAAACCATACGTTCCTGAATTCGATGGAAATTTCCTTATATTCAATTTTTTCTTTGCGAACACCCTTATTTTCTTCCGCTTCAAGTCCCAACAACCACACAAGATCGGTTACATATATATAGTTTTCATATATCTCCAAAAATGATGACACCAAGCTCGAAAGATTTTGCTCAGCGCTTCTAAGCGAACGAAGATATAACTGGAATGAACCGACGGTTATTTTTCCGACTATTACCCAAACGACCAGAAAAGACGAAATAATTAATTCGTAAAAATTCAATGGCAAAAAACCTACAAATGAAGATATCTCTCTTCTTTTACTCATCTCCATCCTTTTTTCAAGTATTATTTCAATAGTTGCTTTCATTTTCTTGGTCAAATAATCGGGAAGACCCAAGATCTTCATCTCCATGTAGTTCCTGTTTCTTCGAAGATAGTAGCTTATCCAACCCCAAATCCTATGAAGCGGTGATAACTGTCCGTGCAGTTCGTACTCTTTTTTGATAAATCTGGAGTTGATAAAAAACCTCGGGAGCGAGAATAATATCACACCCAGAGAAACCAAAGGGCTTACAAATATTAGTACCAAAGTCGCAGTAATAAATCCAATAAGATAGTTCGGAATATCAGAAAGAGGCATCATTAATTGCCATGCACGCTGTCCTGACTCACGCTCGACCTTATTGAACCTATCCTTAAAATCCGGATTTTCGATTGTCGACAGGTCCAATTCTGTCATTTTCTTACCTATCAGCGCATCTATCTCTGCATCAAAAAATCTTGACAAATTCCTCCTAAGATATCCTATATAGCTGCTTAAAAAATTCCTGAAAAGCGAAAGCACCAAAGACAATACTACAAGAATTAAAACTGAATAAAGTATGGGTCTCCAATCACCGGAACCGCTCCCTGCAATCAGTTTGTCGATTATCAATTTTTCCAGATAGAAGGTCGGAACTGACGACAACCCCCAAATAGCATTTAATACAAAGACCAAGGTAAGTAGTTTTGGGTTCCCTCTATATATAAGTATTATCACCTCTCTCAAGGTAAACCAAACCTGACCTACTCTGTCAAAAGTAATCTTGGGACTTGGTAATTTTGTCTTAAATTTCCTCATCAGTTCATATTATCCCATTATTTCGATTTTACGAATACCGATTTCACAAAGATCCGTAAACGGCATTGAACACAATTTGCTTCGTATTTTATTAGGGTATACAATCTGAATTATGGAAAATGTACCCCTCCCCGAAAAAATACGTCCGAAAACACTGAAGGATTTTGTCGGACAGGAACACCTGGCAGGAGAGAAAGGAGTAATAAGAATACTTTTAAAAAATGCCGGTAAAACCGGATTTTTCCCATCTCTCATTCTTTGGGGACCACCGGGAATCGGAAAAACTACATTGGCAAGGATCATCGCTTCTGAACTTAAAAGGGAATATTTTGAGTTTTCGGCAGTGTCAACTTCGATAAAAGAGATCGAAAAAATTATGATCAAGGAAACACTTTTTCCCCCGATCGTGGTGATCGACGAGATCCATCGTTTTAACAAAGCTCAACAGGCTAAACTTCTTCCTTTTGTGGAAAAAGGCAGTATCACCCTGATCGGCGCTACAACCGAAAATCCGTCATTTGAGGTAATTTCCCCTTTATTATCAAGGACACGTGTCATCCTTTTACATCAGCATTCGGAGAAAGATTTGAAATGTATTCTTAATAAAGGCCTGAAATTTTTAAAAAGAAAATTATCAGGTAAGGCACAAAAATTTATACTCGAATCTTCAAACGGAGACGCGCGGATACTTTTAACAACATTAGAAATTGCAGCAAATATAACCTCATCCGATCCGCTACAAATTACCCATATTGAACAGGCTCTTCAAAAAAGACAACTGGGCTTTGATAAACATGGGGACGAGTTTTACAACGTTATTTCGGCGTTTATAAAATCAATGCGTGCAAGTGACGTTGACGCATCGCTTTACTACTTGGCAAGGATGGTCGCAGCCGGACAAGATCCTCTTTATATCGCAAGAAGAATGGTAGTATTTGCATCGGAAGATGTTGCTTCCCCAACCGCTTTAGTTGTCGCCAATGCAGTCTTTCAAGCATGCCAACAGATCGGATATCCCGAATGCCAGGAAAATCTGGCAGCAGGTACCGTTTATCTGGCGACAGCCAAAAAAGACCGGTCTGCATATAACGCTTACATGTCGGCTCTTAAAGATGTGGAAACTTATGGAAATCTCCCAATCCCGCTAAAAATATTAAATGCCCCGACAAAGTTAATGAAAGATCTGGGATATGGAAAAGGATATGATAAATATACAAAAGATAGTTTTTTGCCTGAGAAGATAAAAAACAGAAAATATTACTGAAGATAATATGAATTTACTATTAGTACTGCTTCCCAATAAATCTATAATAAATAAGATTTTTTATTTAAGAGACACAATTGTAAGAATCAAACAGGGAAATTTGGATTTGAACGCAAAAAAATACCCACACATATCACTTGTATATTTTAAAGACAAAAATCCAACAAAAATACAAAAAGAAAAAGTTGTGAATCTGTTTTCTAGCTTTGTTTTCCCGCTACCCATCCATTTAAAAATTATAAAATACGATACTTGGGATAATAAAGTTGTCGCAATTCTTGATAGGAAACCCTTGTCGGATACAATCATTAAAATTGAAAAATTACTAGAAAAGAACAGTATTGAAATTCATAAGGATTATACCGCTTTATATGGTAATTATTTTGATATAAAAATTGCAAGGCAAGTTCACAAAAAGGATAACGAAACTGTCACTAAATTAATTGAAAAAACACTACCAAACAAAATCGGCTTCGATAAAATCGCTCTAATTGATCGTGGGTGGAAAGAAAAGGATTTTCTTTGGAAAAAGACAAAAGAGGATTAGAATATTTAGAAAAAAGTAAGATTAATACCCAGTGTCGATTTTCTTATATTTTTATTCTTTTCAACCTTAATGAATTGCCGACAACAGAGATTGAACTCGCTGCCATCGCAAATGCTGCAATTTCAGGATTAAGAAGCATTTTATTGAAAGGATATAAAATTCCCATAGCAACAGGGATCAAAATAACATTATATCCGAATGCCCATATAAGATTTTCTTTTATCACTTTTACCGTTTTTTTACTCAATTCGATTGCACTTACTATACTCATTAAATTCTTATTCATTATCGTGATGCCGGCCGATTCGATGGCGATATCTGTTCCCGTACCCATGGCAATACCAACATCAGCAGATGCCAGTGCAGGGGCATCATTTATCCCATCTCCGACAAATGCTACCTTATAAGATCTGTTATTCCCAGTATTATACTTATTTTGGATTTCTTTTACTTTTAATGCTTTTTCTTCAGGTAAAACCTCCGCAAATACGTTTATGATACCCGACTCTTCGGCAATTGCTTTTGCCGTTCTTTCATTATCTCCGGTTATCATCCACGATTCGATCGATCTTTTATTAAGATTGTCGATCATTTCTCTCGCACTGGATTTTATTGTATCGGCAACTGCAATAAGACCGAGTATTTCCCTTTCGTCCGACAAAAGCATAACCGTTTTTCCCTCTTCTTCCAACATTTGAATGTTTACTTCTGTCCCTTCTGAAACCATTATGTTATTTTTCTGCGTCAAAGAGCGGTTTCCCAAATAGTAAATTTTTCCATTAACCATACCCCGCACTCCTTTACCGGAAATGGCTTCAAACTCTGTCGTTTTATCTATATCCAAACTTTTTTCCTTCACATCTGCCATTATTGCTTCCGCTAAGGGATGTTCAGATCCCTTTTCAAGTGAAGCTGCGATCTGTAATATTCTATTCATTTTCTGATTTTCTGTAATTACAATATCCGTCACCTTTGGTTTCCCTTCTGTTAAAGTACCGGTTTTATCAAAAATTACCGTTCTTACTTTATTGGCATTTTCCAAACTTTCAGCGTCCTTAATTAAAATCCCTTTTTCCGCCCCTTTTCCCATACCGACCATTATCGCGGTCGGGGTAGCCAACCCCAAAGCACACGGACAGGCAATAACCAGTACCGCGATCATATTTGTAAAAGCCTGGGCAAAAGATCCGAAATCGTACCAGACTACAAAGGTGAGAACTGCCAAAACTAAAACGATCGGAACGAAATATGAGGACACAATATCAGCAAGTTTTTGGATTGGAGCACGGGAGCTTTGCGCCTCGGATACCATTCTTATAATATTTGAAAGCATTGTGTCTCCACCAACTTTTTTTGCGATAAAAAGAAAAGATCCGGATTTATTTATAGTTGACCCGATAACAACATCCCCGACCGTTTTTCCGACAGGGATCGATTCACCGGTAACCATCGATTCATCAACGGAACTTCCACCGTCGATTATTTCACCGTCAACCGGAATTTTCTCTCCGGGGCGGACTCTTATGATATCCCCAACCGATACTTGATTTAAAGGTATATCCATTTCCTGATGTTCCTTCTTCTTTAAATAATCGGTCAATCGAAATTTTCCGTTTGCCAAGGTTAATAGAACACGTGCTGTTTTTGCCTGAAGCCCGAGAAGTTTTTTTATTGCATCTGATGTGTGAGCTTTAGCTTTTGCTTCAAAATATCTTCCCAATAAAATCAGCGTAATAATTACCGCTGCCGTATCAAAATACATCATTTCGGAGATTCCATTAGTTTTTAAATATGCGGGGAACACGACCATTAGCGCAGAAAACCCGTATGCAGCCGAAGTACCGATAGCAATTAAAGTATCCATACTAGCCGTTCTGTTTTTCAAACCGGACCGCGTTGCCAGATAGAATTCACTGCCTGCCCAAAACTGTACAATTGAAGATAAAAAAAGGAGAAGAAAGGAATTGGTAAAAAGTGATGGAGTAAAGAAAAACCAATCCGGAAAACTGCCGATAAAAATTATTATGCTTAATACTGCTGAAACACTGACTTTTATTTTCAGCTCCGCCAATTGCTTCTTTTTTTCCTCTTCTTTTATATCATCGGGGGTCTTTTCAGAGGTACTATTTTCATTTTTTAGATTATTCGAAAATATGGCTTTGTACCCGGCTCCCTCAACTGCTTTCTGTAATTCATTATCAGAAACCGATTTTTCATCAATCTCCACCGTTCCCATTTCGCTGCCATAATTTACATTTGCTAAAAAAACTCCGGGAGTTTTTTGAAGTTTCTTTTCAATCAACTTGGCACATGAAGCGCAGTGCATTCCAACGATCGGGAATGATTTTCTGACAAAATTATTTTTATTATTCGACGATGATTTTCCCATGGTACATATTCATACCGCAATGAAATCCAAAAACACCGGTTTTACCCGGTAAAAGAGTGATTTTAACTTCTTTATTTAACGGAAGAAATTTAGATATCTTATAATCAGGTAGAATAAAATCTTCCAGACAGGAATTTGGGTCCGTCCTTTTGATAATAAGCGTTGTTGATATCCCTTTGGTCAGTTTAATAACATCCGGTTTGTAACCGCCACTAACTAATATTTTAACCAATCCGTTTCCTTTAATAATTTCTTTTTTTTCGCCAAAAAAGAACCAATAAATTAATCCCGTTAGTATAAATCCGGCAGATGTTACTATAATCTTGTCCAAAGTCATGTTTTTTCCAACACTTCCATAATTTCCGCTATCGCCTTCTTTCCCTCACCTTTTTTTATTGAATCCGAAACGCAGGTGTCCAAATGATTTTTCAGGACAAGCTGGTCTGCTTTTTTAAGAGCAGCCTGAACCGCCAAAGATTGATGAACTATGTCAATGCAATAGTCTCCCGCCTCAACCATCCTGATAACTTTTTTCAAATGCCCGCTCGCAATTTTAAAACGGTGAATTATTGACTTTTGTAATTTATCGGGATTTTTCATACCATTTATGTAAAATTAATAATAAAATTATCTCGTATTATTGTATTTATTGTTCAGGGGACTATAAAACCCCCTTGACTAATCCCCCTAGGGGGGATATATTATGATATTATTAATTTTTAGATTTGTCAATTAATGAACACTATATGGCTGGCGTTCCTAACAGGACTTACATCGGGAGGAATATCCTGTATTGCAGTTCAGGGAGGACTTCTCACTTCTGCGATCTCAAATACCGAAAATACAAAAAACAATAAGGGGTTAGTGATGACTTTTTTGATTTCAAAAACCCTAACCTATACTTTTCTTGGTTTTCTTTTGGGATATATCGGTGCTTTTCTTGTTCTCACTCCGAAAGTATCAGCCGTCTTTCAAATATTTATCGGTCTTTTTCTTTTAGCAACGGCGGGAAGGATATTGGATCTTCACCCGATATTCAGATATTTTGTCATTCAACCGCCTAAGTTTATTTATAAACTTGCTAAGAACAACACTAATGCGGGAACACTTTTTGCCCCAATACTCTTGGGTGCGTTGACGGTATTAATGCCTTGCGGAGTAACTCAGGCAATGATGGTGGTTGCCCTCGGTACGGCGAACCCGGTGCAATCGGCTCTTATAATGTTGGCTTTTGTACTTGGTACATCACCTGTCTTTTTTGCACTCGGGATTTCTGTTTCCAAACTTATAAAGTATAAAGCTTTTAATTTTATATCAGCCGGAGTTATTGCAGTATTTGCCATAATCTCATTAAACGGTGCAATGGGGCTTCTTGGTTCAGCACATACCCTGCAAAACTATTGGAAAGCGATTACAGGAAACATCGCAAACACTCAGATTAAAAGTGCAGCGGTCGTGTCGGGTTTTCAGGAGGCTACAATAATCGTTAAAAATAATGGTTATACTTCGGATGTAACAACATTAAAAGTTGATGTACCAGTCAGATTAAAGATCATTACCGATAACGTTTACAGTTGCTCCAGATCATTCACTGTACCCGGACTAAACATCAGTAAGGTGTTACCGGCAACAGGAGAGGAAATTATTGAATTCACACCTACAAAGACCGGGCGACTTGCTTATTCATGCAGTATGGGAATGTATACCGGATCATTTGAGGTAGTCAAATGATTAAATCCTAAGCTCTAAGCACGAAATACTAAACCGCCCTTCGTCCCGCTAAGTGGGATTTCGAAGTGGCAGGCAGTAATTTGCATTGCCCTTCCGAAACTTAAGTGAAGGAGGGTTTCGGATTTAGAAATTCGAATTTAGGATTTGAATTTTATATGAGCAAAGTGAAATATAAAATTATTGGGATGGATTGCCCGAGTTGTGCAATGCTTATTGAATCGGAACTTGAGGATGTCGGCATAGAAGCAAGGGTCAGTTATGCAAAGCAGGTTTTAGAAATTGACGACAGTGTCGACTTGGAAAAAACCGTAAAAATTATTTCCGGTTTGGGGTACAAGATTGAGAAATAACTATTCAGGAATAGTTATTTTTTTACATTCTTTTTGTCCCTTATACAAAATTCTATATTCTATATACTATTGCTAATGGTGTCCTTGAAGTTGCAATTGCAGTTCCATTTAACATGTGGACAAATTCACTCTTACCATCTTTCTTTTTAAATTTGATATTCAAATTTCTTGCTTGATAATCGGTACAGTTGGAGGTTGATGTAACTTCTCCATATTCACCACGCCCTGGCATCCAGGCTTCAATATCATATTTTCTAGCTGCCATAGCTCCGAGATCACCTGTACACATTTCCAAAACTCTATAAGGAAGCCCCAGTCCTTGGTAAATTTTCTCCTCCATCTCCAAAATGTGCTGGTGATATTTATCTGACTCTTCAGGGGTACAGTAAATGAACATTTCTGCTTTAGTAAATTGATGAACCCGATACATTCCCTTAGAATACTTACCATACGCACCTGCTTCCTTTCTGAAACAATGGGAATAGCCTATATATTTTAAAGGTAAATCTTTTTCCGAGATTACCTCATCTGCATGTTTACCGGCTAATGTCACTTCCGCAGTGGCAATAAGTCCCAAATCTTCGTCTTCAATTGCATAAGTCTGCGCTTCGTTGCCTTTCGGCATATACCCTGTCCCGAGATAAAATCTTGATTTTGCAAGGTCGGGAGTAATTACCGGAATAAAACCTTCTTTGGAAAGGATTTCAAATGCATATTGTACAAGGGCTAATTCCAACAAAGCCCCGTCTCTGTAAAGAAAATAGAACTGTGAACCTGCCACCTTTGCACCTGTCTCAAAATCCAAAATTCCAAGAGAGGTTCCCAGTTCAAGATGGTCTTTCGGTTCAAAATCAAATTTTCGAGGTTCACCACTTTGGTCTTCCGAAGCATTTTGCGAAGGAGACCATTTTCTCACCTCAATATTATCTTTTTCATTTTTTCCGATTGGAGCTTTATCGGAAGGAACATTGGGAATTTGGTTTAAATTTGAAAGTAATTCTTTTTCAAGTTTATCCAGTTCCGGTTCTTTCTTTTGAAGCTCTTCCTTTATTTTCTTTCCTTTCTCAATATCTTTAGACTTTGCTGCAACATTCCTTTCAGCTCTCAAATTCTCGATCTCTGCTTGAAGCTTCCGTTTGTCCTCATCAAGCTTTAGCAGTATGTCGACTATTGAAGCATCGAAGTTTTTTACGGAAACTCCTTTTTTTACTAAATCCACATTTTCGCGGATAAATTTCAGATCAAGCATAATTTAAAACCTCTGTCATTCCCGAGAAATCGGGGATCCATATAGTCAATATTTTTATAGATCCCTGCCTGCGCAGGAATGACTTAAGGAAAAATTTGAATTTATATTTATAAAACCACCACGTTTCGCCCGAAATAATAATTTACAAATTCAAGCTAAGTATAGCAAACAAGATATTAGTTATCTATATTCCGATAATCCGAAATGTTTTATGCAACTCCATGACCGTCATATACAACTTCTTCCAGAACAGTTCTATTTGCTACTTTTCCCTTCACGACAAGTAATGTTCCAATATTTATTTCTTCTTTGGGTTCATCTTTCTTGAGATCATTTATTCCCATATATTCATTCCAATATGCCAGTCCGTCTTTTATTTCTTTATTTGCCACAATAATCACCCCGCTTTCTAAATTAAACAAATGAAGGACGAAGAAGCTTTATATTAAAATGTGAAGCTTTATCGCGGTGCCACCTTTATTCTTCCGGTAATTACTCACCGAAACTCCGGATCCGGCAATCACCGGACCGCATACTCTGTAACGGGAGTTCCCGGCTCATCTTACTCCAAATAATGGTTTTCGAAGGCGACTCGGACGGGGGAACAAAGGCTAAACCAAAAGTTTAGCTCCGACCTGTAACGTCTCTAATAAATTGTTAATGAAGGTATTCTAAATAAAATTTTGTTTGGGGTCAACCTTTAAAATTCACTACCTGATCTTTACAACCCCAGATCTTTTGATATCGATTGCATTGCGGTAAGGGCAATTTGAATGAAATCGTTTAACGGAATTCCAAGCCTGTGCTGACATTCTTCTATCTGTTCCCTTTTTACTCCTGCAGCAAAACTCGGCGATTTCCATTTGCTAATAATCGAATCTAATGAAACAGATGCAAGTTTCTTGTCGGGTTTGACCAAAGCCACAGCTACAATTAAACCCGTCAGTTCATCACAACAGTATAAAGACCATTCCAGATTATTTTTCGGAGGGTTCTGACCTGTATGAGCATAATTATGAGAAAGTATTGCATCAAGAATCTCCTTCTTAATATCACCCCTCTGCTCCAGCCATTCAATCATTTTTAAAGTATGAAGTTCGGGAGTATTTTTGGTTTCCTCGTAATCTCCGTCGTGCAGAAGTCCTACTATTTCCCAGGTCTCCTCCATAGCTTTAGCGACGGAGGACACTTCACCTTTACTGAAATGCTTTGCTAACGCCTTCATCACAGCTCCAACGGCATAGCAATGTCTTCGCAGGTTCTGATTCTGCATTTTACTATGCAGCAGTTCCAATGCTTCCTTCTTATTCATATCCATGTACTTGAAGGGTTGTTCCTTTCAAGGCGTATATAGTCATTTATTATTTTTCCGGGCGGAGGGTTGGAAAAAGAATTACTTCTTTCAAAGAATGCTGATTTGTTAAAATCGAGACCAATCGATCTATTCCCATTCCCCATCCTGCTGTTGGAGGCATTCCATATTCCAGTGCTCTAATATAATCTTCATCCAGAACCATATGATCTTCTAATCCCTTTTTCCCTAAACGCTCCTCTTCCAACCATCTATCCTTTTGATCGACCGGATCGTTCAACTCATTGTAGGCTTTGATAATTTCATATCCTTTTACCAGTAGCTGAACCGACGATATATAATGCGGATTCTCTTCTTTCTTTTTTGCAAGCGCTATCATCGCAGACGGGTAATCAACCAGATATTGAGGCTGCACCAAACTTGGGCGAATATATTCTTTGTATAACTTGTCGCAGAGTGCCCCATATCCAACTACTCCCTTTAAATCAAATTTAAGTTTCCTACCATTGATCTCTTTCTTTAAAGCAACTTCTGTTCTGGTTGCGTCAATATCTATTCCGGTTTTTTCCAGTAAAAGATCTCTAAATTTCACTCTCGGCCAAGGAGGCGTAAAGTCCAAAAGGTCATCTTCGTGTTGCACTTTATAACTACCGGTCAACTTATTAATTATCGTTGATAACATTTCTTCCGTCAGGGTCATCAGATCTTCGTAGTTTGCATACGCCCAATAAAACTCCATCATCGTAAACTCAGGATTATGCGCTCTATCTATACCTTCGTTCCTAAAAACGTGTCCTATTTCGTAGACCTTCCTGTAACCCCCTACGATCAAGCGTTTCAAATATAACTCGTCAGAGATCCTGAGGTACAAATCCGTGTCAAGCGCGTTATGGTGCGTCGTAAAAGGTTGTGCGCTTGCACCACCGTATATAGGCTGAAGAATTGGCGTTTCCACTTCCCGAAACCCCTTACTATCCATAAACTTTCTTATTTCCGTAACTAACCCTGTTCTCAAATCAAAAATCTTTCGAGCCTCTTCGTTTAAAATCAAATCTACATATCTTTGCCTATATCTTTCCTCAACGTCTTTCAATCCAAACCATGTGGAAGGAAGAGGTCGGATAGACTTTGAAAGTAGCTGGAAGTCATTTACATCGATACTTATCTCTCCCGCTTTTGTTTTTGTCACAATCCCTTTGGCATACAATATATCGCCAACATCCAAAAGTTCGGTAATTTTATAAGAATCGGCAAGTTTGTCTTTCTGAAACCAAAGTTGGATCTTGCCCGTTTCGTCCTTCAGGTCAAAAAAAGCGACGTTTCCGTGTCCGCGAATGGACATAACACGACCCGCAACCATTACATCCTGTTCCAATTTCTCACGAGCATCAGCAATATCTTCAATCCCTTCTTTGGGTTTTGATGGATAAGGATTTATTCCGAGGGCAATAAGTTTTTTGATCTTTTCCAAACGGATATTCCTTATTTCTTCAAGTTTTTGTTCGCTCATTAAGAAGTAGTATATCGCAAAATTAAGAAGCTGTGTATTATTACTCTATCGAAATGATCTCGTAATGAAGTTTCCCTGCTGGGGCTTCCACTTCAACCCCATCGCCGATTTTCTTTCCCATTAAAGCTTGGCCTAAAGGAGAAGTGTGTGAGATCTTCTTTGCTACAGGATCAGCTTCCCATTCTCCAACTATTTCGAAAATATTTTCGTTTCCGTTAATGTGAAGTTTCACCTTTGTACCAACCCCCACGGTATCCTTATCCGCAGATGTATCTTTAATTATGACCGAATTTTTAATGACCTCCCGAAGTTCATCTATCCTTCCATCCAAGAATTCGAGTTCATCCTTGGCATTTTGATAATCACTGTTCTCGGAAAGATCTCCCTGCCCTCTTGCATTTGATAGTCTCTCGACTAAATTAGGACGTTTTTTTTCCAATAAATCAGAGAGCTCATTTTTCAAAGCTTCCACTCCTTGTTTGGTCAATTGTAATTTATTGTCTTTCATAATTTATAAAATAGTAACTTAAAAAAAATCCTCCAAACGTTCCATTTGAAGGTGAACAATGTTTACTTATATGACTGAAAACAGTATTTAATAATACTATTCGGGAAATTAGACGCAAGAGTTAATTTTTGGGCAGATATCATATCAATAAAAACAGTTACTTGGTCAATTAAAAAGATCGAACAGGAAGGAATTTTATGCTTAACTCACACAATTGTCAAGCCCCTTAGAAAAAATATACTTGTATTTCAGGAATGAGTATTTGATAATTTTCATATATAATTACCGGGTTATGAGAAAAAAAGCTGGTTTAATAATTAAGATATTATTTTTTTGCGGGCTTTTTCTGATTTCGGGAACAATAGCTTACTTTTTCAGGATCTACAAAAATATTGTAGTTACAACGCCGGGAACTAAACAGACAACTCCCGCTCCAACCCCGACCCCCGATCCACTCCGTATTAGGAATATTCTCTTACTGGGTTATGCTGGAGGAGATCACGACGGCGCCGCGTTAACTGATACGATCATCCTGGCTAGGATTTATCCAAAAGATAAAAAGATTGTACTTCTTTCCATTCCCAGAGACATTTGGGTACCCGTTCCTATATCAAAAGAAAGTACTCAGCATTTCAAGATAAATCACGCATTTGCAATCGGTATCGATGACAAAAAGTACCCGGATAAAGATGATAAATACAAAGGACTTTACGGAGCAGGAACACTTTCCAAAGAAATGATATCGATCGTGACAGGAATAATGCCGGAAAACTTTGCAGCAATAAATTTTAGTGGTTTTACATCTATAGTCGATTCATTCGGAGGTATCGAAGTAAACATCCCATTTTCATTTGAAGACAAATATTACCCTATAAAAGGCCTTGAAAATGATATTTGCGGCAAAAGTGAGGAAGAATTAGAGTCTCTTCACGCAACTATGTCAGGTCAACTTTTGGAAAAAGAATTTACTTGCCGATACGAAACACTAAACTTTCAAAAAGGATATGCAGCGCTTGATGGAGAAACAGCATTAAAATTCGTACGGTCCAGACATTCGGATATAAACGGCAATGATTTTGGAAGAGCTCTCAGACAACAGGCATTTTTAATTGGTGTCAAAAATAAACTACTAAAGATCGGGTCTATACCAAAGATATTAACCTCTGTTAATACTCTGTCAAAAAATATTCTGACCGACGTTGATGTTAAAACCGCTTTGGAAATAGCTTCAGAACAGGAGACATTATCCGATTTCGAAATTAAGTCATTATCTCTTACCACCGACAATGTGCTTATGGAAAGTCAAAGTTCCGACCATCAATACATTCTTATCTCAAAAGACGGTATTGATAATTGGGAAAGTGTTCACCAATATATTAAGGAAAATATTTAATATTCACTTGTAAATCACCCCAGCAATCTGCTTTAATTAAACTGTTAATATTTAAAAAATATATGCTTCAAAACATATTTATTCTTATCACTTCAATTTTTATTATTATCAAGAGTGCAACAATGGCTTCAAAATATGCGTCAAAGCTTGCAGAAAGTTTTAATTTGTCAAAATATACCATAGGTTTTATTGTGATTGCCATAATTTCGATCCTTCCCGAAACATTTATTTCAATTAATGCTGCCGTGCAAAATGTCCCGGCATTCGGATTGGCAACGTTATTTGGTTCAAATATATCAGATCTGACTTTGATATTTGCGATTCTGGTTGCATATTCCGGGCACGGAATCCGGATACAAAGTAAGATCCTTAAAAACAATGTCGTTTATCCGATTTTTCTACTTGTTCCCATAATACTCGGGTTTGATGGAAACTATACACGTCTGGAAGGGTTAACCTTAATTATAATCGGCGCTGCTTTTTACTATTTGGCATTCAAGGACGGCAATCACAAATCTGCCATTGTTGATAATCCGCAAAATAAAAGTGAAAACACCATTCTTTTTCTTTTAAGTATGCTTGTCCTTCTCATTAGTTCACATTTTACGGTTACTTCTGCAACGGCACTTGCATATAATTTGAATATCAGCCCTATTCTTATCGGAATATTGATCGTTGGTTTAGGAACCACAATGCCCGAACTATTATTTTCCTTGAAATCGGTCAAAAAAAATGACGAGTCGCTGGCAATCGGAGACATTTTAGGAACAGTACTGGCTGACGCTACCATTGTCGTTGGCTTAATTGCTATCATTAATCCCTTTTCTTTTCCTCAAAAAATTATATATTCAACAGGAATATTTATGGTCGTGTCATCATTTCTTCTTTTTTACTTTCTAAATTCGCAAAAATATTTATCAAAAAAAGAAAGTTTTATTCTTTTCATTTTCTGGCTGACTTACATTTCGATCGAAATAGTACTTGGAACTTAAGGTGTAAAGCGTATATTTACCTTGTATGGTAAAAGAGACAGAAAAAACAAAAAGCCGGATTTTTACAAAATTGCGCACTGATCTAAAAACTTTTATAACCCTCGTTTCAGCTATTGGAATATCACTACTCGCAGGAGGTGTTGGTTCTGCGTTCACGGTAAAGAACATACCGACGTGGTATGCCGGTCTTAATAAACCATTTTTTAGCCCCCCCAACTGGCTATTTGCTCCCGTATGGACAACTCTATATATCATGATGGGGATCTCACTTTATTTAATTGTAAAAAAACAGAAACCCCTGTTTTCAAAGCCCGTAAAAATATTTTTGCTTCATTTGGTCGTGAACTCGCTTTGGAGCATCGTTTTTTTTGGTATGAAAAGTCCGGGATTAGCTTATATCGTAATAGTTATTTTGTGGTATATGATCTTCCGTCTTATCGGAATATTTTCCAAGATCGACAAAAGAGCTTCATACCTACTAATCCCTTACTTTGCATGGGTTTCTTTTGCATCTTTTCTAAATCTTTCCGTTTGGTATTTAAATAAATAATGGAAACCGTTATTATTACTCTGATTATCAGCATCCTCATTCAGGCAATCTTTTTCTTATTTGCTGCAACATTTAAAACAGATAAGGTTACGGATCTGTCATACGGATTGGGTTTTATTTTTCTTGTAGTTTATCTTCTGATGTCAAACGATTCCGCGGGTGTTGTTCAATCAGTGATATCGATAATGATAATACTTTGGGGATTAAGACTTATAATATACCTCTTTCAAAGAATATTAATGATCGGGAAAGATAAACGGTTTGACGGAATAAGGGAAAATTTTTGGAAGTTCTTTCAATTCTGGCTTTTTCAGGCAATTGCCGTCTGGGTAATAAGTCTACCCTCTTCGATCATCATCTCTAAAAATATACTCCCTGAATATTCTGTACTTTTATACGTTGGTGCGACAATTTGGATGCTTGGAATAATTACCGAGGGCTTTGCCGATTCGCAAAAATTCAACTTTAAAAATGACCCCAAAAATAAAGATAAGTGGATAGAAACCGGCATTTGGAAATACTCAAGGCACCCAAATTATTTCGGTGAAATACTTTGCTGGTGGGGAATTTATTTTATATCCCTTCCCTATTTAACAGGTTTTGAACATGTTGCAATTATCGGACCTCTCTTTATTACTTTCCTCCTGCTTTTCGTAAGTGGAATTCCGCCTCTTGAAAACAAATATAATGAAAAATATAAAAACGATACTTCTTATCAAAATTACAAAAACAGAACAAGCCTTCTTTTACCTCTGCCAAAAAAAGACTTACAGGATTAAAGTGTGGTTTTTACTATTCACTGATTCGAAGGTAGTGCCTCACATACCTCGCCATCGTCATCTCCATCAAGTCCATGGACGTCACTTTCCGGACCTCCGCAATATTCGAACATACCTTGTGCGTCTTCCTGATATTCAAAATTGTCGCAATTTACTGCTTCTTTTTTGCACCTGTCATCAATTAGCCATCTCCCGCTTTCCGTCTTTTCAACTTTTGATTCGGAAAGTGACCCTGTTTCAATAAGTTTTCCAAGATCCCAATCATTTCCGGACACTTCAAGCCCGAGTGCAAGAAGAAGAGCTACAAAGATTCCGGCAAGAAAAATACGGGCCTTACCCCAAAAGATAAAAAGTCCGGCAACAATTGCCATCAAAACAAGAATGATGGCAAGCCTTACTTTACTGTTTGATCTTGCTTTTGCAATTTTTCCAACCTTGACTTTTTTTGGAGTATCCATAGAAGTCTCCTCTTTTACGGATTCTGTCTGAACATCCTCTCTCTTATCTTCATCTTCCATAATATTAATCCAATTGTAGCAACATATGGAAATTATTCAATAACCACGCCGAAAATGTATTCATAAATAAGTCCGTTCTTTATAACAAATAGAATTGTCCCCGACATCTTCTCACGGGTTCACTGAACAGCGGACGAAGCATTTTCAACCCCGCTTTCTTTTTCTTCAGAAAAGAACATATAAAAATCATCGACACTTTTTACCTTCGTGTAATGAGTTTCAGCAAACTCATAAATTTCTGACGATTTATCCGTGTTGTTGAGAATCATCAGTAAGTCAGGACGTTTTATGAAAAAGCTTTCGGAAAATATATTCTTTTCTTTATCCAAATACCACGGGAGTTTTGGAACATACTTATAATTGTATGGAAATGTGCCGGTAAGTTGGTACAGTTCATGATGGGAATCAAGATAGATTGTGAAACCTTCATTATTTAACCTATTAATCTCCCGAATGGACAACTCATGGGTATTTTCTATAAAAGTTGTGTATTCCCCCAATTTTGATAATTGAAGGGTGCACATTAGTATAAAAATAAGCAAGTATGCAAAAGCATAATGAAATCGCGGTCTCTTTAAAAACGGACCGATAGATATAAATATACACGCAAAGGGAATAAATGGCTGAAGGTGGACAAAGTCATATCTTCCGTATATAAATATGAGAAGGGGTAACGCGTATGCAGACAAAAAAAGGATATTTCTCCTTTTTTCTTTTATATACTCCCGAACTGTTAACACAATAAAAGGTGCTGTAATAACGAACAAAATTAGTATCTCCTTCAGCGTGGGCAGTCTGAATGCATATTCCGGATAAACTTTCGAGTTGAAAATAATTGTCCAGTAAAAAAAGTCATTCATAAGTTGCCGGCTTGAAAAATAGATCAACATAAAAATCACCGGCAAAACAAACCCCAAAGCGAACATAAAAATACGCTTCTTATTTGCCCTGAAAAGTAAAAGTACAATAAATACAAGACCAAATACAAGAACAATAAGTTGCTTAAAAAGTAGTGCCAGAGAAAGAAATATGCCCGATAAGAAAGTAAGACGAAAACCCGCACCTTTTGTTTCCGAAATAAGTAGTAAATATGAGATTAGCACTAATGGAGAAATAAAAGAATCTATCCAAAGAACATAGCCCTCAAAAAGTGTTTGTGCAAATACGTACATTATATTTGAATAGAAAGAATATCTACCAGAATTTTTCAACTTACGGGTGATCAAATATATGGCTACGTGAGTAGATGCAACTATAAATATTTGCATTAACCTCAATCCCAATGGATTGGCTAAACCTATTGTGAAAAGATTTATCGGAAAGAAAAATATTCCAGGAAAGTGCTGGTCAATTATGTCTTTGTATGGCACTAATCCTTTGGCGGTAAGATATGGAAGTATTCTAAATTCTGCGGCCGGCCAAAAAACAGTTTGTAACAATATCAATATATGAAGAATTATTATTAATGACAGTATTATTGTAGTATGATTTTTTTGAATGAAATTTTTTACATCCACGATTAAGTCCGTCACGCCTCATTTTACATCAACAATTTACCCGATTAAACAGAGGGTTATTTCAAAGTATTTTAAGCTGAGTTTATCACTACAAAAACCAATTTGTAAAAACAAGAGCGTTTATCAAACGAACAAACCCCATTCGAGAAGATGCTTATATCATTCCAGAAATGAAATATTCACCGAGTTGAGTTCGGTAACTCAAAGTTATTTTGTTTCGGACTCGCAAATAATGCAATTCTTGGTTTCAATTAGAGAAACATAAGAATTTCGATCATATTATTTCCTATAAAAATAGGCGATTAAATTATATACTTACTAATAACATTAGTGACATGGAAAGCGATAAATCCCTTCAAGATTCATCAAAACAATTCAAACTGGATCTTGAGCAAATTTATCTTAAAGCTGAAGGGTCATATAAGAAGCTAATTGAAGAAAGACCGGAAGCGTTACCATATACGGCTTTTGTTTCAGAACTAGCCAATTCGGATTGCGATCATGCACAAACATTAAAGGCTTTATTGGTAATTGCACCCAAATTAACTAATATCGATGGTATTCAACCACCTTTTGATTCCACAAATCTTATAAACGGTGAAGAAGAATTGTTAAAGCAAACGGTAAAGAATTTGTCCAGATTGGGTTTAAATATTACTACAGACGATTTGATTATTAACCTTGAAAATGACCATAAATTCCAGGAGATAAGAAATAAACACGGATTTGGATCTGCCAACATTATACAGATAGCAGAAAAACTACAAGAAGAAAGTGCGAACGTTCTGAGAGCCACTAGAACATTTGAGGGAGCCAGAATAATTTTAAAAAAACACGCTCCCAAAATTCCGATACCCAAGCAAGAATCTTTAATGTATTTCCGTTCGAGAAATGACAAAAATGGTGGTTGGGGACTTAGAAAGAATGGTGGACATATACTATCAATTGATGATTATGGTTTTGATGCTTATATAACATTAAACGATGTAAAGGAAAAAGAACTAACAGACAAAGAATTTTGTATTAGTACATTTGTTATAGCAGCTCACGAACTTAGTCATGGCGCATTTGTTGAACTTTATGATATGGAAACTGTTAGGGAATCATTTAGAAAATCTAGGGGTAAATCGACAAACTTACGTCGAGCAATTTCTGAAGGATATGCAATATTAAACGAAAGTCTAATGATAGAAATTATCGAAGAAATTGCCTCACCCGAAGAGTCTCAATTCTTTATTGCATCCCAGTCGAGGAAAAATCACTTGAAAGAAAGTATAGATGATCCAAATAATAGAGTATATATTAATGGATACAAACTTGTTTGAAAATTAATCTGGCAACTCGGATTATATAACTCTCCCAAACAGGATCAAATTGTAGGAATAGCCAAATACCTTAAACAGGTAGATATTAAGAATGCAACAGAAATTACACCACAAAATGAAGAATATGAAAAAATGATTAAAGACCCGTTGTACAATTTACCTCTTGTTGATAAAGAAGCTTAATACAAACCAAAAATACAGAGCAGATTAGCACCAATATATTTGATGTCTGTTTAGAATATTAAAGAAACGCAGATGAAATAATTTGTGACGCTACTGGGAATCGAACCCAGGTTTACAGGATGAGAACCTGCTGTCCTAGCCGCTAGACGATAGCGCCTCATTCTTCGGCGATAACCCCGCTTTCGCGTTGTTTCGCGTTGTAGCGCCTCATTCTTCGGCGATAACCCCGCTTTCGCGTTGTAGCGCCTCATTCTTCGGCGATAACCCCGCTTTCGCGTTGTAGCGCCTCGAGAGTATTTTATCAATTTTCTCATCTAATTACGAGGAATTCGTGGTAAATTCTCAATATCCCAATATCTTTCTATTTCTTTGGAGCTTCTGTCAAAGCCACTTTCATTACGTCAGAATAATTTTCGGCAAAAACAAATTTAATATCTTTTTTAACGGCTTTCGGAACATCCTCCATATCTTTTTCGTTATCCTTCGGTAAAATAATTGTTTTAAGACCTGCCCTGTGTCCGGCAATTACTTTCTCTTTCACTCCGCCAATCTCCAAAACTCTTCCGCGAAGAGTGATTTCACCTGTCATTCCAACTTCACGCTTAACCGGAATCTTAGACAATGCCGAAACAAGCGCCGTTGTTATTGCAACACCCGCAGATGGACCGTCTTTCGGAACAGCACCTTCCGGAACATGTATGTGAACGTCAGTAGTTTGTCCAAAATCCTTTTTAAGTCCCAAACTTTGCCAATGGGAACGTGTCCAAGTAAATGCAGCACGGGCGGACTCTTTCATTACATCTCCAAGTTGTCCGGTCAAGGTCAAATGGCCTTTCCCCGGCATTAACGAAACCTCAATAAACAGTATCTCACCACCTGCCGGAGTTACCGCCAAACCTGTGGACATACCAACCTCATCCTTCTTTTCCGCAATAAGAGAAGTGAATTTCTGCGGACCAAGATATTTTCTAATGTCGGACATTGTGATTTTTTGCTGATAGTTTTTCTTTTCTGCTACAAGTTTGGCTATCTTTCGCAGAACATTTGCCAGGTTTCTTTCCAAATTCCTTACTCCCGATTCTCTGGTATACCTTTCGATGATCTCGTTCAGTGCATTTTTTTCAAGCTTTAACTTTTTATCATCCAGTCCGTGAAGTTTTAACTGCTTCATCCATAAAAATTTTTCTGCAATGTTATATTTTTCATCTTGGGTATAGCCGGGGAAATTAATTATTTCCATACGATCTCTCAAGGCAACGGGAATCGTTTCGATCATATTTCCTGTGGCAACGAACATTACCTCGGAAAGATCAAACGGAACTTCAAGATAGTGATCGGAAAATTCACTATTCTGTTCCGGGTCAAGTGCTTCCAAAAGCGCCGATGATGGGTCCCCTCTAAAATCCGCACCGATCTTATCAATTTCATCCAGCATAAAAACAGGATTTTTCGTTCCGGCATTCTTTATCCCCTGAAGGATCCTCCCGGGAAGTGCTCCGACATACGTCCTTCTGTGGCCTCTGATCTCGGCTTCATCCCTGATTCCCCCCAAAGATATCCGTACAAATTTACGCTTTAAGGCTTTTGCTATCGATTTACCGATCGATGTCTTCCCGACCCCGGGTGGACCGATAAAACAGAGTATCGTCGGTTGAGCATCGTCGTTTCTTTTTTTGTCTTTCCCAAAAAGTTTTCTGCTCTTTTTTATCTTCATGACCGCAAGATATTCCAGGATCCTTTCCTTTGCTTTTCCCAATCCGTAATGATCCCGTTCCAACACTTTTTCGGCGTTTGAGATGGAAACATTATTCGCCGTGGTCTTACTCCATGGCATATCGCAAAGCCAATCAAGATAGTTTCGCAAATATCCCCCTTCGGGATTATGGGGAGACATTTGAGAAAGTCTTTTCAGTTCCTTTTTTGCCTTTTCCTCAACATCTTTTGGCATATGGGCTTCTTTGATCCTCTTTTTGTATCCGCCGGATTCCTCCGAAGACAGATCACCAAATTCGTCCTCACCCAGCTCCTTTTCGATCGTCCGTTTTTTCTCAAGAAGCATGGTTTTTCTCATCTGATCTTCAAACCTTTTTTGAGTTTTTGTGGAAATCGTTTTTTCCAGTTCCAGAACATTCACTTCATGGGTAAGGTGTGCAAGCACTTTCATCAATCTCGTTTTCAAAGAAAGTGTATCCAAAAGAATTTGCTTTTCGTCAACTTTAATTTCTAAAAGTGATGCAATTTGATCTGCAACTTCATTCGGCTCGGGTGATCCCGATATTAATTTCATTACAGTCATTACTTCTGCCTGTTTTCCCAAATTGATTGCTTTTTTAAATAGTTCCACCAACTTGTTGGAAAAAGCTCTGATCTCGTCTGTAGGGGAATCTTCTCTCAACTCCTCAACCTCAGCAGTAATATAAGGATCTTTTTCAATAATACGGTCCAGTTTTACTCTCGCCTGACCTTTTATAACACAGTGGATCTCGCCATCACTCGACATCATCTGCGTAATTACTGAAATTGTACCAATTTTATGAAGGTCGTCTATTTGAGGATCGGATGTTTTTGCATCTTTTTGAGTAAAAATGGCAATGACCTTATCTGTTTGAAAGGCAGCATTTACAGCCGTAACGCTTTTTTTTCTCCCAAAAGTCAGGACCGCATCGGTATTTGGAAATACCACAGATCCTCGTATAGGAACAATCGGAATCACTCTTTTAATATTCGAGTCTTCATTCATAATATGAAGTTAATATATCTCTAGCAGTCTACACATCATTCTGCTAATTGTCAAGGATATGTCAACCTAAAAAATCATCCGTAGGTCTCGTCGAACGGTTCTTTCTCGTCCAGCCAAAATTCCTAATTTTGTACAAACATTGGATAGTATTGCCGGAAGTAAGATCTTTCAGAATCAAGCGAGAACTTTTTTAAAAAACTTCTCCATACCCAACTTTTCCAAAATATAAACGACCGCGATGCCGATCAAAGCTCCTGCAAATACATCAACAAAATAATGAACACGGCTTAAAACCCTGCCAAAAGAAACTAATAATGCAAAAAGCAAATAAACAATAAATAGTCTCTTATCTGATTTTCGAATACTTAATGCAAGCGCAAAGGCGCTTGATGCATGATTTGATGGAAAGGATGGATCAAATGGCCATGTCAAGGTTAGAGGAACTTGACCATTTGCGATAAACGGCCGCTCAGTTAAAAAATATTTCTTCAAGAAGTCCGAGATCGCCCATGCAACAAACATGGCGATGAATGCTATTACCACTTGTCTGAAAACCAATTTTTTCCGAAACATCCAAAAATACACAACTCCACCGACCATAAACAATATTAAAAAACTGGCAATAAAAGTGATCAGCACCTGTTTTTCTAAAGTGAAAATATTTGTTAGCATAATCTACTCATGAATTACTATCTTCGTCCCAGGGTTATCATTCGATGAATAAACAGTCCTATGGTCATTCGAAAGCATTGGGTATGTCCAATAGTAAAGTTCTTTTGCGACCTCTGTCGGCAGATTAACACAACCATGACTATGAACAGTTCCAAAATCATTGTGCCAATAAGTTCCATGGAGGCCGTACCCTCTTGATCTCGGAATTTCGGCGTTTTCAATAAACATAACATAAGGCACATTAGGAAGATTGTAATAATATCTTCCTTCCCCTCCCTCCATCAAAGTAGCTCTAACTTTAAGCCAAACCGTAAATTCCCCTTGGGGTGTCGGCCACCAGGGAAGACCCGTGGAAACTAGTGATTCCAAAAATACTTCTCCATTTTCCCATGCGGTCAGCTTCTGCTCGGAAAGGTCAACCTCCACCCATCTTTCTTCTCTCGGAACGACACTTAGCACTTTATTGTCATCAACATTAAAAACATTGGGAGGAAGGTCAATTCTGCTTCCATGCCATGATCCAACCTTTTTATTAAGATCGATATTTCCGCTCAGATCAGGAGATATTATGTTTTGTTCGACAGATCTGATCTCTTCCCTATCTCTGTCGGCAAAAATATAAACGAACAGAATCACAAAAACAGCTGAAAGGACAATAAGAAGGTTTTTTCCCGAATCTTTATGCATAATTTATTGTACAACACCATTCCACTAATGAAAAAGGCGGCCTGTCTATTTTATATCGGTAGTTGGATATTTTCCCCTGTACCTTTATATCTTTATATCTTAATATCTATATATCTATTCTACCTATGGGTTTAAAGCATTCCACCACCAAAAGCTTCAAATACGCATTTTGCGGACTTAATACTGCCATTAAAAATGAACCCAACTTCCGTATTCATCTGGTTTTCGCCTTTTTTGCTATCACCCTTGGATTAGTACTTGGACTTGAAATCTTAGAGTGGTTATTTTTAACATTTACCATTTTTTTTGTGCTGATATTGGAACTTCTAAATACCGTTCTCGAAGCAGTTGTAAATACCACCAGTCCTGAAGTTAACCCTTATGCAAAGATCGCCAAAGATGTATCTGCCGCATGTGTTCTTCTTGCTGCCGGAATGTCGATAATTGTGGGGGTTGCACTCTTTCTTCCGAAAATTATTTTGCTATTAAACTAACCACTCCTACCAATATGCAGTAGTATCCAAAGTATTTGAATTTATTCGTCGATAACATATTGAGTAATACTTTTATACATATAAGCCCGAATACAAACGAACAAATAATACCAACAATATATTCCGGCAATAATACAAAATCTTCCCCGCTTTTTATAATTTCCAACAAATTTGCTCCAAGTACTGCGGGGATAGAAAGTAAAAATGAATATTCTGCCGCTTTTTCTTTTTTCACACCCAAAAGAGTTCCTCCAAATATGGTCGACCCTGACCTTGAAATTCCCGGAAGGATCGCAAATGCCTGAAAAAGACCAATTATGATTCCATTTTTTATATCAACCGTATCGGTTATTTCTTTATGCTCATCAGTTCTCAAGTTCATTAATCCCGTAACGATCAGAGCAAAACCAACTAAGGTGGTATTTTGAAATATCGCATCAATCCCGTCTTTTAATATAAATCCAACGACGACTGCAGGTATCGTTGCAATGGCGAGTATCTTAATCTCATTAAACTTAAGTTTGATTATTCGATTGAAATAGAACACCAAAACGGCAAGTATCGTTCCGAAATGGAGAAAAGTATCAAAAAGTATTCCTTCCTGGGAAAAATTTGGAATTAGGGATTGTACCAAAACAAGATGCCCTGAGGAAGAAACCGGAAGAAATTCGGTTAAACCCTGAATGATACCGAGTAAGGCGGATTGAAAAATGTTCATACTTTTATAATATCAAATAACAATATACAAATAACAAATTACAAACAATAACCAAGTTCCAATAAAGGCTGTTTTTTATTCTTATTTCTATCTCATCGAATTTTTTACTCTTGAGCAAGTCGAGTGAGTACATTTAAAAAGTCCGAATAGTCCGAAGCGAGCCTGACGAGCTGAGTTTGAGAGGCAAAGTACGAACAAGACGGGGAAAGATTAAAAAATTCATATGAGTGTCCTTCTTTCTCCAATTTCTTGGACAAGCAAGAAATTGGAAATCGGGTTTGGGCAAGCAAAGAATGAAAAAAACATCATAGAACATTAAATTTCCTATCTAAATTATCCTCGGTCAACTCATCCAACTTCACACTATTCTCAACTTTATATTCCCCAATTTTAATTCTTCGTAAATTGGAAAGGTAAGCTCCGCATCCAAGTTTTCTTCCGATGTCGCGTGCGAGCGCTCTGATATATGTTCCGCTTGAAACCTTGGATTCAATTTTCAAAAGAGGATATTCATATTCAAGCAGCTTTATTGAATAAATGATAACTTTTCTTGGTTCGACCTTTAAGACTTTTCCTTTTCTCGCTTCTTCATATGCCTTTTTTCCTCCGGATTTAATAGCTGAATAAACCGGTGGTGTCTGCATCTGCTCACCTAAAAACAGATTTAAAGTTTTTAACATTTGAGATTTGGAAAATTGGGATTTGTCCATCGACGAGCTCAGGATAGTGAGTTTTGCCGAACCATTTCGAATTTCGATATTCGAATTTCGGATTTTACCGACTGAATCGTCGGTTTCCCTCTCCTCTCCCAATGTAATTTCCGCTACATAAGTTTTATCCATTTTCCCAAACTTTGTCCAAAGTTCTTTTGTTGACTCCCTTCCGACACCAACAATTAAAAGACCTGTAGCATTCGGGTCAAGTGTTCCGGCGTGACCGGTGCGTCTTATGTCTGTAATTTTTCTGATCCTATCAATAACATCGTGCGATGTTATTCCTTTTGGCTTGTCTATAAGCAGAAACATTCTATTCGTATTATAACCCTGTTTTTTGGTATAATTCCCTCAGTCTTGTTTACTGCTTATTGTTTCTTGTTTGTTGTTTACTGATTTATATTGCTGGATCGTCTGTACGAAGTAAGAGGAGTGAAACGACGACATGGTAGGACAACATTCCTGCAAAGCAGGAAAAAGAAATTGGTAGAATTGAATGATTTTACAATTAATCTGATATTGGGGGATCGTCTAACGGCAGGACGACAGAATCTGGATCTGTTAATCGGGGTTCAAATCCCTGTCCCCCAGCAATCCTTCGCCAAGGCTACGGAATTGCATGCTTTATGTATTACAGTTACATCTTACTTAGCTCAAAATCACATATTTTCTACTTTGGTTCATCAAAAAACCTGAAAATCAGATTGAGTCTACATAACCAAGGAAAAGTAAAGTCAACAAAACCACACATTCCATGGAAACTTGTTTGGTATGCAGGGTTCACTACGAAAAAAGAAGCAAAAGATTTTGAGCTATACTTAAAAACTGGTTCCGGTAAAGCATTTGCATATAAAAGACTTGTACCAGTAGCCTTAGCGAAAGATTTTGATAGAGGTAGGGTTCCAAAGGTATTACGAAGCTCTTGAGCGAAGTATACCCTGTCCCCCAGCACTCGAATTCCACTAAGAGCCTTCATTTTTGAGAAGGAGTGGAAACCATATAGCAAATATATTTTTTTGCTAATCCTACGAGTCTCTTCTTTTTGGGGTAGTGTAAACCCAAAACAGCTACTTGTTTGGCCATTTCGATTTTTAAAGAATTCTTTAGACCTTGCGAAGGTTTAAGAGAAATCTGACCTTGTGCAAAGTCAGATTCTAAATCTAACAAGTTATCAGTTAGATTGCCTAGTATATTAGCCTGGATTAAGAATTTCTTCACATTGGCAGGTATTTCTTCTGGTAAAAATAAAAATGCTAATTCCGCACTTGTTTCGGCTTCTTCTCTGGTTAATTTAATGTAGTTAGAAATTGTGTCGGTGGCAAACAGTTGATCACGTAACGACAATAGCTTGTCGACAATTTCCTCTAAGTGCGGGCCTATACCTCTTTCGGAAATTATATTCTTCAAGAAAGAAAAGTTCCTGACAGCATTTTCGGGAATATCCGAGGGTAACAAGTCTTGTTTTCCGGTCAGAAATGAGAGAATATGATTAGGAACTTCTGGCAAAATCTGCGGGTTGTCAGTAAGTTGATCGGCAAAATCGATGCCACAGAAAAGTTGGTCAAAGTCATGTTGTTCCTGAAGAGACACTTCGATACCGAAATCCTGCAAAACTGTAATAACCCTCCCCATGTTTTTTAAAGTGTACTCAGGACGGCGAGCCAGCGTTAGTCTTTCAACGTATGTCATATAACAGTTAAGCGATTGTATCATTAAAGTTGTGGTAATATAGGATATAAAGGTTCTATACCGAGATGCTCAGCTTTGCTAATTAGGATCGTCAATGGCCAGCCTGGACTGGACGAGTGTCGAGTCTAGGCGGGTAAGACAACGGAATCTGGATCTGAATATCGGGGATCGAATTCCAAAGGTATTACGAAGCCCTTGAGCGAAGTATACCCTGTCCCCCAGCTAATATGTAAAATAAAACCATGTCGTACAATAAAGTCATAAAAATAATACAGTACTTCATTTTTGTTATTACTGGTGTTTTTTTGGAGTTCTGGATTTTCACTTTCTCTCAGATTCTATCTATAAGGGACTGGCTATTTAATCAAAATGTTATCTGGGGTCGTTTTTTTACACTTATGATAATTGGTAATCTTTTTCTTATAGGATTTTTTTATGTTGTCACTAATTTGACGGAACGATTATTAAAATTAAAAACTAATCTGAGGTTAATAATTGTTCTGATTTGGATTGTGGCTTTTGTTGTAACATTTTTTTATTATTCCAAATAACATTGATTTATCTCGTTATATTTTTTAATAAAATAGGTTCGAACAGCGTCCACAGTTCGCAACAAAAACCATGATTGAAATACATCCATTTGGAGATTTTATTCCAACAACCACACATTATTTGCTATTAGGCAGTTTCACTTCTAAACCTAGTAATAATTATCTCTGGTTTTACTCAAACGGGAGAAATCATTTTTGGTCAATAATGGAAAAAGTATATGGCTTAGAGCTTTCCACCAAAGAGAAACAACAAAAACTTTTTAGAGACCTTAATATGGCCTTAACTGACATTATTTATTCCTGTGAGAGAAAAAATATTAATAGTAGCCTAGACAATAATTTAACAAATATTGTTTTTAATATAAAGGGAGTTGATAAAATTATCCGAGGAAACAACATAAAAAAGATATATTTTTCCAGCAGATTTGTTGAATCCATGTTTAGAAAATTATTTAAAGATTTTATTGAAGAGTTCCCTAATGTAAAACTAATCTATCTTCCATCTCCTTCTCCAAGATTTGCAGTAATGAGTAAGAAAGAAAAAATCAGGAAATATAAGGAGTTACTTCCCAATTTTGAACAATAGCAATTTCCGTTAAAGTGATAAAATAGGTTCGAACACTGTACACGGCAGCCAGCTAGAATATACTTCCAAAAACTATATTACTCACCCTGTTGGATACGCCGCACAAGGAACGGTATGCGACCTACCTATTAAACTGTGTAAAACCATTTGTCGTCTTTATTGTATAATTCAACCATGAACACGCACAAAATAAATATCCGTTTAAGAATGATTATTATTAAAAATAATAAGTTATTGACCACTTATACAAAAAATGGTGACTTTTATTATTATGTCGGTGGACATTTGGAATATGGTGAAACAATATTGGAGGGATGTAAAAGAGAAATTATTGAAGAGTGCGGAAAAGGGACAGAATTTACCATTAAAAAAGTTCTTTACATCAGAGACTTTTTTGATAAAAAAGAAAACAATCAAAATGTTGAACTGTTTATTCTCGGAGATATAAATAAATTTGAAGAATTGGAACACCACCTTGACCCGCAACATGAAGATGGTCACGTATGGTTAACATGGTTGGATATCGAAAACCTTCCTAACAATTTATTTCCTAAAACCTTAAATAAGAAACTTTTGGAAGATTTTAATAAAGGATTTCCAAATGCCGGTGAATATATTGGAGAAATAGATTAATATGAACAGCTTTGACAAATACACTAGTTACAAAACAATTCTTTCAGTTAATGCATTGATCTGGTGCAATGAAAAAGTACTGCTTCTTAAAAGAGCGGGTAACAAAAAGGTCGATCCGGGAGTATATTCGGGCGTTGGAGGAAAAGTAGAACCACACGAGAGTTTTTATGCCGCCTTACTGCGGGAAATTGAAGAGGAAACTGGATTAACCGAATTTGAAACGATAAGACCCTATTCCGTAACCCAGCATCCCTACCCGCCATCCGATTCCGAATGGGTAAATATTTATTTTATTGTGAACATTAAGAAACCTTCCAATGGTTTCAGACTTAAAAGAATATATAAAGATCATTTCAGAAAATCCGAAAGCCTTTATTTTTGGCTTTTTTGACCACGATAAAGAAGGAAATTTAACGGAGAAAACAATAAAAGTGATGTGATATTTTTAATTAAGAAACAGGATGGTTAGTCTTAATTCATTAAATATTCAGAAATGAGTTAAAATACAAGTATGTTAGTTAAAGAGACCATGCAAGAAAGGATTATACAAATTTCCAAAGATACAGGAATTCCAACAAAAAAAGTCTGGGATCTTCTGTATTTTCTGTGTGAGGGTGTTCCAATTGAAAATAATCAACTGGTTCAAAAATATTAAAAGATAAGGCAATTGAAGATGTCGAGGATCTATTCGGTCCGGAATATAAACCGGAAGAAACTTTATGGTCTACTCTTGAGAGTATAAATTACAATCAGATAATAAAACTTCTTAAAAGATATGATAATAAAAGACCTTTACCTGATAGGAAATACGACCAGTTTACGGCTACGATTGAGACTACAGCCAGACGTGCCGGTTTGTTGGATTGTTTTGGAGATATTGCCGGAAAAAGATTATTATTTTTAGGGGACGATGATTTCACATCTATCGCGGTAGCCAATATCAGAAAAGCTTCCGGTGTAACTGTTTTAGATATAGATAATAGGATATTAGATACTATCGGAAATATGATAATAAATGAGGGTCTGGAAATCAACCTTGAGAATTATGACGCCAGAAAAGCATTACCTACAACTTATAATCAAAAGTATGATGTTGTATTTACTGATCCCCCATACACACCTGAAGGTATAGAACTATTTGTTTCCAGAGCAGTCTTACCAATCCACGAGGTGTTTACTTCTTCTGGATTGATGATAAGGTGGGTATTCGATAAATTTAATAGATATCATGGAGCCGAATCAATCGGTAGCTCCAGTTCACTTTTCGTTCTTGATACTACTTCCAAAACCAAACCTTTAATCACAGGCAATTATGACAAACCAATCTACACCAACAATTAATCATTATGTGGCTTTAATTAAGTTAAAGTCCTTTGATGAATCACTCGTCTTTATTGAAGATGTCACTCAGGAAATAATAAACTACTTGGATTTAAAAGTGGTTAAAAAAACCTCACATCTTTTTTCCCCTAAGGGTGTTACTTTAGCTTATATTCTTTCGGAGTCACACCTTGTCATTCACACTTGGCCTGAATTAACCACGGTTCATATTGACTTAGTAACCTGCAGCTATCGTGGAATAGAAGAGTTTAAAACTTCTGTTAATTCAGCTTTTTCAGAAGAAGATATTGAATCTATCGAGATCAAATCTGTTGATTTTTGACAAACCGACACTACTTGGAATAAAATACATTTGTTATAGCGGTAGTAGGGCTCGCTGCACTCTCCAAAGAGTGTAGGCCGCAAAAAAGAAAAACCTACCATGAAAAACAAAGTAGATATAATATCGATTGACTTTAAGGTAAGTGGTACCAGGATTTTTATTCCCTTCAAAGCCGTATGTAGTGTTACCGACAAAGAATTCTCCGGAGAAGTAGTTGTCGAATATATCCCCAAAAACAAAGCTGTTGAGTATGTGGATATGGAAAGGGTTGTTAACGAAATTGCTTCCGGTAAAACAACCGCAGAAAAATTGGCCAACAATATTTACTTAACAGTCAAAAGGTCGATTATCCCCAAATACCTGAAGGTAACCATTGACGTTAAGCATTCCAAAGCACACCGTCCCGTTCAGGTGTGGATAGAAAGCAATTAAATTATGAATTTATTATTACTAATAATTTGGATTATGGGCATAACCAGCTTTACGCTTATAGGAAGTTGGTATGCAAAAAGGTATAAGAAACCGGATTTGCTTATTGCTTTGTACGTAACCTTTATTTTGGTGGCTCAGATTCTGGCCGCAAAAGTTTCGGCATTTAATCTCGGTTTCAAAGAGTTTTACGGACCAAGCGGTGTACTTGTTTTTTCCATTACCTACCTTTTGACGGACATTGTTAACGAAAAGTTTGGCAGAAAAGAAACGCATAAAATGGTCGCTATTGCTTTTGTTACTCAGATAGCAATGGTATTTTTTATTTGGCTAGGTACTATTTTTCCCGCAGCTCCTTTTTGGACTCTCCAAAGCTCGTGGCAACAAATATTTGGGTTAGTTCCTAGAATTACTTTAGCAAGTTGGGTTGCATTTCTGATATCTGAAAA
>Ga0075620_101_pt1 | contig 95368 bp, 88 predicted proteins | sample RifGroA1_FD_68374 | JGI IMG/M metagenome (GOLD analysis project Ga0075620, IMG submission 68374) | Microgenomates (Woesebacteria) bacterium GW2011_GWA1_38_8 | reverse complement strand
CCCAAGCCCTGAACCCCCCATTCCGCACATGATGACGTTGTTGATGTCTTTATAGTATTCAGGAACTTCGACCTTATTTGCATCCTCCCACGCATGAAGGCACTGATCAGGAAGCGATACAATCGATCCATACACATTTTGTGTGTCGTACTTTTTAATAGCCTCTTGTATATCCATTTAATGGTTTAATAATTTATTATTTTAATAGTTCAATAGTTTATAAGTTTAATGATCTCATTGTAAATGTTTTTATTATTACAGGCAATGACGGGATAAGTTGACCTGTTATTTTAATAGTCAGATATACCGTTGGAACAATACGAGATGAAGAAATACATATCCTAACATTTAGGATCGAATAAGTTTTAAAACTTCTTCAGTTTTTTCTTTCATAAGTTCTTCGCTTTTTGCCTCAAGAGTAAGTCTTAAAAGGGGTTCAGTGTTTGAAGGCCGTACAACAAATCTGTAATCCTTGTATTCGACGGATATTCCGTCAAGCATTGATTGTTCACCGTCTTTATATTTTTCAGAAATTTCCTCAATTTTTGTTTTGATGTTTGAAACAGTTGAGTTAATCTCCTCGCAAATGAAGTATTTCTTGAAGATCGGTTCAACAATTTTTGATAGAAGATTATCTGTCTTAGAAAGAAATTCAATAATTTGTACTGCCGGAAGCATTCCACAATCCGAGTACCAATAATCACGATAATACGTGTGACCGCTGGATTCAGTAGCAAAAAGTGCATTAACCTCTCTCATTTTCTCTTTTATGTACGAGTGTCCGACTTTTGAAATTACGGGAGTTCCCCCGTTGTCTTTGATTGCATCGATCAAACCCCAGGAATATCTTGGATCATAGATGATTTTTTCACCAGGGAATCTTTCTAACATTGTTTTGATCAGTACCTGATTAAGATAATAGGGATGAACGAATACTCCTTTATCGGCACAGAAAAAGACACGGTCAGAATCAGCGTCCCATGTTATACCAAGGTCAGCCCCCGAAGTTTTGACCAGTTGTATGAATTCCGTGCGATTCTCAGGTATAAATGGGTCCGGCCTTCCCTTAGGAAATGTCCCGTCAGGTTCAAAATTAAGTTTTATAAGTTCTATCGGTAAATTACCCAACTTGATGATATTTTCAAAAATTAAACCTCCGTAACCAAAGTTGGGATTAATTACAATCTTAAGAGGCTTTACTTTTTCCGGATCTATCCACCTTAAAATATATTTAGAATAATCGTCCAAGATATTATCTGTAATTTCCAGCATTCCGGTATTATTCGATTTTGCCAAATTGGGGTTGTTTATAATAAAGTCCCTAATTTCACCGATTCCACTTTCAAGTGTTGTTGGCACAACACCCTCCTTAACCATTTTGAAGCCGTGCCATTCCGGAGGGTTGTGTGAGGCTGTAACTTGGATACCTCCCGATGTATTATAATTACCTACTCCAAAGTAAAGCATGTCGGTTGACATCCAACCAACATCGAGTACGTCAGATCCGGCATCGTTAATTCCTTTTATAAGAATTTCTTTAAGAACTTTTGAATATGTTCTTACATCATTGCCAACCAAAACCTTTCCTTTTGGTTTGAATATATTTACATACGCATACCCAATTTTATATGCAACTTCTTCATTAACGGTTTCAGGATAAATACCTCTAATGTCATATGCTTTGAAGATTGATGAATCGATTTTCATTTGCGTCATTTATTCTAACTTCCTCATAATGAACAAATCAAGCTCATCTTTAAGATCTGCGCTCGATGTTTTTACTTTTATGTCAATTTTTGCCAGTTCATCGATAGTCATTTTAATCTTTTCTTTTCCAAAAAAACCGGCTTGTCTTTTAATATTTCCCAGGCGCCAGGGAGGATATGGAAGAATTTCATCCGAATAAAGAGCCAAAAAGATATCCCTTAATTGTCCGATAAGTATCGTAAAAACTAATTCTACAGGATCATTTTCAAGTGATTTGTGAAAATATATCAGGCAATTCTTTACATTTCCGGGATAAAAACTATCAATGAATTTCCACAAGTATTTTGAGAGGGGAAATACTTCATTATTTTTGACACGGGTGAGTTGTTTGATAAATGAAATTGGAATAGGAGTTTTGTTATAAATAATTACCTCCACATCATCATCGGAAGTATTAATATATTTGATAATTTGAGAATTTAATAATAGATAATTTATTATTACCACCAAACGTTTGTTTCCGAAAAGACTATTGGATCGTAATATATCAATGGTATTTAATTCTTTATCTTCAATCTCTGTCACTTCCCAACCTCTTCCTTTCCCTTTATTCACATATTCCTGCAAACGGTCATACGAGGCTAGGTTGTTGTCACCGTGAATTAAATAAATGTTCATACTTATCAAACTAATAAATAATTAAATTGATAAATTGTCATAGAGAAACTTGATTAAAGATACATAAATTTCCCAATTTCCTAATATATCAATATCCTAATATCGTTTCCCGTCATTCATCCTAACCTCTCTTATTAGTCTATCCACCTTACTCTTAAAATTCCTCTTTCCGCGTCTGATATGAGGTAACAAACTTCCTGAAAAGTTACTTGGAATATGAGCCAGTTCATGAAGAAGCACTTCGTCTTTTCTTTCTTTTGATAATTCATCGAATTTTTCCGATAGGATCTCGATTATATAGTGAGGGGGTACATTTAACGACATCTGCCAGACTCTTGAAAGACCCCAAATTCTTGCATAAGCCCGTGCACGAGAATTATATGACCGCAAGCTCGTAATATTTTTGATGTCGTACGGGAGTTTTGAGAGATTTATAAGTCGTTTTAGATCTTTTTCAACATCTGAAGCTTTTTCCCACAAAACAGCACTTGAAGTTTTTTTCTTTCTTCTTTTCTTTTTTTCTTTAGTTAATCTTATATACTTCAGCGCCTTCTTTAACCTCATTATCAACTTTTAATCCTACCACATCTCCGGCCTTTGCGTTATCGACACTGCTGTGTTCAACCTCCATTGATCCGGTTTTCTGCTCAAAAAGATCCTCTCCGCCCCTTTGGAATTTAATTGAATCTCCGACATTAAGGTCAGCCGATAGTTCAATTATTGCAACCTGTATTTTTTCGTAATAGTGAGTAACTTTACCGATCTTTACATCAGTCATATGTTATCACCCCCAATCGATAAATAATAAACAGAAATTTGTTGATAAAAAATCGTGATTGGTTATTGAAAATAGAAAATTGAGATTTGTTCTACTATTTTCCAATATCTATTTTTCTATTACTACTTTCTAATTTCAACAAGCCATTTTCGGTTGTTAGATATCTAACATTAATAATATAAATTAATTCGTTTTATTATTATAGCTTAATCACTCCTGTAACTACGGCGTGGCAAAGGGCAATTGCAAGAGCATCGGCGGAATTATCAAAATGTGTTTTATTTCCTTTCTTTTTTTTGATCTTGGGACCCAATATTTTTCTTACAGCTGTTTGCATCATTTTTTTATCCGATTTTCCACTGCCGGATATTTGCTTTTTAACTGTTCCGGGTGCGTATTCAAATATATTCAACTTATGTTTTTCAGCACAATATATCATTATTCCAATAGCCTGACCGACAGAGATTGCCGTTTTTGCATTCGTTGCAAAAAAAATCTTTTCGATCGATATAATATCGGGATTGTAATTTTTGATAATAAGGGAAAGCTTTTTATATATTTCTACCAGTCTCTTTCCAGGATTTTGATCCTTATTGGTTTCTATAAGGCCATAGTTAATAACTGAAAAAGAGTTTTTCTCAACCTTAATGAAGCCATACCCAGTCGTTGCCGTACCCGGATCAAGTCCTAAAATTATCATTTTGCTTTTTTAACTTTAGACTTAACAATATTTTTTTGGAGTACTTCTCTTTGCACACCACCCTTTTTGGAAAAATATAAGAGATATAATATTTCTGGAATTCCAAAAAGATTTACCACAAGAAGGCCGATGAACCAATATTTATGAGAATTTTTGGCAGCTCTCCAAAGCGATAGTCCTTTTAGGACAGCGTTATACGCCATATAAAGCAACAAAAATATGGGGTTGCTTCTAATTATTGTAAAAATATTATCGAGGTCGGGGGTCATTTTTTGTTATAGATATTTTTGTATGTTGCTTGAGCTCTTTTTTCCATCAAGCCAAGTTTTATATGAATCAGTGATCTTTGATTGTATAAGTTGATAACGTATGCTTTCCTCTAATTCTTCAAATGTTTTTTCGCTGCCATAAATATCTTTATTCTCTTCGTAACTATCCTTGACCTCTTCATCGGTAACAGTAATATTGTCTTTTAAAATTATCTCAAGTATCTTTTGTATTTCAATATTTTCCAGCAATTGTTCATAAGTTATCCCCTGATAAAGAAGGATCTCTTCGAGCGTAGTCCCCTGAGATTCAACAGAAAGGCGGATATTACTAAGTTCGGTCTGAATATCTGCATCGCTTATTTTTATACCGTTCTTATCTGCTTCCTGAAAAATAATAGACTTGGTGATCATATTGTCAAGAACCACACCCTTATCATTTTTTTCAAGTTCTTTAATATACTCAAGCCTTGAAATGGGTCGGCCATTTACTTTTGCGATATATATCCTTTTATAGGCACTGTTTAAAAATAGAACGAGAGAGATAAGGATCAAACTGAGAGAGAGAATATATATAAACTTTTTATTCTTATGATCGCTGGATGTGATCAATTTTGCGTTATTCCCTACAACACCCTTACTTTTGCTTTTGACCGTTGAGGATTTTTTTTCTGGCATAGATTATATTTTAAAGAAAAATTTAAATAAAATATAGAGGATGATTGCCAGATATAAAGAACTGCCGACAGGAAGATATATTTTATTCATTCCCTTTCTGGTATAAATATCACCGGGAAGAACTAGAGGATTCCCCGGACGTGAGGCGAGAAAATACATGACTGCAATAGAAAGAAACCAAATAAGCAAAAATATTTTGCCACCCGACATCTTTTCTACCACATTTACTTCTTCATCCATTTTTAAATGGTATTATTATAAATATCTAAATTCAAGTATCAAACATTTAGCAATGTTATGAAAAAAGGTATATTAAAATCGACTATATTTATCATTGCCATTTCTGTATTGTTTAATATCGGAAGCTTTTATAAAAATAATCCGTCGATTTACAATGCACCGGTAGATAAATTGCGCGATGAAGACAAAAATGACGATAATCGGGATGAGGATGGAATTATTTTATACGATAAATACCATATAAGGCTAAAAAACTTTGACGGATATGATGCAAAAATGATCACGAATTTTGAGGAGAAATTATCGACTCTTGCGGCAAAAAAAGGAAATAGTTGCGACGCAATAACCAACGCCGGTTTTTTTAATACTGACAGAAGCCCTATTGGACTTATTGCTATTGACGGGAAAACACGTTCATTTTATGAGAGTAATGAGATATTTAATGCATTTGTTTGTTACCGCGGAGCAGATAATTGGTCGATCAATATGAGCGACAAAGAACAACCTCTTTGTAAATTCATTTTTCAAACAGGACCATTATTGGTTTATCAATTTGAAAATCAGGATCTTAGTTCAAACAACTCGGTTGGGAGAAGAACTGTGTTTATTCTTGACGAAAATGATTTCCCCTATATTTTAATGGTTTATGACAGTAGTGATTATTTTAGCGGTCCGGATTTTTCAACAATATTGTCCATACTAAGTTATCTGGAAGGTAATAAGGGAATAAAAATAAAAAGTGCAATAAATTTTGATGGAGGAACTGCCTCATCATATATTGATAGCAGTTTTGAAATAAATGAATTGATCCCCCCGGGTGCGTTCTTATGTTTTAATGATATTAATTAAGCCCGATCATTTTTTGATAAATAAGTTTTTTATTTTGTATTAACTGAGAAATCACTATAATTTTTATTTTCTGATCGGTGATCTTATTTTTATAAAAATAATAATCGATCGTCTTCCTTATCTTGTTCAGCTTTTTTACATTTACAGATTCCTCGGGATAGCCATACCGCAGTCCCCATCGGGTTTTTACTTCACAAAAATATATTATCCCGCATTTTATAGCAATAATATCAAGCTCTCCAAAAGAAGAACGGAAATTCTTCTCAATGATTTTAAAACCGGCACACATCAAATATTTTGAAGCAAGTTGTTCACCTACCCTACCCTTTGATGTTCCGGATGAGATCATTTTGGGTACTTTTAAGTAATACTATTTTTTGGTTCCCGATGTCTTTATTTTACTGTCTTTCCGGATATTTCTCGAATATATTCTCTCAATATCTTTTTTAGACTTATCTCTAATATAATAAAGTTTGGCTTTTTTGGATCCCCGAAGACCTTCTTTTGTAACACTTATATCCTCAATTATATTGTGATTTACGGGAAACATCCTTTCAATACCGATCAGATTTGCGCCAATTCTTCTGACCGTAATACTTTTACTTTCCCTGTCTCCTTTTATCTTAATTATTGTTCCAATAAATATTTGCTTCCTGGCTTTTCCGCTTTCTACTGTTTTAGTGGTGATCTTAACCTTGTCGCCGACCCCAATGGATACGTCATTAAATGAAAATGTATTTGTCATGGTTCGTATTATAATTTATATAGCCTCACTTTATCAAGGACATCAATTTTGATCAAGGATATTATAAATATTTTTGGATATATCATCATCCCAACTAATTTTTAGTGGGATTGTCTTTTTCATTTGAGTATTTTCAAAATAAAGACACAGCGGGTGATCTCCCGGTATATTAATAAGATATTCCTTAAGTTTTTTCAGTTTTTCTACCTTTGTATTTTTGGATATGCGGATTGTTATAACGCCTGGGTCGTTGATTGAAATGTCGTTTGCGATAAAAGACACATTTTCTGATCTTTCGTCGACTTTTCCATTTATCATTATAGGTTTATTTTCAGTTAAATGTGATTTATATTTATCATAAACATTTGGAAAGATTACAACATCCAAAGTCCCGGTATCATCCTCAAGTTTCAAAAAAGCCATTTCTCTACCGGATTTTTTTGTAATGATTACACGAAGCTCGTTAATAACACCAGCCAAGTTTATTTCAACCGATGTGTCGGTTTCACTATTAAGATCAACTATCTTGTGTGTTATAAAATATCCGCAACCCGATATTAACTCTGATATTGATTTACCGGACATTGAAAAACCTAAAAGTTCTTTTTCATACACTTGAATTTCTTCTTCGGTAAACTCCGGACTGTCGTTCAGGTCAAAATCGATGCTGTTCATATCCTTAGGGTCTTGTGCAAACAAAGCAGGCTGATTTTTTTGTGCCCTATGTATATTTAATTTATTTCTAATATCATCAAGGTTTTTCAAAAGTAGTGATCTTTTTCCAAAAGAAGAAAGAGCCCCAACTTTTATAAGACTTTCCAGCACTTTTTTGTTTACTTTTCTATTATCGATCCTTGTTAAAAAATCATAAAAGTTCTTAAAATGATTTTCGTTTCTCTCTGAAACAATGTTATCGATTGCAGCAGCTCCGACATTTTTTATTGCATCAAGACCGAACCGGATAGCCATGTTATCGATCGAGTTGTTAACTTTAACGATCGAAAAACCGGTGCCGCTTTCATTTATATCCGGAGGTAATACTACTATTCCCAGCCTTTTACATTCATGGACAGCTTGTGACACCTTAATTTTATCCTTGCTTTCGGCTGAAAGCAGCGCGCACATAAATTCCACAGGGTAATTGGCTTTCATATATGCAGTTTGATAAGCCACCATACCATATGAAGCGGCGTGAGATTTGTTAAAACCGTATGATTGAAACGGTTCGAATAATTTCCAAAGCTTGTCTGCAAAATCTTTTGTCTGCCCGTTATCAACTATTCCTTTAATAAATTTTTCTTTCTGGGCAGCCATTTCCTCAGGTATCTTTTTTCCTACTGCCTTTCGGAATTTATCAGCTTCTTCCCATGTATAACCCGCAAGGTCTATAGCTGAAAAAAGAAGATCGTCTTGATAAACGATCAATCCGTATGAGGCTTTTAGAAATTTTTCCATTCTTGGGTCGGGGTATTTAATTAAATGGGAATTCTGTTTACGCTTTATATACTCAGGAATAACTGCAATCGGTCCAGGTCTGTATAAGGCTACCATCGCCATCAGGTCTTCAACCCTCTGAGGTTTCAGATCGATCAAATATTTAGTCATTCCGCCACTGCTTAATTGGAATACTCCCATTGTATTGCCCTGGCCAAGCATTTCAAACGTTTTACTATCATCCAGAGGGATGTTTCGGATATCAATTCTGATATTTCTTGTTGCTTCAACAATATTAATTGCTTCACCCAAGATTGATAGATTTCTTATTCCCAAAATATCAAATTTGATAAGACCTACATCTTCAGCCGCGTGCATTTCGTATTGAGTAATAATTTTTTCTCCGGATGGTTCTTTTTGGATCGGAGTAAAATCTGTGATCACCGAAGGTGAAATTACTATACCCGCAGCATGAACAGAAATATGTCTTGCATTGCCTTCGATCTGTTTGGCTAAATCGATAATTAGTTTTGAATCTTTATCGGAATCATAAAGCTTTTTAAACTCTTCTACTGTTCCGAGGGCTTTAGGAATTGTGATAGGAAACCCCTGTTTAGGGGGTGGAATTGATTTTGCGATATTGTCACCTACTATATACTGATATCCCAAAACTCTTGCCACGTCTCTCACAGACTGCCTGGAGAGCATTCTTCCGAACGTACAAAGCTGAGCTACTTTATCATAACCATATTTCTCGGAGATATATTTAATGAGCTCTTCCCTTTTATCATCTGCAATATCCAGATCGATATCGGGAGGTGATGGACGGTATGGGTTCAAAAATCTTTCGAATGGAAGATAATATATCAGAGGATTTACTTTAGTTATACCTAGTAAAAAAGAGATAAATGATCCGGCGGCGGACCCTCTCGTATTTGTTATAATTCCTTTCTCATCGCACCATTTAACAAAATCCATAACTATTAAAAAATATGTCGAGTAACCCTTTTTAATAATTATCTCAAGTTCATATTCAACCCTCTCTTTCATTTCAGATGTGCTATCGGGAAATATTTTTGTTAAGTTGTCATAAACTACTTCTTTCAGGTAGATATCAACATCCATCTTCTTTGGGATGTTGAATTTTGGGAAATACCATTTGCCTAAAGTTGATAAATTCAGGTCTATCTTATCGGCAACTTTAATAGTATTTTCTAATGAATCCGGTATATGGTTGTGAAGTTCAAGCATTTCTTCCGGAGATTTTAAATAGTAGTCAGGAAAATCTATATATCTTAATCTTTTTATATCACTTACCAATTTTCCTGTTGATACACATACAGCGGCATCCTGAGCAAATGCGTCATCTTTCTTGATATAGTGAACATCGTTTGTTGCAATGATCGGTATACCCATATCCCTGCTTAATTTTATAAGGAGCGGATTAACCTTCTCCTTGAATTTATTCAATTCGAGAAGGATGTTTTTTATCTCATCGTTTTTTGCGGAACTGATAGCGTCAGAATAATCTCTTTCCTGAATTTCAATATAAAAGTCGTCTCCAAATATATCAGTATATATTCCAGCAATATCTTTAACTTTTTCGTAAGATTCTTCATATAACGTTTGAGGAATTTCTCCGGATCCGCAGGCAGTGGCGCAAATAAGACCTGATGAATATCTTCTTAATAGTTGATGGTCAATTCTCGGTTTGTAGTAAAAGCCTTCAAGGTGTGATATCGATGTCAGTTTCATTAAATTTTTATATCCTTCTTCATTTTTTGCCAGAAGCAGGACGTGATTAGTTCTGGAAGTTCTATCCTTTTTTTTGTGGTCTTTTGTTATATATCCTTCCATACCTATAATAGGTTTTACGGATTGGGCTTTACATTTTTTATAGAATTCAATTGCTCCGTACATTACTCCGTGATCTGTTATAGATAATGCATCCATGCCAAGTTGTTTAGCATGGGAAATTAATTCGTCTATCTTGCAAATTCCGTCAAGAAGCGAATATTCTGTATGTGTATGAAGATGAACAAATTTCACCATTAATATTTAATTTTCCATCAACGCGTTCTCAATATATCTTCTGATTTCGTTTATATTCCCTTTGCCGTTCAACTTTTTTTGTATGCTACCGATCAGATACCCCAGTATTTGTATCTTGCCATTTTTAAGATCTTCAATTGCTTTAGTATTTTCTTTCAATACGGAATCGGCAGCATTTTTTATTTCTTTACTGCTTGCGTATGTTTTATTTTTTTCTACACTCAATGCATTTAATAGTTTCTGAGGACTTTGGTATTTAAGGTCTAAATTCTTATTTACTATTTGATCGGCAATATATGATAGATCCAAACCGCTGTTTTTATTCAATAAGAGGATTTGTTCAAAATATGCTGAACGTTTCCGGTCTTTAAGAAATATCTCTGTATATTCATCTTTTAAACCAATATCTTTTTTATATCTTTGTCGTTTCATCCAAGGCATTTCAGGGATATCGGTTTTAATGATATCAATCTCTTTGCTCTGGTGTAATATGGGAGGAATATCCGGTTCCGGAAAGTATCTGTAATCTTTTGCTTCCTCTTTCGATCTTTGAGAATAAGTCTGGTGAGTTTTTTCGTTATATCCGCGGGTTTCCTGAATTACTTTATCACCCATTTTCAATATATCCGTCTGTCTTTTAATTTCCGCTTCAAGGGCAGACCGTAAAAACCGGAATGAATTTATGTTTTTTAACTCCACTTTGTAATCCGGGAGACGCTTCATTTGATCTCTTTTTCCTGTTTCCTCTTTCCGGAGTGAAATGTTAGCCTCCAATCTCATGGACCCCTTTTCCATATCCGCATTTGATACTTCTAAATATCTTGACGCGAGCTGGACATCTTTAACGAAATCCAATACATCATTTATATTAGAAAAATCAGGTTCCGTTACCAATTCCATAAGAGGAACTCCGCTTCTGTTAAAATCAATAAGGGAAAAATATTCACTACCAATCTTTCGATGCTGGATCTTTCCTGTATCTTCTTCAAGATGTATCCTTTTTATCCTAAATACACTATTGACCGACGATTTCCAATGACCACCTTCACAAAAAGGAATGTCGTACTGGCTAATTTGGTAACCCTTGGAAAGATCGGGGTAAAAATAGTGTTTTCTGTCAAATTTTGAAAATTTATTGATCATGCAATTAAAAGAAATCCCGAACTTGATACATTTTTTGACAGCTTCCTTATTTGGATATGGCAAAGCTCCGGGGAGTCCGAGACAGATTGGACATACATTTGTGTTCGGTTTGATCTGAAAATGCTCAGATGAACAATCGCAAAACATTTTCCTTTTAGTACTTAACTCAATATGTACTTCAAGACCGATAACGGGAACATAATTGTATTTTTTCATAGGCTAAAGGTTATATATGTCAGGGTTTTTGATCGTATAATTAGAATACGCTTCGAAATTTTCTGCCAGATGGAATAGTAGATTTTCAGAATATCTTGGTCCCATTATCTGGAAACCAAGCGGCATACCGTCGTTGGTGAATCCAAAAGGAATGGCAAGGCTTGGAATTCCAGCGAGGTTTGCTGTTGCCGCATAAATATCTGTTAAATACATTTTTAGTGGATCAGATATTTTCTCACCCAATTTAAAAGGAGGTGTTGTGGAAACCGGAGCGATTATCGCATCACAGCTTTTAAAAGCTTGGTCAATTTCCCTAATGATAACGCTTCTAACCTTCATAGCTTTTAAATAATATGCATCATAATAACCCGAAGATAGAACATATGTGCCTAGCATGATTCTTCTTTTTGCTTCTTCGCTAAAAGCATCCCTTCCTTTCCCGTATCTGATACCGTCATATCTTGATAAATTTGATGAAACCTCTGCAGGTTGGATGATGTAATAGACAGATATTCCGTATTTAGTGTGCGGCAAATTAATTTTATTAAATTTAACACCGTTCTTTTCAAATAGAGAGATTGCCTTTTTGATATTTAATGAAACTTCATCGGATAATCCGTTTTGGAAAAATTCATCAGGTACGCCAATCACCATGTTCGTCAATTTTTTATTGTAGGATTTCTCGTCAAGAGTTGCGTCTTTAAGATCTCTTCCCTTGGTTATTTCAAAGACTTTTTTAATATCTGCTGCTGTTTTTGAAAAGTGTCCAATACAATCCAGTGATGATGCCATTGCTATCACACCGTATCTTGATACGGCGCCGTAAGTAGGTTTCAGTCCGTAAGTATATGTATAATTTGCAGGTAATCTGATGGATCCGCATGTGTCCGTTCCCAAAGAGACCGTACACATATTTGCAGATACCGATACAGCAGAACCGCTTGAAGATCCTCCCGGTACATATTCAACACCCCAAGGATTTTTAGTTACCCCATAATCGGAGTTTTCACCAGAACTTCCGTGAGCCCAAGCATCACAGTTTGTTTTTCCAATATTTATACAACCGGCATTTTCTAGTTTATCAACAACAGTTGCCGAGTATTGTGGTACAAAACTTTCCAAAACTTTTGAGGCTGCCGTTGTTCGGATACCCTTTGTTAAAAACAGGTCCTTGTATGAAACAACGGTTCCTAAAAGAGGCAACTTCGATAAAATAGAAACTTTATCGTTCTTTGACAACAACTTATCAACAAGATCTGCTTTTTTTAAAGAAATTTCATTATTTACCGTGATAAAACTGTTTAAAACACCATCGTATTTTTGGATTGTTTTTAAATACGCATCGACCAATTCGCGCATACTGGCCTTTTTTTCAAGAAGCAATTTTTGGTTTTTTTCAATTGTTGATTGCGTAGTCATGAATTAAATTATTTTGTTTTTTATAGTAATAGGGACTTTAAAAAAACCTTGATAAATATTTTTACTTTGCCCGACGGCATCTTCTTGCTTAAGAGAAATAGAAGTCAAATCATCGTTTGTGACATTGGTTAGACCAGTAGTCTGATTTGTGGGAACAGCATTTTTGGTATCTACGTCATTTAGTTCGGACACATAATCGACGATTTTGGAAAGCTGAAGAGAAAGTTTCTGGATTTCTTTCTTATTTATTTTTATTTGAGCCAGATCTGCCAGATGTACTATTTCAGAGTGCTTAATTTTAATCATATCCCGTAAATGATAACTCTTTTTACTTAGATGCGAAAGACTAATGTATGTAAGGAGAATGAAGCTTTATCTTCTATGTGTAAATTTATTTGCAAGTATGAGGATGACAACCGCAGAAATCGCCAAAACTACCAAGACTATAATACCGACTTGTCCAGTCATGTTTGAAGTTAACAACTTATTACGTATAGTGTCAACAAGTAGTTTAGAGCATTTCTTGGAGTGCCGAGATCCTTTTCTCTATCGGTGGATGCGTATTAAAAAGATTTGAAAACCATCCCACAGCACCTTTAATATTATCCTTAAATGGATTAACTATATACAAATGCGCGGTTGCTTTATTCGCAGCCTCCAAAGGTTCTCTATCGTGATACAATTTTTGAAGAGCAGAAATAAGTCCACTTGGTTGTCTTGTAATTTCAACAGAACCCGCATCAGCCAAATTGCAAAAATAATTCCCAATAGCATTATTACAGCTCCCAGTTGTCCTTTATTATCGTCGTTGCTATTTCTTCTACCCCCAAACCAAGCCGAGCGCAGCAACCAATCACCAAGGAGTGCGATAATACCCACCATTACAGATACGACAGACATTAAAAGCATATCGTAGTTTTTAATATGTGTCAGTTCGTGAGCAAGTACTCCCTCGAGCTCAGTTCGGTTGAGTTTTGACAAAAGTCCTGTTGTTGCGCATATCACCGAATGGTCGTAATTTCTTCCTGTAGCAAATGCGTTGGGGGCCGTATCTTCAATAACATAAAGCTTTGGAATTGGCATTCCTTGCGAGAGACTCAGATTTTCAACAGAAGTATAAAAATAATAGTGCTCTTTTTTATTTGCCGGCTTTGCTCTGGACAGGGATAGAACGATCCTGTCGCTAAAGTAATAACTAATGAATGTAGATACACCAGAAAATATTAAAGCAATACCTATAAAGCCTGATCCACCAATTTCGTACCCCATATACATTCCATACGCCTTTGTCAGAACATAAATAACAATAAAAGAAAATATAAAAAATAAAATTACTATTAAATAGGAATTGAAAATATTATTTTGTTTAACCTCGTAAAAATTTTTCATACAAATAATTACTAATTCATTTCTCCACATCCAAAACAAACCACCAATTTCTAATATTGGTAGGTATTGGTTGCATTAGTCCCAATTAGTTGATTAGTATTATAATTCAGCTTTCGGTGTCTGCATCTCGCTTTCTTTTACCTCCATTTTTCCTTCAGGGGTCTTTAGTCCCTCAACTTCTTCGAATTTAAACATACTGGCTATAATATTTGAAGGAAAACTTACTCTTTTTACATTGTAGTCAGCAGATAGATCTATCAAAAGTCGTCTTGCATACATTACCTTATCCGATGTATCTCTGAGATCCTCCATCAATTTTGTAACCACCTCAGCACCTTTAATTTCAGGATTGCTTTCAACAACAACTTTTAGTCCGGGTAGAATTTCTGCTAATTTCCCTCCGGCATCCGACATCTTCTGAACATCACCGGATTCAATAGCTCTATCAATGGATTTTCGTGCTTCTGTCAACTTATCAAATATCCCTTTTTCGTGTTTTAGATAACCTTTTGCCGAAGTTACCAAATTAGGAATAAGTTCCGCTTGTCTTTTTAATTGATTACCGATCTCCTGAATAGATGCTTTTATCCTTGCTTTGCTTGAAACAAAAAAGTTATAAATACTTATAACGTAAAACACCATAAGTACTAAAGGTATTATTATTATCCAAATCATATATATCATTATCACCGCCTTTCATTTATATAACAGAGAAATTGGCAAGTAATACTACCTACAAATTTCTTTTATATATTACCGCTTTCTATTTTCCAACAACCTCCATCCAATTTCAATCGCTAATAAACATTAACTCACTTAATCACTTCTTCAATCTCCGTTAATGTTAGTGTATTTACAATATTCTTCTTCTCTGCCCATCCGCGTCTTGCAACATCTACTGCGTAACGCATATTATCCATATGATCAATGTGGTGTGAATCTGTACCCAACGAGAAGACCACACCCATTTTAACAGCTGTTTTCACTAAATGATCGGGGAGATCAAGTCTCATAGGGTCGCCGTTTATCTCGATCAATTTTTTATTATTAATGCAATATTCGAATATTCTTTCCCAATCCGCCTCAATAGATTCCCTCTCATTCAACTTCCTTCCTGTCGGATGAGCCAATACTAATACTACCGGATGAGAAAGAGCTGAAATAATTCTTTTAGTCATTTCTACTTTATTTAATCTAAAATTTGAATGTATTGATACCAGCGCAAAATCCAGCGTTTCAAGTGCATTTTCAGGTACTGGCAGATTACCGTCGGATAGTATATCGATCTCAAGTGAATTGAACACCCTTTTTATCCCGATAACGGTTTTTTGTTTACTGTTTTCTGTTTTCCGATTACTGCTTATCTCTAACGGCTTATTGCTTATTGCTTCATTTAGTTTCTCTACTGTTTCCCTCTTTCTTTTCAGTAAATCTATAATTTGAGCATCTGTATGTTTCGAACGACTTGGATTGTGCTCTGTAAATGCTACATATTCATAACCCAAAGCATTTGCTTTACCCACTATCTCTTCGTATGAAGAAAGGCCGAGATCATGACTTGTTTCAATATCAAAATTTGAATGAATCTGCAAGTCTCCTTTAATATCCGTACAGTCGACTATTTTTGGAAGTTTTTTCTCTAGTGAAAATTGTATTTCGCTTCCACCTTCTCGAAGTTCCGGCGGTATCCACTCCAGTCCCAAATAGTTATAAAATTCCTCTTCTTTTCTGAATATTTTTGTAATCCGCTTGTTGAATCCTGTTTTCTGTTTACTGTTTACTGTTTCTTGTTTACTAATTTTTCTGATTCCATACTCACTTAGACTTAAACTTGGACTTAGACTTAATGCATATTCGCGAAGGGCAATATTGTGGTGCTTACTTCCTGTAAAATGCTGAAGTAATGCTCCATATGAATCGGGTTCTTGCGCGCGAAGGTCAACCTGAATATTACCGGGTATTAATATTGATGCCTTTCTATCTCCTTTTTCGAGAGTTCTTTTGGAATCGGGATAATTAATAAAATGCTCGATAGATCGATCGGGATTATTTGAAGCAACTGCAATATCAATGTCTCCCACGGTTGAAGCTCTTCTTCTCAAGCTTCCTAAGGTATCTGCACTAACCGTATTTTCATCTTTCTTCATCCAGCCAATCAGCATTCCTGAAATACCTTCAGCATAATTGAGTAAATGTCTTTTTACATTCCCTTTATAATCGGATATTGCTTTTAAAATACCCGCTTGAGATTCTATTCCAAATCCTTCAAGGTTTTCAATCTTTCCCCTTTCTGCAAAAACCTTTAGTTTTGAAATAGCGTTAGGTGATTCAATTTTTAGTTCTGTGACAAGTTTATAGGCAAGCTTTGGTCCTATTCCATCAAGAGGCAATAGTTCAAATACAGAAGACGGTATTTGGGAAAGAAGGGTATCAAGTTCCTTTGAAATTCCCTTTTCAAAGATGTCGCTTAAATGTTTAGCGATCGATTTTCCGACACCTGGAATATCTTCAAGTTTTCCCTCATCATAAATATCTTTTGCCTCGCTTGATAGATGCTCAATCGCATCAGCTGCACGTTCATAGGCAATTATCTTGAATTTATTGTCATCCTTGTCTTGGATCTGAAGAGCTGCCGCAACGTTTCGAAGTAAATTTGCGATCTCAACATTATCCATTTCCTTGCTCTGAAGCATTAAATTGATTATATCAAACCTAGAGCAACTTTAATCTGCATTTCTCGCTATCTATAAAAGGGTTTTACCTTGCTGAAATTTTAATGTAAGCGGGTTTCACATAGCCGAAGTTGAGCTTCAGCGAGACGAAGGTGGCGAACCATTGACGCAGTTAGAACCTGTTTTATCAATCTTCATTAAATTTATATATCAATATTGCCTTCATTTTTCCAAAATTCTGACATTTTAATATTTCTTGTTTTTCTTTTTCGGAGCAATTAATTAAAATTTTTATCTCTGAATCTTTTTTAATTCCATCAACCACACAAAGTATTGAATCAAAGCCATTATTTCCAGTCCCTCTCCAAACATCAATTCCACCCCCATCCATGGAAGTAGTTCCTTCTAGATAACCGTAGTCTACTGGATAAATAAAACTTGAATATCTTGGATGGGCTGTACCTTTGGGTCGGTCAATTAATATTGATGAACTTTTTATTATTTCTTCTAAAGAAACCCAAAAACCAAAGTCATTTGTTTTCATGGCTTAATTATAATATATAAAAATTACCTAAAATAAGGAGAAATTATTATTTGCGGGGTCAACGGGACTTGGTTCGGCTGGCTCACCATAAACTTCTCGTCCCGTTTTACGAATAAAAATACCTCACACTTTAGTGAGGATATTTTTATTTGCGGGGTCAACGGGACTCGAACCCGCAACCTCTTCCGTGACAGGGAAGCGCTCTAACCAGTTGAGCTATGACCCCAAAGTTTGTTTGGGGTCTCAAGGTTATCTGCAATGCAGATGTTCTTATGACCCCAAAAGTTGTTTTAGGGGCACAACGTTCTCCGCAAAGCGGAGGTTGTTATGACCCCACGTAGTGGAGGCATAACGTTGTGTTATGACCCCATAAATTATAAAATATACGGAATTATACTATTTAATTCTTTGTTGAACAACATCTTTAATGACAAATATTACTTCAAGAATAATAAAATCGTATATATCCTGCCATCTAAACCTACCTTTTTTATACTGGAATACCAGTTATTCCCAAGATGGGGAAGATTTGATCATAGACCGGTATTTATCTTATCTTGGAGAGAATATTTAGGGATAAAAAGGACGGATTTTATGTAGATATTGGTGCGTTTCATCCTTATAAATTTTCAAACACTCAGAAGCTATACCAGAAAGGCTGGAGCGGAATTAACATTGAGCCTAATGAAAATAATATTAAGTTATTTAAGATCGCAAGAAAACGCGACATTAACCTGAATTTCGCATTAGGTATTAAAAATGACTCTAAAAAATACTACATATTCGAAGATGAAGCGCTAAATACTTTCAATTATAGTAATTATAAAGCGGTCATTACGTCAGGACAATCAAAATTTATACGTTCCGAAGTGTGTACTGTTAAAAGTATTAAATATATAAATCAGAAATTTATTAAAAATATAAAGGTTGATTTTTTGAATATTGATGCTGAAGGTTTAAGCTATTCGATCGTAAAAGCATTTCTCAAAGAAGAAATCAGCCCTGAAGTAATCTGCCTTGAGAGAGAGGATATGGGAGAGAAATTAAATATGAATAAATATATTACTCGTATATTGAGTAAATATAATTATCATATTACAACCATTACGAATATGTCCTATGTGTTTACAAGATCAACTATCTCTCAAAGATAACATCATTTTCTGATTTACCGAATTCATAAGCGATCAAAGATAAATTTTTCACAAATGACTTGGGTCCGCAAATATATAACTTATCTCCGGATTGCATATATCTTCTCAACATCCATCTGTTAATACGTCCATACGCAAAACCGGTTCTTTCTTCCTGAGAGAGAGTGAAAACTAATCTATCATTATGTGAAAACATTTTTTTTATCTCGTTATACAATATAATATCCTCAAATGTTTTATTACTGAATAATAAGCCGTTATCGGAAACACCACCCCTGTTAATAAGATCTCTAAAAATTGAAATGAATGGAGTTATGCCTGAACCTGCAGCTAAAAACAAGCCGGTTCCTTTGTAGATGATGCTTCCAAACAGCTCATCAATTAAAATGCTGTCTCCCGGATTGAAAAGATGCAGGGTTTTTGTAAATCCGTCACTTTCCGGATATTGCTTTATAAAAAATTCCAGGAAATTATCACTATTTAATGATGTCAAAGTAAAAGGATGACCATCGTCCCTAAACTCTTTTTTCTCAATAAATATTTTTACTGCTTGACCGGGAACGAAACGGTAGCCTTTTGGCTTCTCAACTTTAAACGATCTCACATTGTTCGCAATTTCTTCGTTAGAAATAATTTTTACTTTGTCCATATTTAAGATTATATTATAGAAAATTACATAATTATATGCCGTAATCCCCCTGTTTGTATAAGATATTTTGTAATATATGATTGAATATGAATGTGCAATCTAAATTATTATTTAAACATTACTATTGACAAAATAAAACTTATAGTATAAATTCCACTCATAAATAGTACTAAAGCTGCATTTTATATAAATAAAATATAAGTCATAATATTATGGTTAAGACCAAAAGCAAAAACAGCAACAATAGCATCGAAAAAACTATTAAAAATAACGAGTCGGGAATAAGCATGATAATCGGCGCGATCGTTATTGTTATTGTTGGTTTATTTAGCATTAAAAACTATTCCCCAACAGAAGAGGGAGAAGTAGTTCCGTCTATAGGAACAGAAGAAGACTCAATTTCTGACAAATATACCGTTCAAAAAGGAGATGATCTGTGGAACATATCGGAAAATTACTATGGATCCGGATATGATTGGACTTTAATTTCTGAAGCTAATGACATTCAGGAACCATATATTCTTGAAGAAGGTCAGGAGTTGGTTATACCTGAAAAGGAATCTATCCCAGAAACTGAAACCGAAAGTGATGACATTTCTTCAACACCCGAACAGGTATTGCCGACTTTATCTGCAACGCCCTCTCAAAACGAAGAAGTGTCTGACGGTGATGAAAACGGGGGATCTCAAGAAACTTATACTGTAGCGAAGGGTGATAGCCTTTGGAACATATCGGTAAAATTATACGGTGATGGGTATAAGTGGACCGAGATTGCAAACGCTAATGGACTCAAAAACCCCAATCTTATTCACTCCGGAAACGTATTTGTAATACCCCGATAAAGCAATTAAAATAATACCTGTGTACTCTGCGGGTATAGTTAATCGGCCTAACGGTTCCTTCCCAAGGAACAGAAAGGGGTTCAACTCCCCTTACCCGCTCATCCAGATAAGGAAGCATTGGTTTCCTGAAGAACGGGATCATACCAAAATTGCTTCTCAAGATTCCGCTCTGTAATTCTTTTGTTGAGGATCTATTGACAAAACCTTTGATTAATATTCATAATGTATGTATGGAAAAATATAAAGGCAAATTGTATTTAATTGTCTTTGTATCCTCAGCTTTATTTTTGGGTGTTGGAATTTGGAATAATTACCGTCCCCAGATAGTTTATGCATCCTGTGCTGACATTGCTGAAAAGACCACCAATCTTATTCAAAAAAAGGATATTTATAAAATAGACACAGAAAAAACATTTGATGAAGCTCTCGTCGATTGCCTATCAGAATCGGGTTACTACGAATAATTTCCTCAATATTTGTTATAATTTCATAAGTTTCTTTTGGTTGTTTCAGGTATCTCTTTGTATATTGAATAATAATCTAATGCCTACGTAGCTCAGTTGGTAGAGCAACGGTATCGTAAACCGTGGGTCGTCGGTTCAAATCCGACCGTAGGCTCAAGTATTAATCATGTAGAGCAATTTGGTTAGGGGAAAGTAGCCAATTATTATAAAATTGTCAACTCCTCTCATCGGCTCAGTTTGGAATATGGTACGAGTTATCGATCTATAGATGTATGTATTATTCCCTCAGAAATAAAAACAAACAGAGGAATTACCGCAAACGGTCTGTATTATTTCTCTTTATGACAATCATTACGGTATTACTTTTTTCGATCTTAGGAATAAAAATATTGGTTAACATTATTAATCTTATTACTGATATAAAAATATCAGATCAAAGTAACCCTTCTTATGATAATATTCCTCCGAGAATACCATATATTTACTCTCTTCCTCTCCATACATCATCTTCAGCCATAGATATAAAAGGGGAAACCGAAAGCGGTTCTATAGTAACACTGCAAACGAATCACGGCAAAACGGATGTGGTTGCTGGAAGCACCGGTAGTTTTTTGTTTAAGGTAGATCTTACGGAAGGTGATAACAAATTCTATTTTTATTCAACGGATAGTTCCGGCAATTCAAGCTCGAAGACCATTGAATATAATGTTATTCTCGATAAAACACCGCCTGATATAGAAATATCCTTACCGCAAGATAATACGATATTTTATGGAACTGAGAATATGACGGTTGAAATAAAGGGGGTAAGCGATAGTACTTCTACGGTCACGATTAACGACCGGTATGTTGGGCTAGCCGATGACGGTAGTTTTATCTTTAAATACAGATTAAACACCGGTGAGAATATACTTACGATCAAATCAACAGACCCTGCCGGTAACATTTCTGAAAAGAAGATCACTCTTTTCTTTGAGGAATGAAAGCTGGTCCCGCCAGACCTAATATAATTGCATATACCCCCATTAAATAATTGTAAAAAAGGCTATTATTAAAAAGCGAATTAATTAATGTTATAAATATCAGATAAAATAACATCCTGTTGTAAGAGTTTGTGATAGGATTTTTAATAAAATTGAAAATAACATTAATAAAAGTTACTAATCCCAATATTCCACTCGACGCCAAGAGTAAAAGAATAGACGAATCACTTCCCGAACAAGAATGTGACTTTATGTTGTCGACATTTAGATATCCAACCCTATAAAGGCATATGTTATTAAAGCCAATTCCAAATAAAGGATGAATCTTGAATATATTAAAAGTTTCATAATAATTATCTAACCTGGAATAAATACTAAAAGTACGATATATTTCGACCCCGGAACTTTTTGGCTTTGGAAGGATCAGTATAAATAAAATTATTGCGACTGAAATTAATAAAATCTTCAAGACGTATTTTTTATATTTAATCAAAAAGTATCCTATCAATGTTAAATAACCCGCTCTCGAAAAGGTTAATAATATAGAGATGATAAAAAGAACAGTGAAAATATATTTCAAATATTTCGATATCGGCAAGTTAAATTCCAGCAATATTATTAAACCTATGATTAAAACCAATGCCGTATAGGCAGGGTCAAACAATGTTGAAACAAATCGGAAATAATGATCATCCCACCCTATATTATATAGATCACGAAGGTCGAAATAATATATATATTGTACAAAACCAATAATTAAAAATGATGTGATAGATAAATATAGAAATGTAATTATTTTTTCTTTCACTTTGTCCCCGGTAGACAAATAATAAATAGAATGCGCAAAAGAGAAATATGATATTAACCGAATCAAATACAAAAAGCCTACCATAAGATCCTTAACCATAAAAATATTTAGAGAAAAAATCATGGAAAATATTAACACCAGAATAAGTTTGTTTGAGTGAATAAAATAGGAGTTCTTCTTTGATAGCAATAAATACGGCAACGATAGAAGGACAACAACATCAACGGGGTGAATAACAATATATTTACTAAATAAATAGGTTTCATACCTCAACAATTGTCCGAAGGGCAGAAGAAAGCAAAAGGAGAGGAATAGAATGCAAGCATACACTCTTAAAATCTTCATATATTATCCCAATATTCTATGTTCATATTTCAATATTCAAACCACATGATTCAGCGTCTACTTTTTAACCACATCTGCGACCAGGACAAATACGAGTGAAAGGACATAAGAACCGATATCACAAATCCATAAACACCGTCTTTATACCCATTCAGAAAAATAAAATTTTTAATACACTTAAGAAGTGGAAATAATATTACTTTGTAAAAATTTGATTTTTTTCCCGACCCCATATTTTCTTCAGCGTGAATTACATAATACATAATGATCTTATTTATAAATTCAGTGATCGAATTAGCAGTTGTATGCACAACTGATTCAGATATTTCTCCCAAAGGCTTTTTAACATCCCAATATTCATGTACTTTTCTTTTCCATCTTCCGTATGATTTATTAGCCAACCGGATTATATGCTGCTCACCCATTTCGGTTCCCATTACTTTATGATCAAAAAATATATTTATCCGCTTTATATAGTAACCGTTATATCCTCCTATTTTTATATTTTCCCGCACCTCATTAGTAAAGATGGAGTTAACTTTTTCATCGCTGTCAAGAAAGAAGACCCAATCATTATTTGCTGTATCAAGAGCATAATTTCTTTGCGATGAAAAATCAGCCTTAAGTGCTCTTTTTATATACGTGATACCGAATTTAGAGCATAGAGCTTTTGTTTTATCTGTTGAACCGTCGTCAATAAAAATAATTTCATCAAATCCTTTAAGCGAGGTATATAGGGATTTTATTTTGTCAGCACTGTTTTTTGTCAAAACTACAGCCGATATTTTCATATAAGTCTTTTTAAAATAACAATGCCGTTCTCATCGAACAGAATCTCTTCTTCCTCCAGATATTCTTTCATCTTTATATTTTCTACTATCGTATATTCAATTTCAGGAATTTCACTTGATATTATTATATCTCCAACAGCAGTTGGATTAATTCCCTTCATCTCTAAAAGATATTGATAATTTTGTGCAAAATCTCTTGTGAAATCATCATTCTCTCCAATTCTTTTCAATTTATAATGACAGCCATTACAATCCTCGGCAATAATTTCCGTCGCTTTTTCCAAAATATTATATGAATCACTTTTATCTCGGCAATTTATAAGTGAAAGGTCGCTAAATATCATAATAATAATTATCGCAAAGAATGTCACAAGTACAATGTGTTTGTAGTGACCGACCATCAACAGCAATGCTTTCGCAATCAAGATAAATAACATTGGGGTAATGAATAAATAATAATGCATAGGTGCCTCTCCGTGCAGAAATAAAAATATTAGCGATAATAAAACGATGTATAACGTCACTACCGTATTTTGATTATGAGGACTAATAAAAATATTTCGCATATGACTTGCTGCAAAACTTCGCGCAATCACGATTATGAAAATGGATGCTATAACAAAAGAAATAAAGATGTAATTACTACTAATTCCGAATAAACAATTGAAATATGTCATTATCGAAAGAACACTTGTTTTTGTGGAAAAGATCTCTTTTTCTGAAGTCACTCCGGTAAATCCAAATAATCTGTACGGAATCCAAATCAGAAATTTTACAAGCATAGAAAAATTATTCTTTATGCCATCGATTATTAAAGGAATCACTGGTATCACAAACCCTGCAATTCCGCTTAATAATACATAACGGTCTATTTTCATCCGTTTTAACAAAAATATTAACATCGTTATCGGCAGTAAGATGATTGGCGTATAGTGAAAACTGCAAAATACACCAAGTATAAGAAATAACCAAAATATATACTTGCTATCCAGAAATGACTTAAAAAGAAAATGCAGATATACCGCGGAAAGCGGAAGTACATAGGTATAAAATCTTGCTGACCATGAAAATGTGATCAGATAGGGGGAAAACGACATAAATATAGATGTCAGAATTGCCGTTTTTTTACCCCAATAAATTTTTACAACGATATAATAAAGAATCACCGACAACAGGTTAATAATATTCCCGAATATAAAATGATAGAGAGGTTCGTACTTTGTGATAATCATTATCGGAATATATAGCCAATAGAATAACGGCGCAAAATATAGCCATGGGTGAGAGGTCGGAGGTCCAACGAGCGGAATCGTGCGATTTTCTATCTGGTTTTTCATAACAAGTAGGTTGTCAGCCGTTTCCGAATCAAAATAAAATTGCGAATCGATCTTATAAAATCTAAAAAATGCTCCGATAATAAATATCATTATGAATGCAATATCATAAAACGATAGTCTGCACACAGCCTCGGATATCAATGCCGGAACAATGCCAAAGTGTTTTCGTAAATAGTAAAGCCGGCTATCCTGAAAATGCTTACCCAAGTTCTCATTTTCTTTCACAGCTTCCCATTTGTGAATTACTTTTGCCTTTGGGTTGATCACAATCTTATACTCCATTTTACGAATTCTTTTACCAAGATCCGATTCTTCAAAATACAAAAACATATTTTCGTCAAATTTTCCTGCTTTTACAAAAATAGCTTTTCTCATCATAAATGCAGATCCGGGAACGGCATCGGCTTCCCGTAAGCAGTCCAATGGTTTATCAAAAAGGTAGTATCGTTTAGATACCGGATTTTTTGGAAATACCTTGTTAAGTAGAGATAATGAAAAGATGGCTCTTATAGGTGTCAACTCTCTTGACCCCATCTGAATAAAGAGCTTTTCATTTTTGTCATACAAATTCGGTGCAACAATTGCCGTATCGGGATTTTTATCTAAATATCCGGATAGGGTTTGGAGTGTTTTGGGAAATACTATACTGTCGGGATTAATTATAAATATGTATTCCCCTTTTGCATATTTTATTCCCAGGTTATTTCCTGCACCATAACCTCTATTTTTGCTTTTAATGTATACAACACCTTTGTGACTTGTGCGAAGTTTACGATCTAAGGACTTCTTGTCGCTATTATCAACAACAATTATTTCGTAGCGGGTATCAAAGCGTGATCTTTTAATACTTTCAATGCAGCAGATTGTATTATTATCGCTATTATAGTTGAGAATTATTATGGATAACTTTACTTGTATCATATTTTGATTACCTAAGTGCTCGTTTGAAATTTACAAGCTTTTCCAGCGACTTTTCCAGCCTTTTCCCATGATCTTCCCACGACCATTTTTTTCCTACTACTTTTACACAGTCGTTCGACATTTTCTTGTAAAGTGAAGGGTGATTATTTAGTTCAATTATTTTATAGGCAAAAGCTTTTGCATTCCTGGGCAGAAGATAACCCGTTACGCCATCTATTACAGACTCCCTGTATCCCCCTTCATTTACAGCCAGGACAGGAGTTCCGCAAGCCATCGATTCGATAGCTTTCAAACCAAAGGGTTCGTTTTGATCAAGACATAATGTAGCAAAACTCTTTGAATATTCTTTAGATAAAACAAAATCGTTTGTAATCTTCATCTTCTTGTTTTTAAAATCAAGAACCTTCAATGTAAAATAATTGAGTTTTAATAGTTTGATTATTTTGCATGCAAGATCATAACCTTCCATGCTGTTTTTATTACCTATAAAAAGAAGTCGTTTGGTTTTATTCTTACCGGGCTTAAAAATCATACTGTCCGCACCCAGATAGCACACTACAGATCCCACGTTATAATATTTCAATATATTGTCCTTTGTAAATCTCGATGAGGTAACTATTAAATCAGCAGAATAAACGTTCGATCTTTCGTCATACTTTTTCATAATCCGAACCGTTTTCTCATAAAGATATTTGTAAAATATCACTTTCTTATTGAATTTTAGTTCATCTTCATACACCATTCTTAATGGTTCGTGACAAAAATAAATTGAGTTAGTCTTAAGGTATCGAAGAAGATACGGTGCTTCGAGATATTCATCGGAGTGGGCTAATACAATATCGTAATTCCTTCTGTTAATTTCATCTGCAATATTTTTATGAAGCTGCTTCAATTTTATGAATACATCTAAATCCATTTTTAAACGATTTAAAAAAGAAGGTAATCTGTTTTTTACGCTGAAATCCCAATTGAAACAATTGCGTACATACGGCTTTACATCCATGATGTCGGGATATCTTGGAGAGGTTAGATAAAAATCTACAACATGCTTTTTCGAGAGATATTTAACCTCCTCCAGAACGGTTCTCCTTGCACCCCCCGGAGGAACGTTGTGATAGACGGCAATATTCATGTTTTTTGAGAAATTATAAATATCCAAACACCATCATCCGACACTATCGAATAGTAATATGGTAATAGTAATATTTTTAATAATTTGATTACAACAGTTTCAGGAATAAATTTTCTTAATGGAGAGTCTTTTAAATAAGACCAAAGTTCCCTTTTGTAAGGTTTTAACACGACCAATTTGTGAAGTTTATACCACATCTTAAAAACATTTTCAGGAAAGTAATATTTGTAATCAACGATCTTTAATCCGTTGGTTTTAAGTATTTTTGTCCATTCTCTCAAAGATCTGTAATGAAATTGTGATACTCTTTTGTTGTAACTTAATATTTCCGATTCATCTTTTGAATTTTGGCTAAGAAGACCCGCAAACCTATCTGTTGGAACACAAAAGATAAATTTACCATTTTTTTTAAGTACTCTTGATACTTCAGAAATCGCTTTTAGATCATATTTAATATGCTCAAAAGTGCTGTTTGCAATAATCGTATTGAATGTGCTGTTATGAATATTCATATTTGCCGCAGACATAAAGACAACCTTTTTATACAATGAATTATTCTTTGCGTTTATTATTCCTTTAGCATCAATATCAATTCCAACGTCGATTATTTTATTTTTAAATAAAAACTTGTCCATTATTCCATCGCCCACTCCAATCTCCATAACAGGTTTTTTGAATTTGATATTTTTCCATATAGAAACCTCCACTGATCGAAGAAGAGCATCATTGGGAGCAAACCAAAAATTCTCTATTAGTCGATATAAATCGTGTTTATTAAGTTTAATTTTCATCTGATTTTAATACTATATTAAAATCACACCCCATAATAATGTTAAATGGAAACAATTTACTAAATGGGTAAAAATATACTAAAAAATTATATATTGTATCTTTTGCGGAATAAACCGGTTTTATTGCTGTAATATTGGTCGTTCTGATTTTACCTTTGTATCCGTGTTTTCGGACAATATTTAACAAACCAAAGTATGTTGGTTCATTTACATGCATAACATTATGATACGGGTTCCTAAGTTCTTCATATTTTATTAATCTTCCATAACTTTTTCCTGAAAATATATTCCAAATGTTAATTAGTATCTCAGAAACGGGATAGCACCAAAACTTATAAAATATGTCATAAAATAGTTTATTGGGTGATGTATGAATAAATAAAACACCGTCTTTGCTTAAAATTCTTTTAATATTTTCAAGGATAAAATCAAGCTCTTCCTGATATAGGTGTTCGTATACTTCAGTCATAATGACAATATCAAATGTTTTCTTAAGATGAAGGATATCTTTTGCGTCATAATTGTAAAATCTAATCTTATTTCTGGTTTTTGCAGGTTGAATAGATTTAATTTCGTTAGCCAGTTTTATCGCATCGGCTGAGTAATCTACACCGACGACATTGACCGCTCCTTCGCGTGCGAATTTAACGCACAATTCACCACGTCCACAACCAATGTCCAAAATAGTCTTTCCTTTTACATCCGAAAATCTTTTAAAAACACTTTGTAATCTTGAATCAAGTTCATTTCCGCGATGGTTAAGATATTCTTCATATCCACCGCAATCTTTTAGATAATATTCTTTTGTATATAATTTCGGGTCAACTCTTTTCATTTGAGTACTTTTATTACATTTATTACATTCACTAAAAACGAGATTGACGAGGATATAATGACTGAATAGATTACACCTCTCAGGCCAAATTTCTGCATTAATGGAAAAATTGTCATTGCCATAAGTACAAATGAGATTGTGGTATATAACGTAACATATTTTTGCTTTTTTAATGCATTAAAAAGAGGGTTGCAGGATATTGCGATTGCTCTAATGAATCCGAATATCACCAGTAGTTTAATTAAATCTACCGAGTCACTCCATGCACTTCCGAGTAGTATCGCAACGATTGTGTCAGCAAATAAAAATATAAAAGTACTTAATACAAACGACAATAAGCCAATAATCAAAGCTGTTTTTATGAATACCTTTGCAATGCGTTTCTTTTCATTCGAGATCTGTACGAATATCGGAAATGTTACTGTATTTGCCACATTGGTAATTTCTGTAAGAGGTAGTGTCGCAATTTTATATGAGATCTGATATATCCCCAGATCGTATTTGCCTAATAACTTCCCCACAAGGGTGTCATCACCTTCGCTAAATAGAAAGTTGAAAATTGTGCTACCGGTAACCCATTTTCCCGCAGACGTTATTTTTTTTGCCAACCGAATATCAAATTTAATTTTTGGGTGATATTTTATAAGAGCAAAAGAAAGAATCACTTCCACAATGGCACCCGCGATCAATCCTAAAACTAATCCAAGAGGGTCTTTAAAAAGTGCCACCGATAAGACAGTGACAACAATATCAACAGATAAGACTAAACTATTGATTGAAAATTCTTTTCTATAATCCAATTGTTTCAGGAAATTGACCCTCAAGGGATTCATGAACCCTCTTATTAAAACAACCAGTGCAATTAAGTTTATAATATGTTTCACTTCCGGTGTGTTAAAAAAGCCGGATATAATGCCTGAAGAAAAAATCAGGGTGGTAAACAATAAAACACCTCTGAGAATTGATATAACCCAAGCCGTATCAATATATTTGTGGATACTTTTTTTCTCCTGCATCAAATATACGTAAATCCCCGGTTCAGTCAAAGTCTCAACAACTGATAATGCTAAAGAGGCAATTCCAAATACTCCGAATTGAATGGGGGATAGAATTCTGGCTAGAATTGCGATTCTTACCAGTGACAATATTCTACTCAATATCTTAAACGATCCAATCCATTTTACACCCGACATGCTTGTGTCAAAGTAACCCATATCAATGATCTGATTTTATCATTCTTAATGCCTTAAATGTTTCTGAAGGTTATATTGACACCAATCCCATAAGGAAGCCGAGCATTACGGCAATGTCCGAAGCAAACTGTATAATTACCCCCCACAAACCGGCTTTAAAACTGTTCGTCCGACAGTATACTTTCTTAAATGCCCAAAACATATAAAAAAATATTCCCAATACGAACAGTAAATTAAACAATTCATATTTTGTGGCCATAAGGAGTATATAGATACCAATTACATACCTTAAATATACGGAGATGATCTTAATGTTGTGGGTCGATAATTTCTTTACCGGATGCCACCATATACCGGATAAAGCATCACCTTTGGCATAAAGATACATTTTTTTGATCCCTTCCGTCAAAGTCAACGGCAATTGCCAGTACACAACCGCATCTTTTACACGTACTATCTTCGCCCCTGTTGTAATAATTTTGTAATTGAAAAGTGTATCTTCTGCGGTATCTTTCAAACCTTCAGGAAACCCTCCTACTTTCTCCCAAAGATCTTTTCGGAATGCCAAAGATCTAGCCGACGCCAAAAATCTATCATCAAATTTGTCAGGTGTTATACCAATAAATACGGACATTGCAAGCCTTAATGAAGAATTACCGCCGATCATTTCATAAAATCCTGCAACCATATCAACTTTTGGTTCATAAAACGGTTTTGTAATCTTTTCTATCCAATGTTTTTCGGCAACGCAACCTGCGTCTGTTGTAACAATAATATTGCCTGAAGATGCATCTATTCCAATATTTCTCGCTTCGGATCTTGTAGTCTTAAATTCATATAATTTTATATTCTTAATAATTTTTTGATAACTTTTTATTATGTTTACAGTCTTGTCGGTTGAACCACCATCGACAATAACAATCTCATCAGGTTTCTTTAACTGAGAAATAATAGACTCGAGAAGTGCTGCAATCGACGGTTCTTCATTTAGTACGGTAACAACAAGTGACACTTTCATTTGGAACTATATTATATATCGTAACTGTGTCCATATGAAGAGGCGTAAACAATGTCTTCCAGACGTATCAATAACCCGTCTATTATTTTAGACTTTTTGAATATAAGTTTAATAACTTTATAAGTTTTTCGTCGTTTGGATCGAGTGGCGAAATACCAAAATCATCATCAATTTTTAAAGCCCAATTCCAAACAATAACACCCTGTACATCGTTTTTCTTTGCCGATTCAAAAAGTTTTTCATAAAGAAACAATCTATCATAACCAGAGTTTTCCCCAGATCTTTTTGAAAAACCGATTTCCTCAATAAAAAACGCCCTATCAATTTCCTTTGCATGGTCGCTCCACTTGTCAATTATTTCAAATTCATAAAGTGGTTTTTCTGATATGTATTGATCAATATAATAATGTCCAGACAACGCATCAAAATCGGATTTATGACCAAACTGATCGATAAATGGACCTGTTGCATATGGGTTTATTGAGAAGTCACTAAAGTGTCCTTCGTGGCCTGACGTAATCATGTGATATTTATCCAATGTTCTGATAAAACTAGACATTTCATCTATCCATTCAGTAACCTTTCCGGCTGTTCCGGTCGAAGAACTTCTAGGTTCGTTCATAAGCTCCCAAGAAAATATTGCGGGGTCGTTTTTGTATAATTCTCCCGTTAGACTGTTTTTTCTTAGAACTATCTCCCTTATAAAGTCTTTGTAGATATCTTTTGTTCGACTATCGGTAAAGAATGCATCTAAATCTGAAGCTGATTGGTCAGGTAAATCTACCCATCGCAAATACTGTCTTATTCCCCCATATGCTTCCCAATAATTTGACATGACGAGTATCACTTTCATATCCAACTTGTATGCTGTTGCCAAAACATAATCCACATTGTTCATAAGTATTGAATTATACTTTCCGGGTTCAGGTTGTATTAAATTTTCACTACCTTCACCAAAAACCCATACTCTGACCACATCAATTCCATTGTTTTTTGCCGATGACAGTGTCGAGGCAACTTCATTTGGAGAGCGGAAAATTAGGTCATAGGAATTTACTCCAAGAAACTTGTATCTATCACCATTCATCCAAAAACCACTATCTCTAACATATACAAAATCATCTGGTACATATTTTTTTACATAGACATCAATAAATTCAAATCGTTTTTTCAATTCATAATTCCTTAAGAATTGTGAATCATGTTTCTTTATTAATGAGTCATACAAGGGATCCCCGACATCTCCATTTGCCATTACAATCCAATCCGCATATTGATCAGGATCAACTACAGAGGATTCCCAATATTTTCCAGTTCCTTCATGGATAAATCTGCTTAATGGAAATCCTGTGCTGAAAGAAAGTGCGCTATTGTATGATAGTGCTGTCAATATTAATTCATTACTGTCATCGGCGTTCTGTTTCAGCCATTCACTAACATCTTTCACTCTAAGTGAACTTGACCCCATTTTTCCATCTGTCAAAGTGATAATATAGTTATCCTTTAACATCATAAGAGGTGTAAATATGACAACAAAAAATACAATAGACTTTGCGAAGACGCTTCTCCTTGCAAAATATGCCATAAAAACACTTACTGCGGGAAGCATTATCAATCCATACCTTGCGTTAAAAAGTGTTCCCTTCAATCCCTCTGCAACATTAATATTCATTTCTGGCAACACCAACACTGAACTTCCTAAATATAACGAAGCAATATGAAATATAGCCGGAGAAAAAAGTGTTAAAAGCACAATTTTAGTGTATTTATTTGGATTTTCCATTACAAAACATATAAAACCTATAATACCCGTGAGCAAAACGATTATTCCAACGTTATCGGATACAGCCCACCAATATGCAGATAATGAAAGTGCAATATTGTGTTTTGTAAAAAGTTTTCCAGCACTTTCTATGGCAAATTGCTGAGCCCTTGCGGAATATGGACCAACTGCAAAATATATAGGGTCATCAAATATCAAATAATTCCACAGGATCCATAACAATATTCCAAGACCTGCCATAACACTAAAAAATAAGATAGTTGAACGCATCTTCGCGTTCAATAAAATGCTTTTAATAATAGAACCAAAATTATTTTTTCTGAAATTAGTCTTAAATTCCATAAATTCAACAATAATTAAAACAGTCAATGTTGTTAGAAATTGCATCCATCCATCATATCTTGTAAGAGTTGCCAAAAAAACCGATAATGCAAGTAAAATCATATGTAATACTTTTTTAGTATTTACCCATTGAAGTAAATAATAGACAGAGGTTATAAAAAAGAATATCAACGTTAATTCAGTCATTGGAGTTGATTGCATGTACAATAAATTGACGTTAATAACATAGTTTAGAGTGCAGATAAATACAGTTACCTTATCTTTAATTAAAAATCTAAGAAGCTTAAAAATATATATTGATGAAAGAACATAAAAAGACATTGAATAAATTGATCCAGCAATCCCGCTCTGCCACAACCAATCATTCCATACAAGTGTAAGTATCATAATATGAGGAAAGGGAAGCCACACCCCCCCCAACTGGGCAAACCCGGGTTTCAAATTATCAAACACAAGTCTTGCCATATTCATATGGGCACGAGAATCGTTATATGCAAGGATAATATCGTATTTATATGAAACCAATATCGATATAAAACTCAAAATTGAAGTGAATATGGTCACAACCAATACACCATGTTTATTATAAAAATTCAATGATTTCTTTATTGATTTATCATTAAAAGAAATCACCACTTTGCGATTTATAAAGTTAATTTTCATGAGATATTTTATCTGATGACATCTTATTTGCGAGGAATAACAAGAAAACGATAATTGCAATTATAAGAATATAAAATACGGTTAGCGGAATGTACTTACTAAAATATGTGTTGTAAATAAATGAAGACGACTTTCCGAATCCAATCAACTCAAAATTATATAGGTATTTTATTGTTGGCATCAATGCAGATTCTGCTTCTTTACTTGGAACAATTGCATTTGTAGTCAGAGCACCAGCAACATTTATTAAGATTGAGTAAACTAGAAGTGTAAAATAAGATAATTTAAACCAATGACTGTATGCATAATACTTAAACACTATTCCCAATAATATTGAGGAAAAAGCAAAGAATGGAATTAAATATCTTGGTCCGAATGCCCAACCGCCCCACGGATCTCCCCACATACCGTATAACAATAATACTGCAAAATTAATTGATACTAAAAGATAAAATGGGTATTTTTCGATATCTGATATTTTGTTTTTCAAATTAAATATTAATATGGTAAGTAAATACAGTGGAGAGTAAAACAGAATTCCTCTTTCACTACTTAAAAGCAATATATACCAACTATTTGCAATGTTTTCATATTTGAAAAATCCTCCAACGCTTTTTTTAAACTCATCAGTTTCTCCTTTTATGATTTCATAACCTGAACCATTGTTATTTATATTTATGTTCTCGACAGATTCTACAGTTCCGGAAAGTTTAAAGGGGTTTGTATTTACATAACTGTTGTAAATCAAAGTTGGAATTATTCCTATGAATACGTATAAGATAAATAGCATTATTCTGGAATCTATCGAAATTTTAAATGATTCTTTGTTTTGAAGTGAACAATAATGTCTAAACATATAAACCAATATAATTGGGAGTAAAAATATGACTGCCGGATATTCTATCAATAACATTACCCCAAACAGGACACCCATTAACAATGAATTGTTTGTATTATTTGAAAATATGGTTATATGAAGTGCTAGCAAAATAATCAGTGTCGTAAAATGGTGTTGATATAATGTAGTCGCGTAAGCTAATGCGGAAGTAGCAAAAATAAAAGACAATCCCGCGATGTAGCCAAATCCTGATTTAGTAATACGGTTAACAATGTCAGAAATGATATACGCATTGATTACAGCAGCCAATCCTACAGACCAAAAAGTGAAAAGCTGGTTTGCATTAAAATATTTACCGATATAATAAAATGGTATAACCACAAAAGATACTCCTGGCGCAAATAGAGAAACAAAGTTTCCATTAATATAACCAAGATCGGGTGTGACATATCCAGCAATTTCCAATGGGAGAAACAAACTATGATTCTCAACAATTGATTGAGTCAAAGCATACCTTCCTCTCTCAGGTGAAAGTTCAAAGGGTTGGGAGTAATCCTTTAAAGAATAAACATCTGACGGCATTATGTTAGAACGCACACCCTTCGTTAATAGTGAAATTAATAGTAAGGTAATTATGAATATATATAATGTACTTAAAAATTTCATAAATATTTGGAAAACACCCAATTCATATAATGATTATGACGATATTTATATTAGTCTCCTATTCTCATACTTTTAATGTTTAACCAACAAACATATTTTGTACAAAAAACTATGCTGATCTATAAAATATTTTAATTTGCAAAATAATATATTACTGTACGAAAATAGACGGTATCCCAGATACACGTTAAACCTGTATTCCATGAAAGGTGTGTAATCTCTTTTTATTTGATTATCACCACGTAGCATGTCAACTTTCGAAATACCTTCACGAAGTCTATTTCTTAAAACATAATAAAGAAGCAACCTTCCCGGAATAACTTCCCTGGCGAATTCCCGGTATGCAGTCATAAATGTATAATAAACCCCCTTTACACCCGCCCCAATACGAAAAGCAGCCAACCTGCCATTGTAAAAAAGTAAAACCAGACAAATATTCTTGTTAAACTTTGAAATGATATTTCGTAAAAATCTTATATCATTTGCACATTTAATAGTTCCGATTCTTTTGGTTGATTTAGTGCTTTTTCTTTCTAAACGGACAATTTGATCCAGATAATCCAGGTGCTTCTCCCCAATAATTTTAAATTTCAGTTTATCTCCGTGGCTTTTCAAAATATGGTCCATTGCCTTTTTATGTTTTCGGGATAAAAACTCTAAATAGTTGTCTGTTGCCGGAATATATGGAGTCACGGAAGAACATGAGTATTTTGCATTCCATACATTTGCCAAATACATTGCAGTTTCGAAATCAGATTCAGGAAGCGAAATGTTGTCAAATTGCTTTTTTGCGTACAGAATAATTTTATTCAAGAGATTTGTGGAATTTCTTGCTGTCAATAACTCAAGTTTGTCGGTATACCTGCCACCCATAGTTGTGTAATGTTCAAAAAACAGAAACTTCTCTTTCCGAAGCGGCAAGATACCAACCAAATCTTTACCGCAGTATGCACATACAAAATTGATATTCTTATACTTATATGTTTTATTGCATATTTCAAACCAGTCAGGTGAGTTTGATATGTTTGCGTTGTCGCTTCTATTCCAAAGCGCTATCCAATCACTTTTAAGTTTTTCATCTAATGTCTGTTTAGTTTCTATGTTAATTATTCCCTCCCGTGATTCTTTAATAAGATTTTCATACTTTCCTTTGAAATAATAAATTTCCTTTGTAACTCTAATTTGGTTATTTTTAAAGACATTTTTTTGAGTTATATATTTTTTGATCATTTCAAATCTTTTAGGTTGACCGTATTTGAATTCAAAATAATCATTTTCCGAAATACTTTTGTAATTCTTATAATTACCGAGTCTGATGTTGTAAGGATAATCCGACCACAAATATAAGTTTTTGAAGCTACTCTCACATATATTTCTTACAATCTTATGATCAACGTGTCCTCCAATCGACGCTGAACAAAAAACGAACACATTTTTGCCTTTAATGTTTTTACGTAAGGCCTTTTCTATTTTTCCCAAGTTACTCTCATCCGATTTTTTAATCTGTCCATGCGCAATTGATGTACGGTAAATTGGATATATGTGCAATATCTCAGGTAATACTTTCCCGATAATCCTTTCGTGTGTTTTAATAATTGGTTTTTTTCTCCACAACGCATCATCAAAATTTAGATTAATCATATCTACTCCCATCTCTTTAAACACCGAAGCATCTTCAAGGTGTCTTTTATCACACAGGTCTTTGACACTCTTACATCCGCTTCTTTTAACAAATACATTTCCGGACAAAGTATAGGGTGGTTTTCCGATACCGTTAAATACGTTTATGACCTTTACCTCCGTCTTATTTGAAAGATACGATATAAGTCCCCCTGCCGAAAATATTGCATCGTCCTGATGAGGGGATATAAAATAACATTTTATTTTATTTATAACTATATAATTTACTATCTCATCCATATGTTTATTTGATATATATTTTTATAACTTCATCATACTTCAAAAAGACATCCTTCCATGCGAAACGAGCTGAAAATCTATAACCATTTTCTATTTTATTATTTCTTAATCTGGGGTTATTAAAAAGATCGATAATCGTTTGTGAAAGATCTTTAACTGAAAATGGAATTATTTTGAATGCAACGTTTTTAGGCAACCATTTAAAACCTGTTATATCAAAACAAATTAAAGTAATTTTATTTGATAATGCTTCGAGCGCCGTAATTCCAAAAGTCTCAAATCTCGATGGTACAATTATCATATGAGATTCACGTATAAGCTTATCTTTGGCCTTTCCGCCAACACGACCCACCAGCCTAATCTTATTTATTAAATTATACTTGGTAATTAAACAATCAAGCTTATGAAGTTCGTCTTTCATCCCTGTTCCTGCAATCACAAGTTCTGCATCTATCTTATCAATAGCTTTCTTATAACTTTTGATAAGCAGGTCAAGTCCTTTTTGATTTACTTCAATACGACCAATAAAAAGTATTTGCGATTTCTTTTTAACTTTCAAACTGTTTTCTGACGGGATATTAATTCCATTAGGTATCAACGACACTTGTGCATTTGGATTTGATTTTAATATTTCTTTTCTTGATGCTTCAGTTAATACAATATATTTTTCATATAACTTCAGACCTAAATGTTCAATTTTATTGAAGGGTAGTTTATATTTTCTCTTCATATCAACTCCTGACAACATGTGTACCAAACCTACAACTTTATTTTTACCCAGAAACAATGGTACCAATGAAACTGAGAATGGGGGTGTAAAACTTTCGATCCACAAGTCGCATTCATTTCTTATCGATGCGAAGGGTAAGGCAAGCAGATAAAACAAATGTCCGATTTTACCACCCATAATGTATGAACCGATTCTTTTGTAATTCACCCCGTCCACTATTTCGTCCTTTGAACCGGGGTATTTACCGGTAATTAATAAAACATCATATTCTTGAGACAAATGTTTTGCCAATTTAAATATCGAGACAGAAGCACCCCCGGCATAATCGGGGTTTTTAATATCATCATAATTTGATATAACTATTTTTTTCTTATTATTCATATTTATTCCTCCAAATACGCCACTGAGCTTGCTGAACCCTCCTCAACTAGTGCAGGAGAGACGGATTCTCTGTTTAGTATATTTATAAATAACCTTGCAGAAACATTCCAAGAATATTTGCGTGACCAATCATATGCATTTCTTGAAATCCTTTCTCTGAATCCATCCATTTCTGTCAGCGCTATCATCGATCTTGCCAATTCTTTAACGCTTTTCGTTTTAACCAGTATTCCGGTTTGCCCGTCTAGTACGGAATCCCTCAATCCTGCGGTGTTTGACGCGATCACAGGCGTACCCGCAGCGTTTGACTCTGTTACTGTCATTCCCCAACCTTCAAATGACGAAGGCTGGACCAGAAACCAGCTTCTACCCAAGATCTCTCTCTTTTCATTTTCGCTGACATAACCCTTAAATTCAACAAATCTTTCTATATCAAGTTTATGAACAAGTCTATTGAGATGTTCTTCGTACTGACCCCTTCCAGCAATGATAAGTTTTGCATCCGGAACACTTTGTAACACTTCTTTAAATGCCTTTATTAAAATATCAATATTTTTATAGGGCATCAATCTACCCAGATATGAATAGGTGGGAAATGTGTATTTTTTAAGTTTCCTGAAATTCCTGAGGTTTATACCCGGGGTTACTATTTCAATATCCTCGATCTTTGAAAGCCCAAGTCCGGCGATGTCGGCTTTACTTGATTCGGAAACCGTCACAATTTTTGTTGATCTATAGACATATTTCATGACACGCGACTCCAGAAACATTGCCAGCCAGGAGAATGGAAGCGGTAAATTTTCCCTGAAGATCTGTTGATGGACATGATGGATGAGAAGAATTTTCGGAAGCGTACTGTACAGGGGTGAAAAGAAGGGTATCCCGTTTTCACAATCAACAATAAGGTCAAAATGTTTTCGGAGTCGGAATACATAATATATCAAAACCCACAGATACAGGGTAAAAAACCCACCCCTTCTCATAATATTTACACCGTGTATTTTTTCATCGTACATGGAATTACCGTCATTTCCGCTGAGGATCGTAACTCCATATCCACCCTTTACCCATCTTTCTGCGATTTCCTGAACATATACTTCCGCTCCGCCTTTCCATACATGTCCGACATCTCTCCAGTTCAGGATCAATATGTTTTGTTTATTATTATGCGGACGTGAGATATTTACATTTCCGAATAGTTTGATGAAAGATATAATATTAATGTATAGCGATGCTTTTGCCGTATAAATTAATTCCCTTAAGGATATGGTCGATATTTTTATCCCCATAGGTTTGAAATTTATCACCAACCTAATCGACACAATAAATTTACCCGGAAAGCCTTGTAAATATTTAAAGTAAGGAAATTGAAAGACGGGAGTAGTTGTGATATCCAGTATACCCGACACCTTATCAACCGATTCATTTTTACCCAAATGAAGCCCATGTTTAGTCTTTTCCCAATAGTATGGGTTAGTTATAAGTTGATGAAATGCGATTCCGGCTGAGATACTTGTCAGTAGCCAGTAAAAAGGCATCAGAAATATGTATTGGATAAGTTCCCATTTGTCTTTTTTAGCCGATGCGATCATGAATGAATACAAATACGTAAAATTCGCAAAAATCAGACAAAATACAGCCGGATAGAAGATGTACCATGGATATAACGATTCGATAAAAGGTCCAAATACCGGATACATTGAAAAATACGCTATAGTCATCAGCCATAGGATCGGATTTATAATAATAAAGACCATTCTCATTCCGATGATCAATTGAAAAAGTAAAGCGTGGTGTTTATATCTGATTAAAAATTCCATAGGATTTCTCATGTGAACAAGATATGTCTGCATGTAGCCCTTAATCCATCGCGATCTCTGTTTGAGCCAACTTTTAATATTGGAATTTGCCTCTTCGAGCGTTTCGGAATCAATAACGGATGTCCTATATCCCTTTTTAAAAAGCCTCGTACCGAGATCGCAATCCTCGGTCACATTGAAAGGATCCCACCCCTGCAGATCTTTAAGAAAAGGTGTCCTAAAATGGTTGCTTGTCCCTCCAAGAGGAATAATTGTATTCAATGTCTGAAGACCGGTTAGGGCAATATTAAACCAATAAGAATATTCTGCCGTAAATAGCCTTGTTAAAATATTCTGGTTCTGGTTATAGTAATTCAGTTTCGATTGCAGGCACGAAACGTTCTCCGGAAGCCTTGAAAATGCAAGGTAGGCTTTTTTAAGCTGAAGGGGATCCGGCTTATCCTCAGCATCATATACGACAACAAATTCTCCCGTAGTTTTAGACAAGCCATAATTACATGCCTTTGGTTTTGTTTTCGGAAGCGAGTTTGGTACTACCTCGATTCGAAAATAGGAAGGTAAATTAAGATCATATGCCTTATTAATTGTTTTTGTATCGTCTTCCTCGAGAAGGAGTATTACTTCAAGTTTGTCCTTCGGCCAATCGATGATCTCTATTGATCTTACAAATTGTTCAATTACCTCCCATTCCTTATAAAGCGGGCACAGTATCGTGTATCTTGGAAGAGTGAAATCATCCAATTCGACGAGCTCATCATTTGTGAATTTAATTTCCGATTTATTTGCAAATGACCGCGCAATAATAAGAAGCGTAAACAAAAAATCGGCAAAGTAGATAAACGTCAAAGAGCCGACTATAAGAACAAGCATGAAGTGAATATTAATTAGTCCCAGGATCAAAAGAGAAATTATAACTATCGACCAATATAATTTCTGACCATCAGTCAGGGTTTCAAAAGCCGAGAATTCTTTTTCAAGTCCATTATATGTTTCATAAACAATATTATTTTTTTCGTATCTGTTCCTTTTGTTAAAGACAGCACCCATCGGCACTGAAACATTTTTATTACCAGTAAATAATCGTCCGATCTTCTTCAAATAGACTTTAGTTCTCCATGAAATATCGCTGCTTGTATATATATTTATTATGTATTTATCCATATCTTATAATTCGTTTAAGAAATACCGTACGAGCCTGTAAAGTGAGGTATATTATATAACAAATAATCCTATAATACAATTTATTATGCACTATGGAAGAGTAGTATTAATGTGGTAAAAAAAGAATGAAGGTCTGTTATGAAATTATCTAGGAGAAATATTTTGCCCGATCAATTTGTTCACGATCTGCTTACAAGTGGAATACCTGATACCAAGTGCTTTTTGTGAAATGCCGCATTTTAATCCTCCGAATATGGGATATCTCAGTGGATTATCCGAAGTTCTCAAAAATTCATGTATAGATGCACTTTTCACGGTATTTTTCACTCCATATTTAGCCTCAATTAAATAACTGATCAGTTCATAAGGTGTGGTAGTATCACTTGAGGAACAATGATAGACACCACGTATTTTATCGGATAATATTTTACCGATAGTCGTACATAATTCATCAATAAAGGTGACAGATATTTTCTGATCACTAAACATCGGATACAATGCATCATCATTATATAGCTTCAAATGTTTTCTCAGATAATCTGATTTATTATCATATTTTGCCCTGACCGGATATATTATTCTTATTATTGTTGAACTAATATCCGCCTCTCTTATAATATTCTCACCTTCCCCTTTGGTATAACCATACCATGTAACCTTGCTCGGATCCCGCTCGGGACATCGTACCTCTTTATAAGGTCCCTTATCATCTTTACTTCCGCTAAATACCATATCGGTTGAAATATGTACAAGATGAACTTTCGATCCGAATAGACTAACCAGATTTTTTATTCCCTTAATGTTTATATTCCAGCACAGTCCATTTTCATTTCCTCTATCTTTCTCTGCTTCTCTCACATCCGTATAGGCTGCAAAATTAATTACAGACGAAACCGGGTTATTTTTCAGATATCTTTCCATCGAATGAGGATTCAACAGGTCAAATTCGGCGATTGTTGGAGCAAGCAGTTCGTTTTTATTTGGATATAGTTCAACAAACCTTGAGCCGACCATTCCGTCGGAACCTGTAATTAGCACCTTATCATTCATCGGTATTTTACAATAAATTCGTCAAGCAGTGGAAGTTCCTTGTCTCTATTGGATAAAACGGGATTTTTAATCGGCCAAATAATATCAAGTTGGGGATCATTATATCTGACTCCCGATCCCGACCACTTAGGATCATAAATACTACTGTAGGTATAATGGTAAATTACAGTACCATCCCCTGCATCATCGGATTTTTTGTACACACAAAGAGAATTTCCGCATCCTGAAGGAACAAAAAGAGTGGTAAATTCATTTTCAGGATTTGTATTATCAAAATCAAAACGAACCCACATTTTAAAAGTCGGTGATTCAACCCTTAAATCAACAACCACCGCCGCCATCCTACCTAAAATTGGTGTAATGATCTTGTCTCTGGGTTCTGCATGGATCCCCCGTAAGACATTAACTTTCGATACAGATATTTGAGATTGATCTATCTGTGTTTCTTGAAATCGTTTGGAAATATCCGGAATTCTCAAAAGTTCTTGAAAACTGCCACGGGAATCACCGTATCTTGGACGTTTAACGGCAAAAACTCCTTCTATAGGAGTGTCGATTATGTATGGTTCACAACTTACTTTTAATTTATTTACGTCCAAGTTTTTACACTTCATATAATCATTTTTCGGTATTTCTATAAAATACTTCAGCCTTTTTCTTTAACGGCCTCCACCACCATTCGTTATTTTTATACCATTCAACTGTTTTTTCAAGCCACGTATCAAAACCATACATAGGTTTCCATTTCAATTTACTATGAATTTTCCTCCAATCGACTGCATATCTTCTGTCATGCGCTGCTCTGTCCTTTACATATTTTATGTATGACCCATTTATATTTAATATTTTTAATATCATTCTAACAACCTCTAAATTATTAATATCCTCAGTCAATCCTCCTATAAGATAAGTCTCTCCAGCCTTTCCTTTTGTTAATATGGTCTCTATTGCTCTTACATGGTCTTCAACATACAGCCAATCACGTGTATATTTACCGTCTCCATATATAGGAACAGATTTACCGTCAATTAAATTCGTTACTGCACGAGGTATAAATTTTTCGGGATCCTGAAAGGGTCCGTAATTATTAGAGCAGTTTGATATCGTGATCGGTAGGGAATATGTTTTCCCATAAGCTCTCACCAAATGGTCTGAAGCCGCTTTACTGGCAGAATATGGACTTTTGGGGTCATATTGAGTGGTTTCATTAAATTTTTTATTAGTTCCCAATTTAAGCTCACCAAAAACTTCATCAGTGGAAACGTGATGAAATCTGTTGATCTTATACTTAACAGCAGCTTCGAGTAAAACCTGTGTTCCCATGACATTTGTGTGAACAAACACCAAAGGGTCAAGTATTGAACGATCCACGTGGCTTTCTGCAGCAAAGTGAACTATGGTGTCAGTTTTTTTTACTGCTTCGTCTACTGCTTTTGCGTCACATACATCTCCCTTTATAAATTCGTAATTATTATTTTGGGAAAAATCTCTTGTGGAACTGATATGTCCTGCATATGTGAGCTTGTCAAAATTTAATATTTTATCTTTCGGATATTTATTAAGCCAATATCGAATAAAATTATTTCCGATAAAGCCAGCCCCTCCTGTAACTAATAAATTCATAAGTTCGATATATACTAGGTACTAGAAACTAAGTACTAGAAAAATCTTTTTGACCACATTCATTCTTTTCCCCGTACTTCTCACTTATTACTCATCCCTTAATTCTTGCTGCTTTTCCTGCCATATAATTACTCACCCTTAACAAGCTGTCAAAATCCCCTGCGTCTTCCCAAATCCCGTCAAAAATATTCACTTTCAGATTATCCTCTTTTAAATATAGATTATTAAGATCGGTAATTTCGATCTCTCTACGATCGGAGGGTTTGAGATTCTTGGCATTTTTAACCACATTTTTGTCATAAACATAAAGCCCAACAACTGCATAATCACTCTTTGGATCTTTAGGTTTTTCAACGATCTTTGTTGCTTTCATTTTTTTATCAAACTCTACAACACCGAATCTTTCAGGGTCAGAAACTTTTTTCGCAAAAACCATTCCACCTGATTTAAACGAACCAATTTCCGTTGAAAAATCCTTTTCAAAAATATTGTCGCCCAAGATAAGAGTGACGTTGTCATTATCGATAAAATCCTCTCCCACTATAAAAGCGTCTGCAAGACCTCTGGGCTCATCTTGAATTGCGTAACTGAAGCGCGCTCCGAATTCTTTTCCCGATCCAAGTAAATTTAAGAAATGTCCTGAATATTCAGGAGCGATTATTATTAAGATGTCCTTTATTCCTGAGGTGACCAGAGTGTTGATCGGATAATATATCATTGGTTTGTCGTAAACAGGAAGAAGCTGTTTACAGGTAATTATTGTTAAGGGACGCAGCCTTGTTCCCTTTCCCCCGGCCAATATTATTCCTTTCATGAGTGTAATATTACCCCAAAAATAAATATTTAGAAATTAGTAATTAAAAATTAGAAATTAACAAGCGCAGCTTGGTCAAGTATGCTTATCAGCAACCGAACTTGCTCCCCAACTTTCAGGTTTAGTTTTCGCGACATAACCATTTCCGGTCACCATACCAACTACCTCACGGATCATGTTTCTTGTTTTACCAAATGGTCCAACATCGATATGTATTTCAAGGTCGTACTTCGAGGGCGGTATGATTCCTCTGATTTCAGGCACTATACTTTCCGCATATTCAAGACTCAATAGAGTCTCTGTATAGATCTTATCTCTTAAGACGGCTTTTTTTATCTCTTGTTTTTTAGTCCAAAAATATCTAGCCCCCTTTTTCTTCCTGTAGATTATTATTGCGGTAACAAAATCAATTTCTGAAACTCCATTTATTCTCTTTGTTTGTGAGTCAGTGCCTATGATCAGTGAATAAAATTCTGCAGGTTGTTCATCTACAAAGTATTTTATTTCCCTTAAGAGTTCGCCGGTATTGTAAATGTTTCCGTTCGGACTATTAAATATATTTCCATTTTCCATGCTGGAATTATACGTCTTTTTTCATATTTACAGCAAATTATTGTGGTATAATTTACATACTGTGAAAACCAATAGAAGAAAGATAAAAAAAGCAATAATAGCTGCAGCAGGTTATGGAACACGCTTCTTGCCTGCAACAAAAAATCAACCGAAAGAAATGCTTCCGATAATTGATAAACCGATAATTCATCATTTGGTTGAAGAATGTGTTTCATCTGGAATCACAGACATTATCATTGTCACAAGATCCGGACAAGGAATTATGGAGGATTACTTCGATAGTTCATTGGAACTTGAATATATGCTCGATAAAAATGGTAAAGATGATCTCTTAAAAAAAGTCAGGGATATTCCGCAGATGGCCAACTTTGTCTACGTCCGGCAGAAAAAAAATCTGCCTTACGGGAACGGTACCCCTTTACTGGTTGCTGCTCCCCTTATCGACAATTATGAATCGGTTGTTTATATGTTCGGCGATGATCTGACGATTTCTAAAAAGCCCGTTACCAGACAGCTTATTGATGTTTTTTACAATAATTCTCCATCTGCTGTTCTGGCTGTACAGGAAGTACCCGACATTGATGTGGAACGATATGGAACCGTAAAATATAAGAACAAGGAAAAAAACTATGAAATTTCTACCATTCTTGAAAAAATGCCATTGGGGAAAAACCCATCGAATATGGCTCAATTTGGACGGTTTGTTTTCAGTTATGACGTAATAAAAGAAGTTAAAAACACTTCTACCGGAAAGGATAATGAGCTTTGGATCACTGATGTTCTCAATAATCTTGCGCAATCCGGCAAAAAAGTTATAGCTCAACCTATTGAAGGAAAATGGCTGACGACAGGTGATCCGCTTCGTTATATGCAAACCCAAGTCTTGTTTGCCCTTGAAAGATCAGATATCGGAAAAGACTTTTCTGAATTCCTCAAAAACCTCGATCAATCCTAAACACTCTTACATCAAAACAAAGATCGCGGCGGATACACCAAATATTGCGATCAACAAATATTCCAGCGCCACTTCCATATTCAGATCTCTGTGAATATAGTGGTGAACAATTCCCCAAGTTACATAAGAGATTCCCATGGCCACAGTGAGCGAGACTCGCATAGATTTGTCGTAGGGAAATAAAAACAAACCCAATAATGTAGCAAGCAACACAGAAATCAAGGGTAAATAGTGCGTGATCCGATATTTGTCCTTCATATATTATTTTGTCGAATCTGTTATGGGAGGCATTAGTTCCCCCGACTGAAATAAAATAATTAAAGTAAATATTAAGCACAAAAATATTATATGGGCAAAGGTCCTGCCTCCGACCCTCAATGCTTTCCCTTTAACCAGAAATGCACCATCGATTATAAAAGCAATGATTAGGATCAGGGTTAGAATTGTAGAAAACCCTTTTTTGACGGAAAAGGGTGATATTAAGACTTGAAAGTATGTTGGTTCCTTATACGTATATTCACCTATTTCTTCTATGTCATTTCTGTTATTTACTATTTCCGAAACGGTTGGAAGAGGAATAAATGTTGGAGAAGGAATTGGAGTTATTTCTACTTCTATTTTCTTCACGACTTCAGTTTTTGCCGATATTTCGGATGTTACCGCTGCAATATTTGATTCATATCTCTTTCCGAAAAGCTGTACAATAATGGTTGTATCCACACCATTCATATCTCCTTCTACTACAGCGATGCCGATCTCGTCATATTTGGATGACAGCATATTCTCTTTATGTGAAGATGAAGCCATCCAAGCTTCTATTGCTGATGATGGCGAAGAAAAGTCCTTTGCCAAGTTCTCTCCTGCATATTTGTATTTATATCCAACATCGGTAAAAAATTTCCACGGTTGAGTTCCATCAGGGGCAACATGCGCCCAGTAGTCCTTTGCCAGCATATCTTCACCCTTCGCTTTTGCCGCTTGTGAAAGCGTCGGGTTATATACAAGATTTCCCATACCAACTTGAGATCTCTTTTCATTGGTCAATCTTACTATCTCTTCTACAGGAAGTTGTGACGCAAAACCCAGAACTCCGATCCCCAACCCGGGAAGATTTTGAAATATCAGTCTTCCTAAAGCTAAAAACAGTATTAAAGACAATAATGTTGAATTATGCAGTAATTTTGCCTTTTGATTATTTGAATAACCTGGCAGCAGATAGTGGCTAAATATGTAAGAAAGTGTGGACATTAGCTTTCATATTATAATGTAGCTAGGCTTAATTCAATATCAAATAAATACATGTACTTTTACAATATTTCTGTGCGTATCCTTTACTACTTTCTTACTTCCGAAGTAAACAAAAGGTAAAAGAAAACTAATGTCAAAAGCCATAAAAGCAAGTTTTCCCCACATTTCTGCTGTTCTTCCAGCATTATTAAAACAATTATTTTTTGCACCCAAAAGTGCTGATTGTATAGGATTTTCCAAAGGATTTTGCTTCGTTAAACCCTGACTTAAAACAACATCACAAAGAACCACCTGATCTTTAAATATTTCGCCTGCTTTGTATTTATATATATAAAATGAAACCAAAAATAATAAAAAGGATATAACAGTAACTACTTTTATAAGGTTATCGACAATCCTTGAAGTCTTATTTACCTTTTTTCGTAACTCTTCCATTACTTAAGTATATAAAACTGTTTACGCTGAGGCAAGACACTTACATTTATTGCTTATCCGGCTATCTTAACATTACTGTGACCGGTTCAAAATCTGTTTTTTATTGCCTCGCGTGATGACAACCTTCAAAGTAACTATTTCTCTATTTCCCAAAGTTTGATGTATGTTTTCACCCCCTCGTCCCAATTCTGTGTCTTCACCCACTCATATGCCGGAACGGTCAACGCCTTTGCCTTTCCGGGGTGTTTCAAAAAATACTTTATCTCCTCCGCCAATTTCTTGGGTGAATTTCTAACAACAATCCACCTCCTAAACGGTGTCATTAAAAGATAGTCTTTTTTTACGGGATTGTTATATGTTGTAACAATCAAACATTTGTAGGTAAATGCTTCAAGAATGGAGGTATGACCCGGAGACAAACAAATAAACGACTTTTTATAATATTCGGTTGGATCTACAAAACCACGCACCTTCCCATATTTCATACAATCTTTTTTTAAAGGACCGTCTCCACAAAATTCGACATGAATCTTTGTTTTCTTTAAAAACGACAGGCATTTTAAGATTTTCCTCAAACCCGTGTCTTCATCCAATCTCCCGACATACAGTAAACTGTTTTTACTTTTAACCAAGCCATTAGCAGTGTTTGTGTTAACATTCACTGATGTATACATTAAAACATCCGCTTTTATACCGTAGTGTTTTTCAACGTAGTCTGAGATAGTAATGTTCTTATTCGAAAGCAAGGTGTCAATCTTGCGAATTATTTTATTTTTAAAAGGAATTGGGTAAATCCCTTCCCAACCATGAAATGTTACAAAATTTGGCTTTCTTGGAAATAAAAATTTAAAAGGCCAATACCAAACATAAACGCTATGAGCGTGTACAAGATCTGCATTCCTCAAATATTTCAGGTGGAATAAAAACCATATCCATATTGATAATAAACCGAAGTACTTTACGGGGAGCTTATTAAACCTGACAATCTCAACACCATCAACTATTTCCTTATTTTTTAGAGAACTGTCATATTTTTCAGTAATTACCTTAACTTTATATCCTCGCTTTACAAGTCGCTTGCTCAATTCAAAAACCTGCTTCTCTACACCACCGATGTGCGGAATAAAAAGTCTGGCCAGAAATAATATCTTTTTATTTGATTTCATAATACATTTCGATTCTTGACATGTTTACATTATAAATGATTAAGTTGATGCAGTCATTAATACCTTGATGAAAATATCATTACATTTAACGGCTTTCCTTATATTTCTTTCTTTGTCTTTACCAAAAATGGTTTATTCATCAACCGACGTGTTATTTCAAGATAGTTTTGACAACATTGGTGAAAATGGAAAACCTTTAGGTTGGTTAGAGGTACTGAACCCTCCCGCTTTTTCTGTTTTAAGTGGAAGTTACAATATAACAGTGCCTGCAGACCCTTTCCACTCCTATAATTCTCTTAGTTATTACATCAACAATAATTGGATTATTGATTCGATAGAAGTAGAAGTTCTGGGAATTTCTGGACCAGATAGATTTCTTTTATTTAGATATGACTATTCACAACCCAGTTGACAAGGTTATGTATTCAAGTGGTATGAGAGTTTTTATATGAAAAAGGTGGAATTATTAGGGGTTGAAGACGAAATATGCAGACTTGTTGACACCTACAATACTGAATTGGGGAAGTCGAGTTTGATAAAAGTTGAGATAGTAGAAAACAATATTATTTTTTACATTAACAATAATAAAGTACTAGAGTGCGTTGACCCCACTCCCATTACTAATGGTGGATTTGGAATGTTTCTTCACACTTCAGGATCAAAAGATTCTTATGGAAACTGGTATCAAAATTCCGTATCTTACGACAATCTTATTGTTAGAGGAAGATATAAATCAAATAAATTCAATCTCCCCTTCCCATACACTAATCGGGAGAATCCGACGCATGAAGAATTCGCCTACAACTTTTGGAAAAGAATGACAGCTTCGTTTGACCACAACAAATTGGGGAACAGATTCCAACCTTTTACTACCGAAACATATATTAAGAAGGATTGCCCGAACGGAGTCTATGGAATTACCTGCTACGATTCCCATAACGGCACCGACTTTTCAGCAAATAAAATACAAGGTGATTATGATGTACTTCCCGTGGCTGACGGAGAAGTTGTTTATGTTTCAGACACAAGCAAGAGTGGTAAATGTATGATATCAAAGAACAGTTACGGATGTGTTGTGATCATCAAACACTCCGCAAACAATCTTTACACTCTTTATGCCCATCTTTCTGAAATCTACACAAAAGCCGGTGATAATGTTAAATACACCGACATTATCGGTAAAATGGGTAATACCGGATGCGGTCCAAAATGCGGTGTTCATTTGCATCTTGGTACGCTTATCGATAAAACTCCAAATACCGACTTCAACTCCTTAACAACTCTTGACTGGGATGAACTGCTCGTCCAATCCGAACCCAATCAATCTGTTAAAAACGACGATCCTCCAAAACATTATTGTACATATAAAACCTCCGATGGAAATATTCTTTCTTTTCAAGACCCATCTGGTTGGAGCAACGACAGCACAATCGATAGATGGGCACTGCCCAGCAATGAAGGTGGTTGCAGCACAGATTCTCCCTATCTCTGGATGAGAGATATCGGAATATCAAAACCTCAAACCGAGTTCGGACAATTCTTTCTGGAATTGTAAATATTAATCTGATATTACCTGAAGAACTTTTCCGAATATTGACCTCTTAGTGTTTCAGCACCTATTTGGAAAAAAATGTACCCAATAATTTAAATAGACAGAAGCGTTAGATCTTTTTGAAGCGGACTTCATTTAAGTACAGTATATTCTTGTTAGCTTTCATAAATTCATCCCTGATCGTATCTCTTTCTTCCAAAAATTGCTCAACGGAATAGTCGACAATACCGATCTCCTCCATCATTTGTTGAAGCTGCTCTTTTGTGAAACGGCTTCTTATCTGCTCTCCCTCCACAAATACATTCCTTTCAAGTTCGACCGCATTAGTTTTTAAAAATTTGTAATCTTCAACATCCTCAGGAGATTTGAAAGCAATAAATGCTTTTCCGTCAGTCTTTAAAATCCTATAAGCCTCAGCTAATAGAAGCCTTGTCTCTTTATATGGAAAATAGTTAAATCCGATTCTAGAAAATACAACATCGACTGAACCATCCTTAAGAGGAATTTTTCCCGTTCCGAAGTCGCATTTCTTAACGGCAAGTTTTTTTGATATTTTACTTGCTTTGGCTGAATTTACAGCCCCTTTCAAGGCATAATCGGAAATATCAAGGATTATTACGTTGTGTCCTTTACCTATAAAATACATTGCGTCATACCCAAGTCCGCCTGCCATATCACATATCTTTGATTCTCTTGGAAATAACACTTCTCTTTTTTCTGCGTATTGGGAATGTCTCTCCAAATCCGGAGGTATTTTTTTGTGGATCTCATCCCACCTTAAGCTGTCCGTGTCCATAATTAATTAATATAGTTATACATCATAAATACGCATCAGCACAATAGTATTTCTTAAAAATATAACACTGTAAATATTTTATGGTTGCAAAATCTATTCTGTGGACTTAGGGGGTATCGGATATGAAGCGAACGCCCCACCAGCCATAATTTGTGGACCCGGTTGGTCTCGTCCAAGTGAAACTTGGTGCCACTTCCAACGACCTTCTCGTTTAAATAAGGGTGGTTATTTGAAACGAAAACGTTTAATTATTACAAGGTTTGTGCTCGCTCCTGGATTCGAACCAGGGACCTCACGAATGTGAATCGTACGCTCTAACCAACTGAGCTAAGCGAGCATCGTTTCTGTATACGCATGTAAAGCGAACGCTATACCGCTGAGCTACGGGTCCGTAACTTATATTTTATCATTATTCAAAAAATATGCCGGGGAAAATATTAGGCATTGAGGTTTCTTCCTTGTTCGTTTGCTCCATTCATACTTACGTGGATCAGTTTGGCTTTCTGAAGTTCAAATATGTTGTGTGAACCGGTATAGCTCATTGCAGAACGTAGAGCTCCTATATATTCCTTTAGTAATGCACTAGTTGAACCCTGAAAAGATGTAAATACCTCGCGCCCCTCCGGTGCATAAAGATCTGAATCTGTTGTGGAATCCCCCATTTTTTTTCTGTCTTCAAAAACAGCTTTTGATGCCATTCCACGAATACGTTTTTGCAAAAAACCATTTGTCCTTACAATTGTCCCCGGACTCATATCCGTTCCCGCCCATAGACTTCCCCACATCACACAATCTGCTCCTGCTGCAATTGCTTTAGGGGGATCTCCGGGTTCACGCACTCCTCCGTCTGCAATAATCGGCGGAGCTTTTGATCTTCCCCTTAAAACTTCTTTCGCTTCAAGTATAGCAGTAATTTGTGGTATACCAGTACCTGTAACATTTCTGGTTTTACACACAAATCCCGGACCAATTCCAATTTTTATACCGTCTGCACCAATATCATAAGCAAACAGAACTCCTTCTTTTGTAGCAACATTCCCAACTACGATAGGTGTCTTGATCTTTTCATTAATTTTAAGTTTCTTTATCATTTCTGATGAATAAATTGAGTGTCCATGTGCTATATCCAAAAACAAAATATCAGCCCCGGCGTCTACAACTTTATGGGCGCGCTCAATATCTATACTATGTACACCAATAGCCGCTCCGACCACCAATCTTCCCTGAGAATCCAATGCTGCTTTCGGGTATTTTTTGATATGCTCATAGTCTTTTAATGTGTAAACACCAAAGAGAATTCCATCTTTTTCAACAATAGGCAGTTTTTCTATCTTATTTTCTCTCATGATCTTAACTGCATCTTCTAAAGTTGTACCAACTGATGCTGTGATCAGTTTTTCATTTTCATTTGATTCATATGGTGTCATCACTTTTTTAATAGGAGTGTCAGGGTCTCCGGATAAAAAATCTCTGCTTGTGGCAATTCCACAGAATCTTCCATCGTAATCATTTCCCCGATACACAATTACATAACCTCTCATATGTATCTTAAGAAGAGATAGAGCATCACTAATAGTTGCATTTTCGGAAACGATCGGTGGGTTCTTTTCGATCAATCTCATCTTTTCTTTCACTATTCTTATCATGTCCGACTGCTTGTCCGGAGAATTATTTCTATGTATCTCTCCCATACCTCCATTCAAAGCAAAAATTGATGCCATATCGTTCTCTGTTACCGTATCCATACCCGCGGATATAAAGGGGATGTTAATTTTCGGAGCATTGTTTGCAACTTTAGTTGAAGTGTCTATCTGACTCCCGAAACGCGAGACTATATCCGAATACGAAGGTTCTAAATATACATCCGAAAATGCTAAAGCCGAATCACCGCTATAATAGGAGACCTTATTTTTTAAGGTTGTTAATAACGTCTTCACAATTAGTAATTATTGGATAAATCAAGTATATAGTCAAATAGTAATTCCCATCCTATATTTTTGTTTTATATACGGTGACCACTTAAAAAGTGTATATGTAAATTTATTACCAAACTATCAACACATCGCTTCCTAAATACTTCTGTTTATTGTTAAATGTTTAATGTATTACTATAATTATCTGTATGGTTTTTCAGCGTTTAGGCGATTTTTTTTTAGATATTTTAGAGGTGTTTGTTACATCCTTTGCAATATTTCTATTTTTCTACCTTTTAGTGCTTCAACCCCATAAAATAAACGGGAATTCCATGGAACCCAACTTCCACGACGGACAATATCTGCTGACTGATAAACTATCTTACCGCTTCCGGGAACCACAGAGGGGTGATGTTGTGGTTTTCGAACCGCCAGTCAATGAGGAAGAGGAATATATTAAAAGAATAATCGGACTTCCCGGGGATGCTATTTCAATCAAGGATGGGCATTTTTTTATTAATGGAGTTAATTTGTCAGAAGATTATATCCCCGCAAACATTTATACAAAAGGGAAATCTTTCTTACCAAACAATTCAGAAAAGATCGTCCCTCAGGGATCTTATTTTGTATCCGGAGATAATCGTGAATATTCTTCCGATTCAAGATATTGGGGTTTTATAACCAAAGATAAGATAACCGGAAAAGCATGGCTAATTTACTGGCCGCCGTAAGATTTGGGTTTTATTAAAGCAGGGGAATAATCTCTTCAAGAACCTGCAACTGCTTTATACAATTTTTGAAGTCTTTCCTCAGTCTCTTCCAAATTGCCTTTGAATATAAATTGTATCCGAGTTTCCCTTTGAGAACGGATCAGTTTTACGACGGAAGTTTTTTTCTTTTTATTATCATCATTCTGGAAGTTGGCGAATATATTTGTCATATCTTCCTGCATTTTATCTATATCATCGGAGACTATCCTCATAATTACTTTTGTTGCACTTGACCTGTCCATATCCTGATTTGCTTTTGCTTTCATCCTTCTGGCAAGCTCCTCAGCCCGTCTAACTGACCCGGACTCTTTGAGAATGATCTTGTATGCCTCTACCATGAGGTCAGGGTCATCAATCGCCGCTAATGCTCTGGCATGTCCTTCCGTAATAAGCCCGGAGAGAAGGCCATCCTTAAGAGCGTCGGGGAGCGTCAAAAGTCTTATCGAATTGGATACATAAGCAACTGATTTACCTATTCTTACTGAAATTTCGGAAGAAGACAGTGAAAATTCTGTCATGAGCCTCTCAAAACCTTTTGCTCTGTCTAGCGCATTCAAATCTATTCTTTGAACATTCTCTACAAGCGCCATTTCCAGCATTCCTTTTGGAGAAGTTTCTCTGATCAATGCCGGAACATGAGTTAAACCTGCCAACCTTGCAGCTCTCCAACGCCTTTCACCGGCAATAATTTGATAACCGGCAGGTGTCTTGGCAACAACTAAAGGTTCAAGTATTCCGTGTTCTTTAATTGAATCAACAAGATCGACAAGTGTTTCGGGCGTAATTGACCCTCTGGGTTGCAGAGGATTAGGTTGAAGCTGATCTATCGGAATTTGTATAACTTCTTCTGCCATAATTTGTTATATGAATCAGCAGAAAGTAAAAATATTTTTGTCTGCTGATTGTTGTTTACTTCTTATTTCTTATCACTTTCTACACACACTGTTTTTCGACCAAGCTTTGTTTTAAATTTCACGGTACCTTTTAATGTAGAATATAATGTGTGATCTTTACCTACCCTTACTCCAGATCCCGGCATAAATCTCGTACCGCGCTGACGAACGATGATGCTTCCAGCCAATACTTTTTCTCCATCGTGAACCTTAATACCCAAATATTTAGGCAGTTTTCTTTTTTGCTGTACTAATTTACCACCTTGCTTCTTTTTTGACATAAATTCACTATAGTTAATATTTTCACGAAAGTCAAGAGTTTATATATTGATATATATTTATATAGTTAGGAGGTTATCTTTTCAACAGAAAGTTCGGTAAGTTCAGCTCTGAAACCTGAATGTTTGCGGTACCTTGATTTTGCTTTATATTTGAATACTTCGATCTTCTTCCCTCGAAAATCTTTAATTTTACTAAGAACAACCTTCACCTTATCAAGATAAGGCTTACCAATCATAAGTTTCTCATCGTCTCTTAATAGTAAAGTGTTTTCATTGAGCTCATCCTTAGCTCTATCAACAACAATTTTGTCTCCCTCGGACACTCTGTACTGCTTTCCTTTAATTTTTATAACTGCGTATTTGACCATAACATTGCTATTTTAACCGTAAACCGTGATTAACTCAAGTGCTTACTTTTTGCTGCCGCTTACAATTAACCCCAGACTCAAAAATGTAGACATTAAAGAAGATCCTCCGGCAGATACAAGCGGCAGGGGAAGTCCGGTGATCGGCAGCAACCCCAAATTCATTCCGATATTGATAAGTGACTCAAATAATAATATGGATATAGTGCCTATACCAAAGTACAAATAAATTTCATTTTGTGTTTCTGAAACGATTGTTGCTATTCGGTAAAATAGAGTAAACAGGAATACCAGAACCGCAACGGATCCCAAAAACCCCAGCTCCTCCGATATACCTGCAAAAATAAAATCCGTATGTTTTTCAGGTAAATATTTCAGCTGGGTTTGAAAACCTTTCTTAAAGCCTCTTCCAAATATCCCGCCGGAACCTACAGATATGATCGATTGAATTGTGTTATAACCTGAACCCTTCGGATCATTATTATATTCGACAAAGCTCATAATTCTTTCTTTCTGATATGGCTTGAGGTAGTACCAGGTTGTAGGCATTATCATTCCAAAAAGCATTGCAAAAAGAAGCAAATATTTTAATTTAAATACTTTTGTAAAAAACATCGCAAAAAACCCTAAAAAAGTTATTAGTGAAACACCAAACGAAGGTTGAATAGCTATTAAAATTACAGGTATTAATCCCAATATGATCATAAATCCTATATCTTTAAATTTACCGCGAAATACAATCAGCATTTTGGCAAAAAATAGAAGTAAAAAGGGCCTTACTACTTCAGAAGGCTGGAATGACAATCCCCCAATAGGTATCCAGCGTATAGTTCCACGGGTAACTTCACCTAATATCAACGTCAAAATAAGCAGGAGCAACGAAATTATATATAAATAGGGAGAGAAAAATACAACTACATCAAACCCTATATAATATATTATGTAAAAGAAAAGAATCGATAAAATTACATATAGATAATATTGAGGAAATATATCCGGTGAAAGTGAATTTAGTATAAAAAGACTTACAAGCAGTAGCAAAAATGTACAAATAGTTATAACAGGTTCTTTAACCAGAGGTTCAAATAATAGTTTCACTTTTTCAATTTAATTTTTTCTATTCCGAACGAACCGGATATTTGAATATTATCAGCAAGTGTCTTTCTTTTTATAAGATTTAGAAGTTCTTTATTTTCCGGCAGCCATTCGCTTTTTACATTGATCATGTCTGATAGATCAACACCGCTTTGCTTTCTTTCGTTTTGGATCTTTCTGATAAGTTCTCTCGTCCTCGCTTCTTCCTCAAGTTCGGGAGAGATAATCGTATTCAACCCAACTTTGAATTCCTTTGATTTGATCCATAAAACTTTTTTAACATTCAACTCAGCGGAGATAAGATCGTATAATCTTGAGTTAACATCTTGATCTGAATATACTATGATTTCGGAAAGTGGCTGTCTTACGGGTATGTTTTTATCTTTTCTTAAGGAATGCCCCATTTCAACGACCTGTCTTATATGATCCATTTCCCTAACCAATATTCCAATAGCCCCATCTCCGCCTAAATCTTCTTTCCAGCTTTTTAATTCACCATCGTCAACCCAATCGGTCAAATGAACTGACGGTAATTTAGTAAGATTTGTAAATATAGCGTCTGCCAAAAACGGCGTAAACGGAGCCATAATTCTACATAAATTTACCAATATTAACCGTGAAACAGCATAAAAATTGTCTTTATCAGCGCCATTTTCAGCACTGACTCCTACCCGCTCTCTGGATCTTCTGATATACCATAAGGATATATCGGAAACGAAAAATTCGATTCCTTCAACCGCTGTCTTTGCGTCATATTTTTCAAGACTGCTTGTAACAACGTCTACAGCCTCAATTAAGCGCGCGAGTATCCAAGCATCAAGTAGATTTTCAAAATTCACCCTTTTCTTATCATCGAACTTCCAGGCGTCAAGATTTGCGTAAGTCACAAAAAAGTTATAAATATTCCAAAGCATCAGATGAAAACTCCTTCTGGTTTCATCGGCAGTTTTGTATCCGAAAAGCAAATTATCAGCAGGATTTTGCTTGCAATAGATCCACCTCATCACATCAACGCCAATTTTTTCTGAGGCTTCATTAAATTCTATTGAGTTCCCCCAACTCTTATGCATAGGCCTTCCGTCTTCAGCAAGGGCTGTTCCGAATCCCAGTACTGTTTTATAAGGAATCTCATTTTCAAGGATCGCACTCATTGCAAGTACCGAGTAGAACCAATTTTTAAATTGTCCGGGAAAACTTTCGGTAATAAAATCGGTAGGGAACCATTTCTTAAATTCTTCTTTGTTGCTGGTGTATAATGGATCTGATCTGTTATCTTTAGAAACCGTCGAAAATGGAACTATCCCCGCATCGAGCCATGGGTTTCCAACATCAGAAACCCTGGACATCAATTCTCCACATTTTTCGCATTTTATCTTAACCTTATCTATATAAGGTTTGTGCGGAGTATGTCCTTCAAATATTTCCCATCCTTCGATCCCTTTTTTCTTCAATTCATCATATCCCCCTATTACTTCAAAATGTCCGCAATCGCATTCCCAAATAGGAAGAGCCAAACCCCAATACCGATTTTTTTTGGAGATAAGCCAATCATGCATATTCGAAAGCCAGTCCAACTCTCTTTTTAATCCAAAAGATGGTATCCATTTTATTTTTTTTGCTAAATTTTTCATGTCTTCTCTCACAGGATCAATCGCGATATACCATTCATCGGTAAGTTTCCAGACAAGTTCGCTCTTACATCTCCAGCACGCGGGATAGCGGTGTTTGTACGGATGAAGTTTAAATAGAAAATCTCCACCGTTATGACTTTTTAAGTGATCAATTATCAATTCGGGATGCTTTTTTGCATTCTGTCCTGCAAATGATCCAAAATCATCAAGGTAATCCGCGCTGTCAGTGATTGCCGGCATAACAGGAAGTCCTAATTTCTTACCGAGTTTGTGATCTTCTCCTCCGGTTCCTGTTGAAGTGTGCACCAACCCCGTTCCTTCTTCTGCCGATATCGGCATAATCATCGCATCTGTGGAGACAACCGTATGAAATAATTTATCATTCATAAATGCTTGATTTGAAGGAAGTTCATCAAAAGCAGATGTGTACTTAAGCCCGACAAGTTCGCTACCTTTAACCGTTCTAATAACAGTTCCCCCCTCTTTAAACACTGCAGTTTTTAAAGCTTCCATTATCCAATATTTCTTTCCGTCAAATTCAATTAGTGAATAGTCGCCTTTTCCATCAACGGATACAGCGATATTGGCAGGGATCGTCCATGGAGTAGTTGTCCAAACAAGCAGATATTCATTATCGCGGTCTTTCAGAGGAAGACAAAAATATATCGATGCATGTTCAACATCTTTATAATCTTCGGTCAAAATTTCGTGCTCAGATATCGCAGTTTCACAGCGGTAACACCAAGGAACAACGTCGTTCCCTTTATAGATTAACTTTTTTTCGTAGCAGACCTTTAAAAAATGCCAGATCATATAATTATTTTCATCACTCATCGTGAAATAAGAGTTATCCCAATCCATAAAGTTCCCGAGCCTCTTACTTTGATCGGTTTGAATGGATGAATACTTGTTTACACGGTCTTTGCATTTTTGAATAAATTCGGCAACTCCATATTTATCGATATCTTTTTTATTCGTAAAACCAAGTTCTTTTTCTACCTCCACTTCAACCCATAATCCCTGACAGTCAAAACCGTTTTGAAATCTCTGTTTAAACCCCCTCATATTTTTATATCTCTGCCAGATGTCTTTATACGTTCTTCCCCATGCATGGTGAACTCCCATCGGATTGTTTGCTGTAATTGGCCCGTCTAAAAATGAGAAGTATTTTTCTGAAGTACTATTTTTTTCCAGATACTTTTTTACAACCCCTTTTTCATACCAGTTCTTTAAAAGTTGTTTTTCCTGTTCTACAAAATTCACTTTCGAATCAACGGGGTCATAAAAGGGTTTTTTATTGTCCATGTTAAGAATTTTACAATATTACCTAAAGTATTTGAAGAAGGGGAGATTAAATGGTTAATTTGTTGCTTGCTTACTTATTCGCTTAGTCGCTTAATCACTTATGTCTTACTGGTGTTTCATTTTACGAAGGAAAGCCGGTATTTCAAATTTTTTTCCGAATTCGTCATCTTCTTCTTCAAAATCCTGTTCGCTCTCAGCATTTTCATACACTTTTTGTTCCTGCTCAATGCTCTTCTCACCAACAACCCCCTGTATTTGCGGCTCGACTTTTTGACTCATCTTTGCAAGTTTAGACTTTGCTTCATCGAAACCGGTTGCAACTACAGTAATTCTTACCTGATCTGTCATATCATTTTTAATAACGGAACCAAATATTATATTTGCATCAGGTTCAGCGGCAGATGAAATGATTCTGGCAGCTTCATCCACCTCAAACATTGTAAGGTCAGGCCCGCCCGTTATGTTAAAAAGTACTCCTGTAGCACCCTCTATAGACAGGTCAAGAAGCGGTGATGCGACCGCTGCCCGAGCGGCCATTTGTGCCCTGTTTTCACCAACACCTGTTCCGATCCCCAAAAGAGCCGATCCGGCGTCTTTCATAATAGTTTTTACATCCGCAAAATCAACATTTACAAGTCCGGGGGTCGTAATTATTTCCGATATTCCACCTACAGCTTGAGCTAAAACCGAATCAACTACCTTAAATGCCTCGACCAATGTCATTTTTCTATCAATGACATCCATAAGTCTCTGGTTCGGAATTACAATCAATGTATCGACTTCTTTTCTGAGTTTTTCTATACCGTCATCGGCAACAACCGACCTTCTTGTACCCTCAAAATGGAATGGTCTTGTCACAACAGCTACGGTTAAAGCCCCGCTTTCTTTTGACATCTTGGCAATAACAGGGGCGGCTCCCGTTCCCGTTCCTCCACCCATACCTGCCGTGATAAATACCATATCAGAATCTAACATCAGCTCATTCAATTTTTCCTGAGATTCTTCCGCCGCTTGTGTTCCAATTGACGGATCACCACCGACACCTAAACCTTTCGTTATCTTTTCACCTATCTGAAGTTTTGTAGGAGCTTTATTAGCTAATAGTACTTGAGCATCCGTATTTACAACGATAAATTCAACCCCATTTATATTTCCACCATCCACCATCGAGGAAACTGCATTTCCTCCCCCACCGCCCACGCCGATTACTTTGATTTTCGCTATTCTACCTGAATCGGGTTTTACCAATGCCATATTTTACTCAAGGCAGATTGTATATTAGGCAGAAGATAAAAACAAGGCAGAAGGACAATATTAATGATTACTTATTTACTGAATCTCTAAACCGCTTAATCACTTTATAACTTGTTACGGCAAAAGATCTTTAAATATCTTCGATAATTTACCGCCAAACCGTATTGTGGGTAGTTTCAATCTTTTTGTTGTTCCTGTCAAGTGGTCTTTAGATTCTTTTTTCGAAGCATTAATAAGAAGACCAATCGGGACCGAGAATGATGGATTCATTATCTCGTCCACCAACCCCTGAACACCTCTTGGTTTTCCGATGCGCACAGGTAAAGATAGCATCCTTTTTCCTGATTCCTCAACGCCAAAAACTTGTGCTCCGCCGCCCGTAATAATAACACCGGAAGGAACTTTATTTATTAATTTTTCCTTTTCAAGTTGGACTTTTACCATAGAAAAAATCTCATTCAGACGCGGCCGGATAATTCCCTCTACGACAGTCTTTCGTGAAACTCTTTTATCTTCGTCAATTCCGTATTTTGTAAGATCTATCTGATCATCACTGTCTATACCTGCTCTTTTATCGCTGGTGTGCAGGGATAATTTAATTTTTTCCGCCGATTCCAAAGACACTCTCAAACCTGTTGCCAGATCTTTTGTTACATTTCTGGAACCAATTGGTAAAACATAGGAATAATTAATAGATCCTTCTTCATAAACTGCGATCGACGTCGTCCCTCCGCCGATATCTAAAAGTACGCAACCCAACTCTTTTTCAGTTTTGGAAAGTACGGCATCGGACGCGGCAATACCGGAGTAAACAAAGTCTTCAATTTTGATACCGGCCTCATCCAGTACTTTTTCAATGTTCTTTACAGCCGACGCAGATGCGGTTATCAAATGCGCTTCGGCTTCCAGTCTTACCCCCTCCATCCGCAGCGGATCTTTAATGCCGTTTTCACCATCTACAATATATTCACGAGGAAGCACATGCACCAAAACCCGCGTTGCCGGTAAATTTACTGCCGAAGCTGCTTCTATAACTCTATTGACATCGTCATGGGTTATCTCCCCTTCCGGATTGGATATAGCAACAACACCGTGAGAATTTATAGAAGAAATATGAGCACCACCTAGCGAAACAAAAGCTTTTGTTATGTTATACCCCGCCATTCTTTCCGCAGATTCAACAGATTCGATTACAACCTCGATTGCCTCCTCCAAATTTACGATTTGTCCCTTTTTTATACCCCGTCCCTCACCGGATTCGCTTGCGGATACACCCGTAACATTAATTGTTGTCGACATGTCCGAAAGCTCTGTTTGCAAATTTGCGATTAATGTTGTAACTTTCTCCGAACCTATATCTATAGCGGCAATTGTTCTTGTTTTCGATTTCATCATATATCTAAATATTTTACAAAAAAACTTCTAAAACCGGCTATCAATTCCAGATCCCGAAGATAATGAGATTTTGAATATCTCAGACTTGATATCTCATAACAGGTCCATCATACCTAAAATCAATTTCCGAAACCTTAGAAATACCATCTTCTAATAGTCCTCTTTTTATTTTATCAAACTGTGTCACTACATAATAGACCCTTGCAGACAATACTTCAGAATTTCCTTCTAAAGGAAATAGTAGCTTAATTCCTTCATAATATTCAACCGTCAGATAATTGTGTTCGTATTTGAAACTCCCAATATGGGTTATGTTGGCAATTCTTGAAAATAAACTGTGTGCAAATTTATCATTGTTTTCCAGATGATCGCCCACTTCATAAGATGAATTTGGATTATTCACACATTTTTCACCTTGCCCATCCGATATCTTTAATACAAGAAAGTCATCATCAAAGTAATAAGTTTCATTTGATCCGTTCAAACAATGTTCCGGAATCCTTTCATTTACATAAACAATTAGGTCCCCCCTAAGATCAAAATGAATATAATAAGAATTTATCAAAATATTATCATCTATGGTATTTTTCACTTCCCGATATGTGTTTATAATATTTTGATCATTAATATGTGCCAGATCGTTAATGATGGCTGAGTTGCACTTTGTAAATTGACTTTTACACCCTACTCTTTTGATCTTAATTAAGTTAAATAATAGAAAAATAATTAAAGTCGCCAAAAAGATCCCCGAAATCTTCCAAATCCCCAACCTGCTTATTTTAAAACCAAGACCGGGTAAAACCCGCCCAATTCCCCGCGAGCGTCTCGGGATGCGATATTTCTTCTCTCTTGATAAGGTCATACCTTATTATTTACATTGAGTCTTGTCCGTAATTTATATATCTTCATTTTTTATTAATAAATGTGAGAGATCATTGATATGATTAACGGTCATAATCCTATTTCATTTGTTCTTGAATCAGGTTTAATAGTTTTTCTGCAGCACGCCCATCATCAACCATAGTAGGCTTTACGTTTTCAACAATTGTATTCCAATTCTTACTAGCAAGAAGAATTTCTTTATAAAGCGTATCGGGTGTGAGCTCGGTTTCTTTTATAACTTTCGCCAATCCCGTCTTTTTTGCATAATTTGCATTTTTATTTTGTTCATCTTGAAAGGAATACGGGATCGGTATCAAGATTGATGGAATATTAAGATACAATATTTCTGATACTATATTCGCACCCGATCTGGATACTATAATGTCGGAAAGATCCAAATAACGGCTCCAGTTCCACATCTCAGTAGTTGGGAATACTTCGTATTTGTCTTTATACTTTCCATCCATATTTTTCTTAACATTTAGAAACTCTTCATAGTTTCTCATTCCGGTTTGATGATATATCCTATATTTTTGCAATAATTTAATTAATATAGGTTTTATATTTTCATTAATTACAACAGATCCTCTCGAACCTCCGGTAATAAATATCGAGAAATGTCTTTTTCCGGAACTTTTTTTATTAGTTTTAGTTATCTCTTCCGAAATCGGATTTCCAATTACTACACAATCTTTTCCTTTAAAATATGACCTGCTCTCCTCTCTTGCTAGTGCTATCTTACTGGCAAAATAAGAAGAAAAATGATTAGCTCTTCCTGCAGCGCAAGTCTGTTCGTGTATTATCACAGGTATATTTAACAATTTTCCCATGACTACAACAGGAAAAGCAGTAAAACCTCCAAAAGATACAATGATCTTGGGGTGTACTTTTACCAAGATATAAAATGCCTGAAAAAAACCGACAGGTATTTTCATCAACGAGGGAATCGTCCAAATCGAATATTTTCTTTGTAACCTGCCGCTTGTAAGCGGTATGTATTGAACTCCGATCTTCGGAAAATATTCGCTCTCTAATGTGGGAACTTTCTTATCTTCAAACGCACTTCCTGCCCCTACAAAAATAACTCTCCACAAAGGTTTGGATTTTTTTATTCTCTCGATCAATGAATACGCGGTCGAACCGGCGTGTCCGCCTGTTAAAAGAATGACCATTTCGTTTCCGATTGGTTTAATAACGTTGCGTCCATTCCGAAAATACAAATTATTTATGCCCATGTTTCTTTATTAAATATAATCAATGAATTAAATATTCCGAATGCGATCAATAGTGAAAGAAGAGATGATCCGCCGTAGGAAATAAAAGGCAAAGGAACACCCGTAAAAGGGATGGTGGAGGATATTGAACCCAAATTAATAAATGTTTGTCCTGTAAACCACGAAAATATTCCTATTGATAGGACTTTTTCATAGGTACCATTTAATCCTGATGCCAATTTAAGAAGTCTTGCAGATATTGTAAAATACAGAACAAGTATTAAAAATACTCCGACAAATCCCGTTTCTTCGGCAATTATTGCAAAGATCGAATCAGTTGTCGCTTCCGGTAAAAATAAATATTTTTGTCTTGACTGGCCTATACCCACACCACTAACACCGCCATTCGCAAGTGAATAAAGCACTTGTTTGATATGATAGTTTGTATCTGAATATTTTGCGAATGGATCCATAAATGACGTTACTCTATCCCTCCTATAGTCGGAAGAGAATATTAGAATCAAAGACAATATGATTCCCAATAAAACATATAAAAGTACGCTCTTGACACTTATTCCCGAAACAAATAATTGCATGAAAAATATAAAAAGCAGTGTGATCACCGTTCCCAAATCGGGTTGTGCCATAATAAGTAGGACCATAACAACGATAGGAAAAAGATAGGCAGCGATACCCTTTCCTGATGAAGCGATCCTTGCGACATAAATACAAAGTGCAAGTTTGGCAAATTCTGAAGGTTGTATGCTGGAAAAACCGAGGTCTATCCACCTTCTTGCTCCAAGGGTCTCAATGCCAAAATGCGGTATCAAAACAAGTACAAGGAGTATAAATGATACTATCAACAAGTGCAGAGCATATTTTTCCCATAATTTATATGGTAAATAAGAAAATATTATATAAAATACTAACCCAATAACTATCCACAATCCTTGTTGTTTCGCAAAATAGAATCTGTCTGAAAATGTTTCCATCGCTTTAGGAGCCGAAACATCAAGAATTGCAATGAATCCGACAAATAGCAGCATGAGTATTGGGATAGTTAATTTTTTATCAAAATATATACTTTTAGTGAAGCGTTTAATTTTCATACAAGAGTAAACACCGTACGGTAGAGATCACTAGATTACCGAAAGCCACAGACCAAATATCGCAAGCACTATTCCTACAAGCCATGCCCTGAATACGATCTTTGGTTCTTCCCACCCCCAGGTTAAAAAGCTGTGATGAAGAGGAGCTAACGGCAAGATCGGTTTTTTCAATATTTTCCAACCTGCTATCTGGATTAATGAGGAAGCTATCTCTACTATAAAAATTCCACCAACAACAATTAATGCTACAATACTTCCTGTAATAAGCCCTATTACAGCTAAGGTTGCGCCAAAAGATAGGGCGCCTGCATCTCCTAAAAATATTCTAGCCGGCCAAACATTAAAGTATAAAAAAGCGATCAATGCACCTGTCAATAAGGCAATAAACAAAGATAGCGGGGTATCTAAACTTGACGAGGATATAACCCCAAAAGCAATCAGGCAGATCAAAAGTAATCCAACGGCAAGTCCGTCCAAGCCATCGGTAATATTATAAGCATTAGCAAAGGCAACAATAATAAACGAAGAAAAGACCGGGTAAAATACTCCTAGGTTCAAATTTAGATTGATAAAAGGAATGTGAAGTATATTTATACCCAATTTATTGTACAAGATATAAGATATAATACCTGCCAGAATCCATTGAAGTATGAATTTGCTTTTTCTCGACATTCCAAACCATTGTCCCAATAATCCAGGACGCGGTTTTGCATAAATTTTCATCAGATCGTCCGACAATCCCAACAAGCCGAAAGAAATAAAAGTAAAAAATATTAAAAATACCTCGCTTTTCAGATCATAACTGGTACTAATACCTACCCCCATGTGAGAGGCAAAGGGAAATAAAAAAGCAAACAAAATTACCACAACGAGTATGATCAATACTCCTCCGCCGACGGGAGTACCAGCTTTCTTATCATGATATATATCAAATATAGGGATCTTACCCTTTTTAGGAGCTTCTTTTTGTCTTGTAATATGTAATTTATATAGAAGATTAATATAGGGAATAATAAAAATGCTGGTTATCAGAAACGAAAAGAGGACAAGTCCTAATGTTAACGGCAGTACATTTTGTAAACTCATATCATGTTAAAATATAAGTATATATGATTATTATTCATTGAGATAATTTTTCAACCACATCATCCAAACCGATCGATCTGGACCCTTTAAGAAGTACCAATGTATTTTCGCTTAACAAAGATTTCAGTAAAAGATATGCCTCGTTCTTATCTTTTGCCCCATATGTCTTTACAAAATTATTATTCTTCTTTACTATCTCAATGATTATATTTGATTCTTTTCCAACGCAGATTATAAATCCGATATCCATTCCTGAAATAACTCTCCCAATTTCCTGATGATATTTTTCACTATCTTCACCAAGTTCGAGCATGTCTCCAAACACGATTCCCTTCTTATAATTCTTATATACTTTTGAGGTTTCATTGAAACTTTTAAGAGTTTCTCTTGCTGCTTTCGGATTATTATTATATGTATCATCAATTATCACCCGATTATTTTCCAATTCAATTATATTCATCCTATGCTCCAGAGGTATAAAATTTTCTAACCCTTTCTTAATATCTGTCGGAGAAATCCCAAGATCATAGGCAACTGCCGCGGCGGCTAAGGAATTATTAACAAAATGTCTTCCAATGATCGGAAGGTTCACTGCTACTCTCTTTCCGTTAATATTTAGGGTATAAATACTACCCGATCTCTTTATTCTGTATTTATCTGAATAAACATTTGTACCTTTTCCAAAATATGTAACCATTCCTCTAGTATCCTTAATAGTCTTCTTTAAATATGTGTCCTCACGATTTAATACTACCCTGTCGTTTTCTCCCGTAAACAATGCTAATTTAACCTTTTCCTTGTAAACATTATCAACAGATTTAAAATAAGTGAGGTGGGTGGGGTTGATATTTGTAATAACAGCAATATTAGGTTTTGCCAGCCATAGGTAAAAATCCATTTCTCCCGGATATTCAACACCCATTTCCAGGACAAGATACTTTGTTGACGGTCTGCACTTCAATATTGTAGTTGGTATGTTATAAACAGGATCGATATTTGCATATGAATAAATTGTCTCTCCTTTTAAGCTTAGTATCGAAGACAACATTTCTTTAGTAGAAGTTTTCCCAGCGCTTCCGGTTATTCCAATCACTTTTATATCAAAACACTTTCTCAATATAGATAAATAATATTTTGCCAAGCGTCTTTTTATTGGATGAATAACAAAGGTTTTATATACATGAACACACCGATCCCCAAAAGACCGCGCTTTTAGATCTTTCATATAGTGAACGTCCGGTAAATTCCTTCCCACCAATATTTTAATTAATCCGGAATTTATATTATTTAAACGCATATGAAATTATTTTATCAAGAAGTTTAGGATATGATAACCCATATGCTTTTGCGGCTTTAGGCAATAGTGACATTGGGGTTAACCCGGGAATGGTATTAATTTCCAAAATGTACGGATCGTATCCATTTTTTAAGATAAAATCGACACGCGAAAATCCCTTGCATCCCAACAGGGAATGCACATTAACGGCAATTTTTTGCACGATCTTAGTCAAATTTCTACCAATCCTTGCAGGAATGATTTCTTCCGATCCGCTTTCCGTATACTTCGATTCGTAATCGAAAAACCGGGATCTTTTCGAAATAATTTCCACTAACGGCAATGCAAATGGTTGATTATTTCCAAGCACTCCGCAAGTTACCTCTATTCCTTTGACATATTCATCAACCAAAGCAATGTCACTGTATTTCCAAGCAACTTTTAACGATTTTCTTAGTTCTGCTGAATTATCTGCGATTGATACGCCAACGGACGATCCTTGATTGTTTGGTTTTACGAAGTATGGCGGTTCACCGACTAGTCTTCTCACGGATTTTGGAAAATCATTTCTTTTAAGGACAATATATTTCGGTATCGGGAGATTTTCCTTTTCCATAATTTTTCGAAACATCAGTTTGTCCATCCCCAATGCGCTTGCTAAAACACCCGATCCTGTATATTTAATTCCGGCAAGTTCCAAGAGACCCTGAATCGTTCCGTCCTCCCCAAATGGACCATGCATAGCTACAAATACAATATCTGGTTTAATCTTAATGTTAGATAGACTTTTGTATTCTTTTTTTGTAGCCAAGCCCACTTCTTTACTTTCATTTCTGTGTTTTATTGAATCGCCGATCAGATTTAATGAATCCTTGGACGTAAGCTTCCATCTATCTCCGTTTCTTGAAATTACAATAGGGAATATGTTGTAGTTTAACTTAAGTTATTAACAACTTCACGTCCACTGATAATTGATATCTCATGCTCAGAGGATCTTCCACCCATTAACACAAAGATGTTCTTTTTACGAGGCACAGTTGATATTATACAATGAATTTACTGATTCTGAAAAATTCTGCAGTAAAAAATATTCTTCTTTGCACTATCCTTACAAAGACGCCATCCTTATTTTATCCGATATCTTTTCACCCAAATACTTTTCTGCCACATAAATAAAATTGCATGATAAATCTGTCAGAAAATATTTATCATCAGCCTTTTTTAGTTCTGATAGAGAATTATTCTTTAACAAATGTTTTCGTAAATAAACCGCTGCCTCAGCGCCCGGATTTATCAGTTTAACATTGCTTCCAACCTCACTTTTAATAATATTTTTTATAATTGGGTAATGAGTACACCCCATAATCAATGTATCAATATTCAACTTTTTTAATGGGGATAGGTATTTAACGGCAACCAATTTAATCAATTTTCCGGATATTTCACCCTCCTCGATCAAAGGAACAAAAAGCGGACATTTGATTTGATATATACTAACCAATCTGGACTTTTTCTTTAAAGCAGATTTATAAGCATTGCTATCGATCGCTCCTTTTGTTCCGATTACTGCAATTATTTTTGTTTTACCATCTCTTAGAGCTCCTATTGACCCCGGAATAATCATATCAATAACGGGAATACCAACCATTTTAGCTACTTCTTGGTATGCAAAGGCCGAAGCCGTATTGCAGGCGATTACCAAGCATTTTATTTTAAATTTTGTTAAAAATAATGCATCTTCCAGTGCAAATCTTATTACCGTCTCCTTTCCTCTTGTACCATAAGGTACTCTTGCGGTATCCCCAAGATATATGATTTGTTCATTTGGAAGTATTTTTTTTATTTCTTTCACCACAGTTAAACCACCCAATCCCGAATCAAATATTCCAATAGGTCTATTATCCATAAGCAACAATTTCTTTAAATTGATCCCCCCTGTCTTTATAGTCGGAAAACATATCAAACGATGCGCATGCAGGCGAAAGCAGGACTACACCTCCTTTTTTCGTAACTTCTTTGCATTTCGCTACAATCTCCGTCATATCACTCTTTCCCAACTTAACTATTGAACTATTAAATTCATAGATTCTTAATAACTTATTAAGCTTATTTTGAGTATTCCCGATAAGAATAATATTTTGAAGATTCTTCTTCTTACAAAGATGTTTTACCATTTCATCAAAAGCCAACCCTTTATCATAGCCTCCGAGTACTAAGGTAATCGCTTCAGTAAATGAATCGACTGCGGCAATCGTTGTCTGAGGGTTCGTTGAGAATGAATCGTTATAATATGTAACACCGTTAATCACTCTCACCAACTCAAGCCTATGTTCCAATCCTTTAAAAGAAAAGACCGTTTTTTTAATACTGTTAATATCTGCGCCTGCCAATTGCGATGCACAAATTGCCGCACATACATTTTCCCAGTTATGTTATAGTTTATCAACTGACCCAATTTCAAATCCCGACACCTCGTGGGTGACCGAATGAACTCCCGCGGGGTGGATACTTGTAATTATTTTTCCATCTTTTACATACACTCCCTGAACCCTTTTCTCTTTACTGAAAAAATAATTCATTGATAGGGAGGTGTCTGCAAAACTTTTGGACGTACCGTAGTCGTAATTAATAACCTTTAGATCGTCTTTATTTTGAAATCTGACAATATTTTTCTTGGCATCAACGTATTCCTTTTGGTTCTTGTGCCAATCCATATGATCGGAAGTGACATTTAAAACAACTGCAATATTGGGGCTATTATTCAAATCAATTAACTGAAATGAAGACAATTCCAGTATTACAATACTGTTGCTGTCTGTACTATCCAAAATCGACAACGGAGGGGAACCGATATTCCCGGTTAAATATATTTCCCTGTTACTCTTTTTTAATGACTTGTCCTGAGCACTTCGGCTTTGCTTTGGGTAAACTTGCCGAAGGATTTCGTAAATAAGCGTACTTGTTGTCCCCTTACCCTTCGTCCCTGTTACTCCGATTGAAAGACCTTTATAATTTTCTAAAAAGTATTTTATATTGCTTGTTATCTCACTTCCTCCCTTTTCCGCTTTTATAATTTCGGGGATGTATCGGTAAAAACCCGGAGACCTGAATATGACACCGAACCCCGCAAGTCCATTCTTTAAATAGTCCTTTCCTGTTATGAATTTAATCCCTGAAGCATCAATACCTTTTAAATCAAGCTCATTTCTGTTTTTTTTATCTAATACGGTTATGTTTTCAAACCCATGTTTTTTAAGATAGTTCAATACATCTTTACCTTCAACTCCAAAACCCAATACGGCTATCTTTTCATCTTTATTCATTTGTTTTCAGAATATTGTACCATTTGTACTTAAATATTATAATTACCCAAGATAATGAAAATATACAGTAATCACTCTCTCAAAAATCACAATTCTTTCAAGGTTGATGTCAAAGCCAAGTATTTTATCAGAATTACGCAAAGCGAAGAGGTTTCCGAATTCCTGAAGCTTAAAAAATATCATAAAAACATATTCATTCTCGGCGGCGGCTCGAACATCCTTTTTCAAAAAAACTATCCCGGAACGGTTGTTCAAATTGCCACAAAGGGTATCAATGTCATAAAAGAAGATAATGCAAACGTACTCGTAGAACTTTCTGCAGGTGAATCGTGGAATGGATTTGTACACTGGGCAATAAACAACGGTTATTCAGGAATTGAAAACATGGTACTGATACCGGGAACGGTCGGCGCGGCGGCTACCCAAAATATCGCCGCTTATGGGCAAAATATTGAAGACGTTTTTGAATCCTTGGATACCGTTGAAATTTCTTCAGGAAAAAGTATTGTATTTGATAAAAAGGCAATGAAGCTCGGTTATCGTGAAAGTATTTTCAAAAGAGAACTCCGTAATAAATTCATTATTACGAATGTACGAATAAAGCTTGGGAAAAACGATTTCATTGACATGTCATACCACTCACGTTACGAATCACTTGAGGGTGAATTGTCAAAATTCGCCAGCCCTCCATACAATATCCGCGATATTGCAAAGGCAGTCAGTGTGATCAGAGAGAGAAAATTCCCCGATTGGGAAAAAATTGGTACGGCAGGTAGTTTCTTTTTGAATCCCGTTATTGCAAAAAAAGAATTAATCGAACTTCAAAAAAAAGTTCCGAATGTCCAATTTTATCCGATAGATAAACTGACGTATCCAACACCCGATGACCCAAAATTTGTTCATGCCGACTATGTAAAAATTGCGGCCGGATGGCTACTTGAAGAACTGGGATGGAAAGGAAAATGGATCGGAAAAGTCGGAACATCTCCTAATCAGTCACTGGTAATAATCACGCAAAAAGGTGCAACTGCCCAAGAGATCGTTTCCTTTGCGGAAAAAATGAAGGCCGATGTCAAAAAGGCATACAATATTAATCTAATCCCTGAAGTAAACATTATTTAGATAAATCCTTATTTTTCAAGAGGTCATACAGATAAAATATATCCCCTGCACCCATCGTTAAAACTACATCGCCGGGCCTTACATTCTCCTTTATCCAAGATAGAGTATTTTTATGATCTCCTAAATAATGGCAATTTTTTTGATGTTTCCTGATCTCTTTTGCTAAAAGCTCCGATGATACTCCGGGGTCATATATTTCTCTTGCCGACGAATAAATATCCATTAAGCCTACTACATCTGCATTAGAAAAACTTTTTGAGAATTCATCAAACAGAGCTTTAGTTCTTGAATAAGTATGAGGCTGAAAAATTACTGCAATTCGCCTATCCGGAAACCACTCTTTTGAAGCCTGTATTGTTACCTTAATTTCACCCGGATGATGAGCGTAATCATCATAAAAGGATGCCCCAAAAAACATTCCCATATCCTCAAACCTTCTCCGGCACCCCAAATATCTTTGTAAACCCTTCTTTATTTCTTCATGACCAATTCCCAACAAGTCCCCGGCGACAAGGGATGCTGCAGCATTCTCCGCATTAAACTTTCCGGGTACATTTATTACTATGTTATCAATAAGTTTTTTACTTTTTCTAATATAAATGCTAAATAATGTTTTTTGATCCTTAAACTTTAATCCCTGTATCCTGTAATCAACATTTTTTTCAAAACCGTAAGTTATAAGGTTAACCCTGGATCTTGTAGCCACATCCAGCGTATTTTTATTATCCGCATTGGCAATGAGATATCCATATTTCGGAAGTTTTTTGAAAAACTGCAGAAAAACCTCTTTTGTTTTATCAAAATTTTCATAAACATCGGGGTGATCATATTCGATATTTGTTGCAATGATAATTTTTGGCTTGAGGAGAGAAAATTTAGGACGATTGTCGATTCCCGGCGATAAAACATACTCATCAGCTTCACAAACGAAATTTCTGCCATCTTTTATATATCTACCGGAAATGTTTAGGGGGGAAATATTCCCAACCCCCACCACAAACGATGGGGATAGGTTGGCGCTATCTAAAAGTACGGAAAGCATTGAACCAATCGTTGTCTTACCTCCGACACCGCAAACACAAATCGTTTCTTTTTCGTAACTGACCTCTGCAAGTGCTTCGGCATACGTCAAAACGGGGATCTTTAGTTTTTTCGCCTTTAACACTTCGTCATTATTCAACCCTCCATGAGCCCCAGTGGTAACCAAAAGTTCGGTACCCTTTTTTATATGGTCGGAATTAATTCCCACACTCCATCCGATATTTCTCTTTTTTAATATTTCATCGGTAACAAATTTTTCCGGTACGTCGCTTCCCGAAACCATAATCCCCATATCCTGAAAATACAAAGCAAGAGCTGTCATTCCGACACCTTTAATACCTGTTAAATGAGAATTTCTTATCTTTTTAAAATTCATAAAATTCTACTTAAATAAAAATTAATTTATGTGAAATGTAATTACATTATATATTATTTGTTGCAAAATTGACGGATTATATCAATCTAGGTTATACTTACAAAGCAGTTTTACGAATGAAGATTGTTGTAAAGTAGTTTAAGGCGTGTGGCCTCGTTTTTTAATAAAAAAACGTGGATACGAGGAGTAGGTCCCCAATAAAACCGGGGAAATCGGACACCCAAAAATGATATATTCATAAGGGTAGAATCTGCGGAAACCTACCGGCACTCTATGGATGTCACATTCTAAAATCGGAGCATCCGATTGAAGAATTGGCGCCATATAGAGCGAACTATAATATATTTTATTATGTGAGCTCTATATTGTCGTAAGTTAAATTTTAAATCTTTAGCGAAAGCTAAAGCACAAAGAATTGTAACATTTAGAAATCTTCAAATTAGACTGCTTCGATGATATTGCGCTCATATGTGTGGGATATTTGCTTATATCGGTGAAGGTCGAGACGCCACTAAGGCAGTGTTCAATGGCCTTAAAAGACTGGATTACCGCGGTTATGACAGTTGGGGAATTAGTATTGTTGAAAAAGGTGAAATTAAAACCCAAAAATATATTGGGGAAATAAATAGGAAACTTCTTACACTTGGCCGAAGCAGATCAGCAATAGGACATACCAGATGGGCAACTAACGGCACCGTTACTCAAATTAACGCGCACCCTCACACTTCATCCGACAAATCATATGTGCTTGCACATAACGGGATTGTAGAAAATTTTACTAAATTAAAAAGCTTTCTCTCAAAGAAGGGGTATAAATTTATAAGCGACACTGACACTGAGGTAATTCTTCGACTCATCGAGTATGAATATAGAAACGAGAAAGATTTTATCATATCTGTACAAAACGCATTTAATAAACTAGACGGTAGAAATACCATTATCATCCTCAAAAAAGAAGGAGAAGTAATTGCCGTTCGCAATGGTTCTCCCTTAGTTGTGGGTATATCTGAAAAAAACAATGACGTCTATTTTTCATCCGACACTCTTTCATTTTCACAGTATGTTGATAAAACCATCACTTTGGAAAACGGGCAAATGGCAATATGTAATGACAAATTAACTATAATAAATACAAAAGACAATAATGAAGTCACGGTAAATTACGATGTAAACACTATCAAGGGTCAAGAATATTCAAAAGATGGGTTCCGGCATTTTATGATAAAGGAAATTCATGAAGAACCGCAGATAATCGAAAAAGTAATGCTTCAATCTAAGAAAAATATTTTGAAACTTGCCAACAAAATTAAAAATTCCACTACTGTTTACTGCATCGGATCAGGAACGGCCGGAGCTGCAGCTTTTCAAAGCGCATATTACCTAAGGACATTTGGGGGTATCAATGCAATTGCTCTGATCGGAGCCGAAGCAAAGGATTATTTTCATCTTTTCAAAAAAAGTGACCTTATCATTGCACTGTCTCAAAGCGGAGAAACTGCAGATACTCTCGAGGTTATTGAATTCGCTAAAAAGGTTGGGGTATGTATAGCCTCTTATGTAAATATGCCCGGAAGTCTTATGACAAAAATATCGGATTATAAATTCATGGCAAACGCCGGTCCCGAAATCTGTGTAATGTCGACAAAAGTATTTGTATCACAAATTGTTTGGGGGTATTTACTTTCAAAAGTTGTACAGGGGAAATTTTACGATGGCCTTAGTAATCTTCGTAAAACCAAAACTGCAGTATCAAAACTGTTAAAAGACAAAATATTAGATAAAAAGCTTGATAAGATCGCAACAAAACTCTCTTATGAAAAGGATCTATTCCTATTAGCAAAGGGTCAAAATCTTCAGATCATCCGGGAAGGTATGATCAAACTTGTTGAAGGGGGTTATATACATGCTCACGCTATTCCTGCTGGGGATTTAAAACACTACGCGATCACCTTAATGGAACCAGGCAAGTACTTAATCAGCGTAATTTCCGATGACGAAAACAAAACTGATACAATGAATGCCATAAACGAGGTAAAAGCCCGAGGAGCATCTGTAATCGGAATTTCGGTTTTCCCCGATAAAATTTATGATGAATATATTCAGGTTGCAAATTTAGGTGAAACAAGTGCGATCCTCAATATTATTCCTTTGCAGCTTCTTGCATACAAGATCGCGGTTCTAAAGGGAAATAATGTAGATAAACCAAGAAATATAGCGAAAAGTGTGACAGTGAAATGACTTCAATTTCATACAGTTTACCTTGAAATATTATATTATAGGTGTATAATTCCTTCAAAGGCACAATATGACACTTGAACATGTTGTCACAGAGAGTAAGCCATCCCGTTTAATATACAAAACGGAAGTAATTATTTTCCCCAATGCGAAAGATGTTGATGTATATTCAGGAAATCTTATTAATCAGCAAATTTATAACAAACCCGATTCAAAATTAACTCTGGCAACAGGCTCTTCTCCGATAGGAGCATACCAAGAGATGATCAGAGAATATAAAGCAGGGCTTGATATGAGTAAATTGTTGACAACAAATCTGGATCAATACTGTTATATTCCCAAAAATCACCCTTTAAGCTATGAACGCTTTATGAACGAAAATCTTTTTAACTTCGTGAACATTCCTCCGGACCGGCGTTTCATACCCAATAGCGAAGCCTCTGATCCCGATATTGAAGCTGTAAGATATGAACAAATTCTTACCGATACCGGACAAGCCGACCTTGTAATCCTTGGTATCGGACCCAAATTAACCGGCCACATCGCTTTTAATGGCCCGGGGTCATCAGTAGACAGCAGAACAAGAGTAATTTGTTTAGATGAAGACACAATTGAGGCTAATTCAAGATTTTGCTGCGACGATAAAAATCAAGTCCCTTGTTTGGCCATCTCTCAGGGGATCGCAAATATTTTAGAGGGCCGTAAAATCATTCTGATAGCAAAAGGTGCAGGTAAAGCGGAAGGAATAAGAAGTGCACTTGAAGGACCGATCGGAACACATATGCCTGCCTCACTCTTAAGATATCATCCCGATACCACTTTTATATTAGACAGTGAAGCGGCAAGTTTACTTGGAAAGTAAATTAGTTTGACTTATTTTTTAGATAAGTAGCTAATGCAAATTCATTAAGTCTTTCGACAGCAGCTTTATATGCATTATAGCTTTCAAGCCTAATTTCCCCATATATTTCTCTATCTTCTTCCATAATTCTACCTGTATTCAAATAATCCTGATATGGATCAGATGCAATAGGGATTTCTACTTTGAAACCACTTTCTCCCCCCATTGACTTCAATTCTAATTGTGTTACTACTAAACCTTCTTTCTTCAAATCTGCCATAGTAAATGGTATTTTACCAAATACTCTCAATTCTTTAAAGATATATTTACAAAAGTTAGTATCGTGATATAATATCCCTATACACTATGGGTCTGGCACAAGAAACTGTGAACCTGCAAGAGATTTATATATCTCCCCCATTTGACCGTGACTTTTGGTTTGAACAACCTGATCCTGAGGTGCTCATTCAGTCAGAAACCAGCAAGCTTCATTTGCCCGGCGGTGAAAATGGAATAGATTTGGATATTGGGATAGAAACCGCTCCCGCCTACGGTATAGAAGGCAGATTCAATGAAGATTGCCCAATGGTTATTCCTATGGGAGAAGGACGGCTTTTGGTTGCCGTACACGACGGAGCATCTAGCAGAAAACCTATTGAGGGATTGATTCCTTTTGGTGTAAAGGGTGCTTATTATGTATCGCATCTGGCCAGTTTACATTTTCCAGACTCAACCGAATGTCAGGAATTGTCGCACGATCCTGATATCACCGCAGGTGATGTTATGCGGAAAGTAAATAGATGGTTGAAAAAAGAATTAAGTAAGGTTCCCGGAGTTGATTACAACGATGTTCTAAGTGTTCCCGGCATGTCGGCCACATACGCTCTTATTGATGCGCCTAAAAATAAAATAACCATAGCCCATGTTGCCGATACCGTTGCCTGTATCGAGACACCTGATGGAAATATCCAAATTCTTACAAAAGATCAAAATTGCATGTATGATGATGAAACAATCGCTTTAGTTGAACAGATCGCAAGAGATAATAATTGTAATCCCTGCGATGTTGTGAAAGATAAGGGCGCAGATATCTACGCACCGGTCAAAAAGCAGCTGGCGGAATCCTTTGAGAAAAAAATAAATACCCCAGATGGTTGTGGAATCCTGAACGGTCAACCCGAACTTGAAATTAATAATTTGATATATGAAAAAGAAATTCAAATCACCCCCTATTCAATTTTAGTTATTGCTTCCGACGGGGAAACTGACCCATATCAAGGAAGAGGTTTATGTGAGGAAGATGTCATCAGATCATTTATGCAGGATGTCAGGAGATGCAATATTGGCTCAGATTTGGAAATGACCAGTAGAAATTCTCAAATTCTTTCGGAGGATCCGCAACTTATTAAACATCCGAGACTTCGAAATGACGACCGGACAATTATTCAAGTGAGAATTTCATGAACCAAACCCCCAACCTTAATGACTGGGATTTCAATATTTATTATAAAATCACCAATTTAACCAAATATGGCTAGAGTAAAAATATCCGAATTTAGGGCAAAATCAATTTTATTTTCTGAATTAGATGTGAAGTATTATGGTCTTTGTGTAAACAGATCTGACGATATAGATAAAATAATTTCTTCCTTGTCTAGTGACCAAACTTATGTAATTAAGATAGATCAAGGAATTAAAAAAAGACAAAAAGAAGGGTTACTTTTTAAAGATATTAAAAAAATACAATTGAAGGACAATGCTCGGAAACTTTTTAGTAAAGGTTACGACAATCTGTTGATAGAGGAATTTATTCCGCACAAGGAAGTTGAAGAATATTTTTTATCTCTTGAGCGTCTTAGAACGGGAGTTTTTTCTTACTACTCAAAAAAGGGCGGCGTAGATGTCGAGCAAAACAAAAACGAAGTGAGGAACGATTTGTTGAATGAGAAAACTTTTTCTAGAATCGACGACTACTTTGAAATGAAATCGGGAATTACAAAAAAGATTTTTTCAGTTTTTGAAGATCAATATTTTTCCTTTTTGGAAACTAATCCCTTTTTGGTTCGCGGAGGTATACCTTTCTTTTTGGATTTAGCTGTAGAAGTCGACGATACCGCTGAAAACCTAACGGGTATCGGATGGAAACGGAGCGATTTTGTTCAAGCGAAATTAAATCTCACACCCGAAGAGTCTAAAGTACAATCCCTCGCCGATAAAAGTTCTGCGTCACTAAAACTTAAAGTACTAAATCCGAATGGAAGCATTTTTACAATATTTTCGGGGGGCGGAGCAAGTATCGTACTGGCTGACGAAATAGGAAATACAGGAAAAGTCGATGAGTTGGCAGACTATGCAGAGTATAGCGGAAATCCGAATGAGGATGAAACATATCTCTTTACCAAAGAGATATTATCGCTGATGAAAAAATCCACGGGTAAAAATAAAGTATTATATATAGCAGGCGGGGTTGCAAACTTTACCGACATTCGGTCAACTTTTAAAGGTGTCATAAGGGCTCTGGAGGAATATGGGGACGGGCTCAAAAAACAAGGTGTTAAAGTATATGTAAGGCGAGGCGGTCCATATCAGGAAGAAGGTCTTAAAATAATGCGTGAATGTCTGGCAAAGCTTGGGATTTTAGGCCGTGTAGCCGGACCTGAAGAGATACTTACAAATATCATTATTAAAAAATGAGTATTAACATAAATAAAATAAGAAGCAGTATTCCACAAATTATTATGATTGGCGATTATCCTCCAATAATCCAGTCGATCATGGATTATGATTTCTTATGCCAAAAAGAATCGCCTTCTATTCAGGCAATTATAGGGGCAAACAAGAGAGGGCAAAGATATTTCTGGGGAAAAAAGGAAATTCTTATCCCTTTTTACAATAATTTGGATGAAACGCCAAATCATTTAAATGACAGAATTAACTTATTTCTGAATGTTACTTCCGCAAGAAGAGTCAATTTCACTTCGGAAATAACTGTTAATGCTCTAAAAAATATTATGGGTGGAGTTATCTTTGCCGAAAATATACCTGAAAAAAATACACTTGGTCTTTTGGAAATTATAAAAAATAAAGATATCTTTTTGATCGGACCATCCAGTGTTGGATTATTGATACCCGGTAAACTAAAACTTGGAGCAATTGGGGGTGTCGAACCCAGACAGCTTTATAACCCCGTACTTTATAATCCCGGAAATATCGCTGTTTTTTCTGCATCGGGGGGAATGACAAATGAACTCATTAACATTGTTTCCGGTTTCGGAAAAAGGATTTCGTTTTGTTTATCCTTCGGGGCAGACAGATTTCCTCTGACGACTCCTGTTGACGCAATTCTTACAGCCGAAAATGATCCTAAAACTACACATATAGTATATTTCGGCGAGTTGGGGGGGACGGATGAATACGAAATAGTTAAATTAGTAAGATCTGGAAAAATAAAAAAACCGATAATTGCATATATTGGCGGATCGATATCCGACCATTTTCCAACCCCTCCGCAATTCGGTCATGCAAAAGCTTTAGCCAAAGACAAACTTGAAACCGCTAAAGAAAAACTTGAAGCCCTAAAAAGGTCCGGTGTAAAAACCGCTTCCTCGTTTACCGAATATGTAAAATTGATCAAATCCATTCCGGACGTTAGCAAGGATATTTTTGCGGTTGATGTCAATTATTTGGATTTGCATATCCGTAAAAAGGCTTTGTTTGCATCGTCAATATCCAAAGAAACTCCCAGCGGAGTTGAGATATTGGGTGAAGATCAGCTGACTTTATCTAAAAACAATAGTTTTTCTTACATCGTCTCCTCAATGCTATTAGGAAGGAAGATTAGATCCAAAGAACTGGAGGAATTTACGGACCTTACATTAAAACTTCTCGTAGATAACGGACCATCTGTCTCCGGAGCATTAAATACTATCATTACAGCCAGAGCAGGAAAAGATCTTGTTTCATCTCTCGCAGCAGGACTTTTAACCATCGGAAAGCGTTTTGGCGGATCGGTAAATGGAGCTGCCGATAACTGGCTAAACGGAGTTTCGTCAAACATCAACGCCCATGATTTTGTTGAAGAATTTGCTAAGAATGCAAAGATAATTGAAGGTATCGGCCATAAGAAATATAGGATCGATAATCCTGACCCCAGAGTGATCGAACTTGTCAAATGGTCTACAAAATTGAAAAGTGGTAAATTCTTGAAATTTGCCCGAAGTATTGAAGCCATAACCTCAGAAAAAAAAGCTAATTTAATTCTTAATGTAGACGGGGCAATGGCAGCAATATTTTTGGATATATTATCCGAAAAAGAAGGTTTTTCATTGAAAGAACTCAAAGAACTTACAAAAGTAGAATTCTTTAACGCTTTTTTTGTTATTCCGCGTTCGGTCGGCTTCATTGCGCACTATCTTGACCAGGAAAGACTGGATGAGGGTCTTTTCAGACTTCCGACAGAAGAAATATCTTATGTTAAAAGACCCTAGACAGACAGGATCGCTTCAGCTAGATTTTCCGAATCATGACGGATCAAGTGCTCTTTAGAAAAATACTTGCCTACTTTGGCTTTTATGATTTCTATATTCGGAAAAAGTTTATCACACTCTTTTTCGTCGACACTCACAAGTTCCTGCCCCACACCTTTGTAAATCTCTACCACTTCCGGATCAAATCTACGGTCGTTTGCAATAACAGTAATTTTTCTTTTTGTTTGGTCAAGATAAAAAAGAAGTGCTTTGAGATAGTCAGAAGCGCGGTAATATTCTGTTTCACCTTTTTTTGTGCACAAATTAAGTACGAAAACCAATTTTGCTTTTGATTGTAAAATCGCTTCCTTCACCCCCTCAACAAGAAGGTGGGGTAAAATACTTGTATAAAGATCCCCCGGAGCAAAAACTATTTTATCTGCATTTTTTACTGCCCCAAGCACCTGAGGGTTCACATCAGCACGAGTATCAAAATATATCCTAACTATTTTATCTTGTGGATCATAGCCCTTTTCATTTCCCCGTAGATCAATATGCGTCTCCCCCACGACCTTTACCCCTCTTAAAGTTTCAGCAACAAGATTTACATCCGAAACACTTACCGGCATTATTTTCGCCTTAACCCGGAAAAGGGCTCTTTCGGAATCAATTCCCCTATCCTGTCCCTTATAAATATTATCCAGCCTTGCAGTCAATAAATTTCCGAAAGAATGACCTTTTAATGGACCATTCAGATCCTGCAGACGATCATCAAAGAGTCTTTGAGCAACTCTTTGTTGCTCAGGATCTTCCATTAGTGCCAGCAAACACCTTCTTATATCTCCGGGGGGTAAAACACCTAATTCTGTTCTCAATCTACCGGAACTTCCTCCGCTATCCCAACAACTTACCACGGCAGAAATAAGACTAGTCTCGTTTAATTCGCGAAGCCCGTTAAGAAGGTGAAAATGTCCTGTACCCCCTCCGAAAGTTACGATCTTTTGTTTATATTTTATTTTCATATTATTTATATTTATAACTTGGCCAGCAAATTCATTTTTATTATAGATCTCAAATTATTAACAGTATAATCCGGTAAAATCTTATTTGCTTCTTTACGATTTTTTCCCCGCTTAACCCTTATCACTTTCCAGCCGATCTTTTTCGCCTCAAAGATCGCGTTTGGGTTGTCGTCAATAAGTATTACGTCTTTACCCCAAAACTCATTTTTTGCATTTGACATTTTTGCATAGCTTCCATATATTTTCAAATTATTTTTGAATATCCCTGCTATTCCCGTTTGTTCTATCTTGAATTTTTGGAAGCCAACATCTCCTTCAGAAAAAATGTATGAATCTCCGTATATTTTTAAATATGTAATAAATTCTAATGCATCCTTATAAAGATAACCGGGAAATTTTTTGGGGGTTACGATGCCTTTATTTTCATCTTTTAAATATTCATAAACATTAAAAAGAGTATGGTCAAAATCAATTAAAATGATTCTTTTTCGCCCAATCATTTGATTTTTTGATTATTTTGATAAGTACCAGACAATTTTGCATTCGGATAGACTGTTGAGTTTTCACCAACAACTGTACCCGGCATTGCAGTTACACATATACCCAATTTTGTATTGTCACCGATGATCAAACCCAGACCTCTTAAATTAGAATCCACTTTCACACCCTTAACAAATACCCGTACATTTTCCCTGTCGAGCCTTTTATTTGCAGTAATAAATCCTGCGCCGATCTTAACATTTTTTCCGATAATGCTATCACCGATAAATCCCGAATGTATTGTTGAGTGTTCGCCAATTACTGAATTTTTAAAATCAACATAATGCTGTAATTCAGCATTCTTTTCAATCACTGATCCGCCCCGAATATGACAATAGGCTCCTATGACTGCATCGTCACCGATATAGGCCGGACCATCAATTACCGCATAGTCATAGACCATAGCTCCCTTACCTATATACACATCACCGCGAATTGTTGCCGAGGATGATATCTGTGATTTTTCATAAATGTTACGCTTCAAATCACCCAAAAAATAATTCTTCACTTTCAGAAGATCCCACGGGTATTTAAGAGAAGGCGTTTCCTGATCAAGATCTACTTTCCCAACTTTTCCAAACCCTGCTAATCTGTTCAATGTATCTTCGAGGCTATATTCTGAAATATTTGTTTTTTCCAATTCGCTTAAGAATTCCTTAGAAAAATAATATATCCCTGAAATTCTTACATTTGATGGTTCTTTCCCTCTTTCAGGTTTTTCGACAATTCCCAACACTTTATCCTTATCTAATTTCAACACCCCATATTTCCAAGGTTCCTCGGTCGTAAGCGCCCCGACAACAGCAGAATAGATATTTTGAGTTCTTTGCAGACCCAAAAAATATTTTTGTGAATTGAAATTAAATTGTTGAGCATTTATTACAAAAAAATTCTCTTTGATAAGTTCTTTTGCAGTTAAAATACCGTCTCCTTGTCCTAATGAATTTTTTTGATATATTATCCTGACACCATTCCCGATAGACATATTTTCTAATATTTCTCTTTCAACTTTTTGATTTTTCCGGCTCAAGACTAAAATTATCTCAAAATCTTTCAGTTTTCCTACGTTATCTAAGGTATGTTTAAGTAGGGGTTTACCTGCAATTTGAAATAAGCTTTTGTGCACCCCATTAAACGGATAAAATCGGCTGGAATCACCTGCGGCTAATATGACTATTTGATTTTTCATATCAAATTAATTTCTTTATATATTCTCTCACAACTTCAATGTCTGACCAAGGGGTTTCATGAATCCCATCTAAATTCATCGTTTTCTCATGTCCCTTTCCAAAAAATGCCACTGTGTCGTCTTTTTGTGCAACTTTAGTTATTGCAAACTCAATTGCTTTTTTTCTATCGGGAATTTTTATGAACTTCGAATTCCCAAATTTTGTATCGCAATTCCGTAAAACAGCTTTATAATTCTGTAAAGTAAATTCCCTTGCTTTACAACTTATGGCACCGTCCGAGATGCTGTCAATAATTTGGTTAACATTTTCGCTCCTTGGATCTTCAGATGTAATTATACTGATATCTGCCAACTTTGCAGAAATTCCACCCATTATCGGCCGCTTGAACCGGTCGCGTTCCCCTGCACACCCAAAAACAGATATCAATCTTCCCGAGGTTTCCTTTCGTAAATATTTTAATGCTTTTTCTAAAGAATCGGGTGTGTGTGCAAAATCTATTACCACCCTGAAGGGTTGATTTTCAACCAATTCCTCCAACCTTCCTTCAGGTAATTTGAAAGCCGAAAGTGTGGCAAGGGCTTCAGTTTTGGAAATACCAAAGTGTGAAACCGCTTTTATTGACGCTTCAATATTTATGTTATTGAATTCTCCCGGAAGAATATTCAAATTTGTTTTTTTCGGAGAAATTACTTGGTGCTTACCGGATTTTATAAACTTCATTTTCACCTGTTTATAATTTTTAAACGTTTTATGATAATCAAGGTGTTCAGGATAAATATTTGTTAAAACCGTAACTTCAAATTGAATGCCGGAGATCCGTTCTTGGTCAATTCCGTGGCTGCTTACTTCCAAAACCGCATATTCACATCCTGCCCTTACCATTTCCGAAAGCAGTTTTTGTATTTCGATCACTCCGGGATTTGTTACATGCGCCCCTGTATCGTACTCCCTGTTTTTTATTACTGCTTTTATGGAGGATACCATCCCAACTTTATACCCGAGTGTCTGCATAATATGATGTATGATATGTACAGAAGTTGTTTTTCCTTTCGTCCCTGTTACTCCGATAATTTTTAATTTCTTTGAAGGAAACCCATACCTATAAGCAGCGATCAAAGACAATGCTTTTCTGGCATCTTTGACTCGTATATATCCCGTTTCCCCAAAAATCATTTTTTTATGATTTTTCTCACTGACCAAAAGATTGGCACCCTGAAGTATTGCAGATTTTATATAATCATTGCCATCAACGGTAAAACCTTTTATGGCAACAAAGACATTCCCCTTTTTTACCTTGCGGGAATTATCGGCAACACCGGCAATATTGTCATTTTTTTGAATTTTTGAACTTATAAGCAATCCGGACTGCCGAAGGAGTTTTACAACGTCTTGTGTTTTCATTTTACCTCTTCAATTTTTGCTCCCAATTTTTGAAGATTTTCAGAAAAATGAGGGTGTCCTCTATATAATGCATCTGCGTTTAAAATTACCGATTCACCCTCTGCAATCATGGCAGCCATGACCATTGCAACAACAGCCCTGATAATATAGGGGGCTTCCAAAACAGAACCTCTCAAATTACCACCCGCAACCGTAATTATCCGGTGAGGATCGCACATAATTACATTTGCACCAAGTTTTGTTAGCTCACTTGTCCAGAACAGACCGGCGTCATACATCCAATTATGAAACAGTGTCACTCCGCTTTCTGCTTTGAGGGAGATCGGGACAAACATCGGCAAAAGATCAACAGGAAGAGATGGCCAAGGTTGTGCTTTGACACTTAAAAAATTACGGGTTTCTTCTTCGGGAACGATCCTGATCTTCTGTCCGGCTTCTACAATAGCTGTATTACCTTCATATTTAATTTCAACACCAAATCTTGAAAAAATATAGTTGATGTGTTTAAAAAGCTCGGGTTGTGAATTTAACACCTCTACTTTACCTCCGGTAATTGCGCCCATTGCAAGAAATGTAGCAATTTCATAATGATCGCTAAAAAGTGTATAGCTTACCTTTCTAAAATTTTTTCCTCCTTCAACATTAATAATGCTTGACCCGACACCGGATATTCCGGCTCCGGCCTGATTTAAAAATAAGCATAAATCCTGAACTTGGGGTTCCGAAGCGGCTCCGTGGATTTGAGTATTACCATCCAAAGTGAGGGCAAACATTATTGCATTTTCTGTAGCTGTCGGACTCATTTCGCGAAGCCAAATAGAACCTGCCTTAGCTTTTGATGCGTTCATCACTATTCCTTTACTGTCTTCCTCAACCGCAACTCCAAGATCTTGAAATGCTTTATAGTGTGGCGCCAGGGTCCGAAACCCTAAAGTGCAACCTCCCGGAAGTCCTCCGAATTCTACTTTTCCAAACCTTGCCAGCATCGGTCCCCACAAAAGAGATGTTCCCCGCATAGCACTCCAATCTTCTTTCGATACCTTTTCAAAAGATAGACTTGTGTTGTCGATTACCATTTCCCTTTTTTCTTTGTTCCATAATATTTTTCCCCCTAACTTTTTCAATATATCAACCAACTTATTTACATCGGTAATGTCCGGAACATTGTTTAAAGTTACGGGTACTTCGAACATTATTGTTGCCGGTATGATAGCAACTGCAGAATTTTTGCTTCCTGAAGGAATGACCGTTCCTGATAATCTCTGCCCGCCTTTAATTTTTATATCCACAATAGATATTATACTATTTCTCGGGAATGATACCAAAATGTAAAAATAATTTTTCTGCGATCTTATACCACATAGGAGCGGCTGTTTCGGAAGCCCAGGGTGAACTTTTGGGTTCTCTGAGCGTTACAAGCATTATAAATTTCGGATCATAATGCGGTGCAAAACCAATAAAACTAGCAACCGTCTTTTCTTCATCATAATGTCCCGCAATTGGTATTTGAGCCGTTCCCGTTTTTCCTGCTACCCCGAAACCTTGTTTATATGTCCACTTGGACTCTCCGTATTTTGCCGCTTCAACCATCATCAGCTTAACTTCATGTGAAGCTTTTTCCGAAATTATCCTAATACCCTGATCCCTATTATTTGACATATATGCCTTATCGCCGATTACAAATTCTTTTACCACTACCGGTTTAACAAAAAGGCCATCGTTGGCTATCACATTAATTGCTGAAAGCAATTGTATAGGCGTAACTGCAATTCCCTGACCAAAACTCGATGTGACAAGATCAACCTCGGACCAATTTTTCAAAGATCTCAATGCAGCATTGGTTTCCCCCTGAAGATCTATCTCCGTTTTCCTACCTATACCAAATTTATCCAAATATTCTACATTTTTTTCAATTCCGAGCTTTTTTGCAACATACGACATTCCTACGTTATCGGAGTGAACAATTACATCGGTCATTGTAGAATTGGGATAGTACTGATCGTTCCAAGTATGTATCTGGTATCCCCCTACTGTTAAAGGACCCGAACAAGCATCACATCTTGTATCCGGACCAACAACCCCCAAATCCAAGGCAGCAGCCATAGTTACCACCTTAAAAACCGAACCCGGTTCAAAGGATGCCGAAATTACGGGATTTAAAAATAGTTCGTTAGAATATTCCCAATAAGTTTCCGGAATGTATGTCGGATAAGAACTCATTGCCAGTATTCCTCCATTTTTTGGGTTCATTACCACAACCGATCCACTCAGCGCTCCATACTTTTCTACACCTTTACGCAATTCGGCTTCAACGATCAACTGTATGCCTCTATCGATATATGTATTCAGATCGGTACCTGAATAAGATAGAGATTTTTTACTTATTCCGAAAAGGATCGGTGATCCTCTTACATCAGTCTCAGCTTTATGAATACCGGAAGAAGATGTCAAAGTCTCATTATAATATCCCTCCAAACCAAAATAGCCTATATTGCGATCATCCTGATCTTTACCTAAAAATCCAATAAGGTGTGCTGCCATAGAAGCCTCAGGGTATTTTCTTACCTCATCCTTATCAAAACCGATGCCCGAAAGGCCTTTTTCGTCTATTCGTTTTTTAACCTCGGTAGTAAGTCTTTTTTTGATAGGAACCCAGCTTTTATCACTCTCCGATATCAAAGAATATATCCGTAACCCTTCTTCTTTGATCAATTTACGGTCGCCTGCTTCTTCGGCTAACAATTCGGCCAACACTGAAGATGTTTCTTTTGGATCATCTATTCTTTTTGGTTCGGCAAATAAATTCCAGGAATCCGCCTGTCCAACCAAGATCGATCCGTTTGCCGAAAATATTCTTCCTCTGCCTGCTGATTCGACAACATTCCTTTCATATTGTGGCCTGACCATTGCGGACAGTTCCTCCGATCTAATAATTTGCCAGTAGAAAAATCTAAATGTAAGAAGAATAAAACCTATATAGGTAAAGATATAAATAAAAATTATCCTGTAATGCATATTAACGAACCTGGGCCACCGTCTCCGCCTGATCGAGGTATATGATCTTTGAAGCTAATTCAAAACCAAAATCTTGGGCTATTTCAGAAAAAGCCGTTAAAGAATCTTTTGTGACTATCGTTTCGTTTAAGAGCGAATTTTCAAGCTCACACCTTTTTGTCTCAAGCGCGACTTCATCTATGTTAACCGATTTGTCCACGTTATATATTGTAATAAATATCCCATTAACAATAAAACCTACAAAAAAACCGGCTGCCAATAACACCTTGATTTTAAACAATTTATCTTTCATTTCTTTTGTATAAAACGTAATTTTGCACTTCTTGCTCTTGGATTATCCCGAATCTCCAATTCACCCGGTCTTACAAATTTCCCACTGACCAAACCTTCACCTGACCTTGTTAAATTATTAAAGTTTTCTTTAACTACCGCATCTTCCCCTGAATGAAAACTAATAACCACCAACACTCCGTTTTGTTTTAATAAATGCCAAGATCTATCAATAGCGATTTTTAAATTTTCAAGCTCAGAATTTACCGCCATACGCAACGCCATAAAAGGTAGCGTAGAATTGCTGATCTTCCTTCTTTCTCTATACGTTAAAGGTGTAACTTTTTCGATTATTTCCAGAAAATCCCCCACTTTTTCGATCTTCTTGACGTTTCGATATTCAAGGACTGCTTTACTCAACCCGATTGACCTTCTGTATGGCATCGTTTTCAAAAACATATCGGCCAACTGCTTTTTAGGAAGCGCATTCAAGATATCTGCTCCTGTTACCTGCTGATCACCGGACAAACGCATATCAAGCGGTGATTCGGGATCCTGAAAGGAAAAACCCCTGTCAAAAGTGTAATGATAGGAACTAATCCCCAGATCGAATAATATTCCATCGACCATATCGATCTTCAGATCTTTTAGGGCACGCTCAATATTGACAAAGTTGTCGTTTATGATCGTGAAGAAATCATTATAATTCCCGGTTAGGCAAGTCAGTTTTTTCAAATTTTCCCTTGCAATTTTGACCATCTCACGATCCGCATCCATCCCGACAACATACGCTCCACGCTTTATTAATTCTCCCGAATGGCCTCCAGCTCCTATCGTGGCATCAACTATGATCGGCTTAATTTTTTGAGCTTGATTATTTAAAAGTGCAAACGAACCGAACACTTGGCAAACCTCCTCCAAAAGTACTGGCTTATGTATGATATTTCCATCTTCCCTTACACCATTATTCATTATTCATTATTCAATATTCACATTCTTGAGTGCTGTCATTTCTTCTAATGTCTGTCCTGCATTTTCCTGAACTGTCTGTTCCTTTTCATTCCAAACGGCAGTATCCCAAAGCTCTATGCGATCTCCCAGTCCCAAAAACGTAACGTCTTCGGAAAGTCCTGCATAACCTTTCAAATTACCGGGTATTACAAATCTTCCTTGCGCATCCAAATCGAGTTCGAATGCAGACCCTAAAATAAATCTGTCTGTGTCGCGTACAGCCTTCGTCAGTATCTCTGCTCTTCCTGTTAATTTCGTAAGTAACTTTTTCCAATCTTCAACCGACACGATCACACAACATCCTTCGTACCATTTCGCTATGATCAGCTTCTTCCCAAGTTCGTTTCTATATTTTATCGGTAGTGAAATGCGGTTTTTATCTGTAATTCTTGAAAAATACTGTCCTATCAGCATGATTTATTTGTATCTACAATTTACCACTTTTCACCACTTTACACCATTCTTATACATTTTCACGGGTGTGTCAATACAAAAATAACCCGAAGACAGTAGGAGGATATTAGGATATAAGGATATAAAGATATGAAGATATAAAGAGATAAAAGGATAAAGGGATAAGGGAATTAAGCGATTAAGTGATTAAGGGATTGCGTGATTAGGAGGGAAGGAGGAAGAAGCCGGTGTCGGAGGATTTGTTTTCATTAAGTTCCACCCATTCCCCGTCATCATAAAAACGGATATCACCTGCATCAAATGAACCCGAACTACCGTTCAAAGCTGTGAATATCCCAAATGCTGTATCAATACCGCCGGAGTAATCACCGGGATATCCGATAGTATCCATTGAGACATAAAACATTCCTTGGTTTGGTTTATCCAAAGTATATGTTCCGGCCGGCGTAGTGATCTCAGCTTTTCCCGACTGTAGAAAGAACTCTGTCTCAAATTTTGCAACCAATTTTCCGTTGTCATCCCTAAAACGCAAAACCACATTCCCCCGCTCCACCCCTTCATCATATCTAAACTTCCCCGAAGATTCAGAGCCCAACAGTAGTTCTTTTTCAATATCGTCCTTCGATGCTAATTTTACCGTTCCCGGAACCCCCTGTGTTCTTCCATCCGGTAATTTATAGGTCAATTCATAATCAAGTGTGGCTGAGTCGATCAACATTTTTTGAATTTTTAAAGTTAGCCAATGTCCGTCTTCCGAAGGGGTCAGAAATACCACAGGACGCTTCTCCATGGCAACCTCAGGGGCTATATCATCAAACTCGGCGTCTTCCGTATTTTTTTTGCCATCATTGTTTTTTGTGTAAAAAAATACACCAACGACAGCGGCGATTCCGAACATCAGTATTAATATTGGAAATATCTTTTTCATTGTTTAAAATATTCTATCAAATTATTAAACTATTCAACTATTAGAAAGATATCGGGCATAGATTCTGGACTATGCTGGTATGACGCATCATTTAATTATTAGAATTTGGAAATTGGTATATATTGGAAATTACTTTTCCAGTTTACTGGAAAAGTACTCCTCCAACTTTCCCACCCCAATCCTTTCCTGTTTCGCAGTATCACGGTCACGAACCGTTACAGCATCATCTTTTAATGTATCAAAATCTACGGTTATACACCAGGGTGTTCCTATCTCGTCTTGAGCAAAGTAGCGCTTGCCGATATTTCCACGATCGTCCCAAATACAAGAGTATTTTGTATATAGCATATCGTATATCGCGCGGGCTTTATCGATTAGTTCAGGTTTGTTGGCGAGGAGAGGAAAAACTGCCGCTTTATAGGGAGCAATTTTCGGATCCAATTTCAAAACCATTCTTTCCTTCCCATCCTTATTCTCTTCGGAATAAGCGTCGAATAATACAACCATAAATGATCTGTCCATACCAAAGGCTGGTTCGACAACATGCGGAATGAATTTTCTGCCGGTTGCGGAGTCGGTATATTGAAGATCAACACCGGATTTTTCCATATGGTTTTTCAGATCATAGTCTGTTCTATAAGCCAAGCCATACAATTCCTTATAACCCCAAGGAAAATTATATTCTATATCCTCGGTTCTTTTTGAATAAAACGACCGCTCCTCATCGGTGTGAGCACGCCATCTTAAAGAGGTTTCCTTTATTCCCAGCTCCTTAACCGCCCACTTCCACATTTCACCTCTCCAATATTCAAACACATTTTCCCACTTATCTTTCTCAGGATCGAAGTAATACTCAAATTCACTCAAGGAAAATTGCAAAGTTCTGAAAACAAATTTACCTGGAGTGATCTCATTTCGAAATGCAGGTCCGCTTTGAGCTAAACCGAAAGGCAATTTAGGGGACATAGAAGTTAAAACATTCCTGAAATTCACGAACATTCCCTGAGCCGTTTCACCCCTAAGATATGCTATTGATTTATCACCTGAAATTATTCCTATGCTCGTTTCAAAAAGGTTGTTAAAAACTCTCGGCTTTGTCCAATCAAATTTCTTGCATTTCGGACAGGGGATCTTTTCATGGTTAATTATCTCCTCCATTTTTTTTAGAGGGTACCCTTCAACATTTTCAGTTTTACCCTTTTCCGCAAAATAATCCCCAATTAAATGATCTCCCCTTGTTCTGAAACGGCAAGCTTTACAATCTATCAAAGCTTCGGTAAATCCGGCTACATGACCTGAAGCCTCCCAAACTTTAGGATTCATTAATATATTTGAGTCAATTGGATAGATATTAGATCTTCTGCCTACAAAGAAGTTCCACCACGAATTCTTAATGTTTCTCAAAAGAAGTGTTCCTAACGGACCGTAGTCATAGGTATTTGCCAACCCGCCATATATCTCACTACCCGGAAAAACAAATCCTCGTCTTTTACATAGCGCTGTCACCTTATCCATAAGCGATGCTGCATCATTCGTCATAATGGTAATTATAATCCGTATAATACATTATTTTCCATATGAAGTATTTTAATAGTCTAATATGCTATTATTTCTAAACAATGACTTCAAGAACTCATGACATGGTTGCCTTTGCCTCATTGTTAACTGTTGCTACCTATTACCCTCCCGATTCTTTAAACATCAACACCTCAATATCCTGTCTCATTGGATGCACGATCGGTGCCCTCATTCCCGATATGGATCAGGCAACAAACCGTTTATGGGATTTGCTCCCTGCAGGAAACCTGTTCGGAAAGATCTTCCGCAACCTGATGCTTAGACACCGGACTATATCGCATTCTGTTTTAGGAATTTGGATTTTATATAAAGTATTGGAATTCATTGTTCCGCGAATATTAAACCCCAATTATGTTAATTTGGAGATCGTCATAGCCAGCATACTCATAGGTTTTATATCCCACATCGCAGCCGATATGCTTACAAAAGAAGGTGTACCCCTTCTTTTTCCTCTACCGTTTAAGATCGGTTTCCCACCGTTTGAAAGTCTGAGAATAAAAACGGGAAAATTCATGGAGAATTTCGTGGTTTTTCCAAGTGTGATAATTTATTTGGTATGGTTAGTTTCCACACGACGCAACGAGCTGCTTGCATTAATAAAACTTATCAACAACTAAACTCTAATGTCCCTCATCCAATAATTCCAAACCTTTAATTGGAAGCGCTGTTTGACCCACCCTTCCTTGAATTGAACCGACGACATTTGCTGTTGACGAGACTAATCTTTGCATCTGACCCTCTCTCATTTTCCATATTTTTTCATAGGCGGCTTTTTCTTTAGCGATCTGGTCCTGCATTTCACGATACACCTCCATCATTGCTTCCACTTGCTGACGAAACTCGTGCGAAGTAATATAGTCGTACAATATTTCGGACTTTCCGCCTTTATGTGAAGACACCGCTTTCTCAAAAGCAACATCGAGCAAATTCTTGCGGATTATTGTAGCAACCGGTAAGACTAAGGTAAACGAAACGACCCAAACCCCATTAAGAAGACCAAACCCCGATTCCAGACCCTTAGGTAGGGTTGTAGATATAATTACCGGAACATTCGCCCTTTCCGAACGCAAATCTTCCTTTAGTTTGGCAATCCACGAATCGGTCCAACCTTTAGTTCTTTTTATTTCCCACAAGATCACCCCGCTTGAAAAACCTTTTGGACTTTTGACTATCTGCCTGATATCTGCCCCTTTTATCCCTTTTTCGACAGGCGCAATTTCATCAGAAGGAAATGCGTCTCTCAGCAATGACTCAATATCCAACTCCAATATTTCTCCCTGCAATTGCTGAGAACCAACTTTGGATTTTCTTAAAGCTTCTTCCAACTGCTGTTGTAAACTGGATATCTTCTTTTCGTTCTCAAAATCCTTCAATCTGTGTTCTTCAACGGCACGTCCCAGCACCTCCTCTTCGATCTTTTTCCTTTGTTCATCCAACTGACGTTGAACTTCAAGCGTCAACTCCTTTTCTTTTTCTTCCAGTTTTCTTCTGTCTTCACGTAGTTTTAACTCATTTTCCCGAAGTTCTTCAACTTTCTCACTTTTCTCTGCTAATTGCTTCTCAAGATCCAATATTTCAAGTTTCTTCTTTTCTTCAATTTCACTCTTGATCTTCACTTCTGCATCTTTTCTAACCTTTTCCAATTCTTGGTGATGTTTTTTGGAAATATCGGATTTCACCTCCTCCTCGATCTGGTGACGAATAGCATCGGTCAATTCAAAGGATTTGTCGCAATGGGGACACTTTATGGTATTTGACATATTCTTCATTCCTTAATCAGTACTTATTATACTTGGATGTAAATAAAATTCATGCACAAATAAATTTGAAGTGCTTGTGTCCAAACTCGAAATACGAAGCAAGAAACCCTAAACAAATCTCCATTTACAAAATACAAAATGTTTAAATATTAGATATTTTCAATTTATTTATTGTTTCGAATTTCGATATTCGAATTTCGGATTTTATTTTAACATCTTCTCTCCCACCCTTTTAGAATTTATCTGACGTTCAAGCACCGACTCAATTACTTTATCGGGGTCTATCATAGCCTTTCCACTCGGCCAATAACCAAGTGTGATCAAAACATCGTATATAAACTGCAACCTTAAATTTCTTAACTTTGCTGTCGACTTTATATTTTCCAAATACCCTACCAATATCTTATATAGATCTTCATGTTTTTCGTCTTCCTGAATGATCTTTGAGACAACCTCGATAAAATAGTATGCCAGACTGGTCTTTCTCAAATTTAGCCGTGTCTTGTCATATGGGTCGATCAACTCCGCCTCATTCATCATGATGAAATGATCATTTTTAGTGAATGAATACTTAAGACGCGAAAATATCTCAATATGTCCTCTTTTACGGCTTTTTGGTTTTCTTACACCTTTTGCCAAAAGGAACATTTTTCCGTAATGTTTAGAAAATATTGTCAGAAGCCGATCTGCCTCACCGTAATTTTTTCTTGATAAAATTATTCCCTCAGTGGAGAATGAATGATGAGACATACTCTAATGCCTATTTGCTAGTGCCTTGTGCCTAGCTATATCCTAATCTCCTTATCTATTTTCAATAAAAACTCATTAGATATTTTGCCGTAATTTAATGTATACAAAGAAGTATCTTTTCCCGGCTGTTTTTGTATCATAAGTTTATAGTCCTTACCGATTACAACCGGCACTTTGTACTTAATAATTGCTTTAGCAACCCCCAACGGCCTTACTTCAACATATCCCGCAAAGACAGTCTTTCCGAATTCTTCATACGTATCCTGAACATTCTCCAGCCCTTCAGTACTTATAATTTCGCTTCCCTTTGGAACATAAATTCTCAAC